>JAESGK010000137.1_pt1 | contig 74193 bp, 62 predicted proteins | sample 9269681 | NCBI WGS metagenome assembly JAESGK01 (sample SAMN14515347, study PRJNA621673) | algae metagenome | isolation source: Timaviella obliquedivisa GSE-PSE-MK23-08B and co-occurring heterotrophs from... | place: USA: Grand Staircase Escalante National Monument, Utah | collected 2006-08-15
CGGACCGGCGCGCGCTGCCTTACCCGACGCCCTCCCCGGTTCTTCAGCGCACACTTGCGCCCGCCGGGCTGACGACATGGTTTCCGTTTCGTAAACAACAGTAGCGCGCGGCTTGCCGGCCGTCACGGAGAACAAGCTCGTATCATTAACTCCGATGCTTCTTTATCGCACATGCGCAAAAGTCGAGTAGGCATCTTTAGGCGGCCTGATTTGCGCCATCGCCTCTTTTGGGACAATGCAACAGTCGTGGACGCTGACGCGATCGCGAGGGCCACGGCACGGCGCCCCCCAAGCTCGTTAACAAAACTTTAAACTTACCGTTGCGTTACCATCCGCACTTGGATAGGTGTTGCTGGAGGTATGTTGTCGGCGGGGGCGCTGGCTTAAGGCCTGGACTGATCTTTACACGCAATCCGAGCGATTCAGTTATAACGCGATACAAAAGCGCGCTACTCTGTGATTTAGTCGGCTCGCATAACGTAAATGGACACTCGATGTTGTGATCTGATCCTTGCGATCGGAGTCAATGACGTTTGCCGTGATCGTCCTGGGTCTTTTAAGCAGTTGCTCTTGCCGTCTGTTTGGCGAGGCCTATCATGACGATTGTTTTCCCGGTTCCCGGCAGCAACGGCACTTCTGGCAATGATGTCCTCATCGGACGCGAGGGTCGCAACGACTCGATCAGCGGCGGACGCGGCGACGACAGGATCACCGGCTTGTCGGGCAACGACAATCTGCGCGGCGACGAGGGCAACGATTACATTGACGGCGGCAGCGGCAACGACAAGTTGTCGGGCGGAACGGGCAACGACACGCTGATCGGCGGGCTCGGTAACGACGACCTCGACGGTGGCGACGGCAACGACCGGCTCGAAGGCGGCGATGGCTGTGACACGCTCAACGGCGGCAAGGGCGACGATGCGCTGTTTGGCGGTGCAGGCGACGACCGGCTGCGCGGCGGCGAGGGCAATGACTATCTCGACGGCGGCTCCGGCAATGACGACCTGCGCGGCGACAAAGGCAACGACATTCTGCTCGGCGGCAGCGGCAATGACGAACTCGACGGCGACGCCGGCAACGACGTGCTCGACGGCGGCTCCGGCAGCGACGAGGTCGACGGCGGCAGCGGCAACGACACGGCGATCTACCGTATGAGCGAAAATGCCGGCGCCTGCGACGAGTATGACGGCGGCTCGGGCACGGACACGCTGCAGCTCGAATTTACCCGCGCCGAATGGCTCCGGGCCGACGTCCAGGCCGATGTCGCGCGCTTCCTCGCCTTCCTGAGCCAGCGCAACGGACCGTCATGGTGCTGGGATCGCGACGAGTTCGAGTTCCGAGCCTTCAATCTCGACGTCGAGGATTTCGAGAACCTGCGCATCTTCGTCGATGGCGTCGAGCTCAATCCGGCCGACGAGGCGGTCGATGCGCGCAATGACAGCTTCGCGTTGAATGAGGGCGGTTCGGTCTCGGGCTCGGTGCTGGCCAACGACCTGGTGCCTGATCTCGTCGCCTCGGTCGCGCTGCTGTCTGGCCCCTCGGCGGGCAGCTTGACCTTCAATCCCAATGGCAGCTTCACTTATAATGCCGGCACGGCTTTCGAGTGGCTCGCGGCCGGGCAGACGGCGCAGATCTCCTTCAGCTATCGCGTCACCGACGCCGATGGCGACAGCGACACCGCCGTCGTCACGCTAACCATTACCGGCAGCAACGACGTGCCTGTCGTCACCGGCGCAATTTCCGCGCGCACTATCGGCGAGGACTCCGCCGCTCCGACGCTGTCGGCGACAGGCACGATCACTTTCGACGACATCGACCTCGCCGACGCACACAGCGTCAGTAGCACGGCGTCGACCGGCAATGCGCTGGGCGGCGCGCTGACCGTCAGCGTCACCGATTCGGCGACCGGCGCGGGCGACGGCACGGTGACGTGGAGCTACGCGCTTCCGACATCGGCAGCGCAGTTCTTGGCGCAAGGGGAAAGCGCCAGCGAAACCTTCACGGTCACGATTAGCGATGGCCGGGGCGGCACTGTCTTGCAGACCGTCACCGTGACGATCACCGGCACCAACGACGCCCCGGTCCTGGCCGGCGAGAGCTTCACGGGTTCTGTCCTGGAGCTCGGCTCCAACCTCGATCTCGGCCCGATCGGGACGGCCGGCACGATCGGCTTCGACGATCTCGACCTGACCGACGCCCACAGCGTCACGGTCGCCTCGACCGGCAACCTCGGCACCCTGACCGCCACGGTCGCGACGGCCGCCACGGGCGCTGGCGCCGGCACGGTGTCCTGGTCCTACGAGGTCCCCGCCTCCGCCGTGGCCTACCTAGCCGAAGGCGAGACCCGCATCGAGACCTTCACGGTGACGGTGGCCGACGACGCCTCAGGCACGCTCTCCGACAGCGCGACCGTGTCGGTCACCGTGACCGGCACCAACGACGCTCCGGTCCTGGGCGTGGTCGATGTGACAGGGTCAGTCACCGAAGACGCCACGACTCCGACTCTCTCGACCACCGGCACGATCAGCTTCGACGACGTCGATCGGGCGGACGCGCATACTGTTTCAGCCGTTGCCTCAACCTCCAATACGCTGGGCGGCACGCTGGTCGCGACTGTGGCAGACGCAGCCACTGGCGCAGGCGACGGCTCGGTCAGCTGGACCTACAGCCTCGACAACGCCGCCGCACAGTTTCTGGCCGAGGACGAGGTCCGGACGGAGAGCTTCACCGTCACGATCAGCGACGGTCAGGGCGGCAGCGTCGCTCAGGTCGTCACGGTCTCGGTGACAGGCACGAACGACGCGCCGGTCATCTCGATCCCCACGGGCGAGACCACCGCGCTCGTCAGCGGCGAGACCGCCGTCGTCCGCACGCTGTTCGAGACCAATGCGGGACTGTCCGCGACCGGCACGCTGGTCATCAGCGACGTCGATCTCGGCGACATCGTCAGCGCCGTCGTCACCGGCGTCAGCGCCGCGGGCGCCGGCATCGCCAATCTCTACTCCAACGCCACGCTGCTGAACTTCCTCAGCGTCGCGCCGGGAACCGTGCTGGATGGCAGCGCTACCAGCGCCAGCCTCGACTGGAGCTTCGACTCGCTCGGCGAGGCGTTCGATTTCCTCGGCGCGCCCTTCGACGATTCACGCCTGACCTACACCGTGCAGGTCACCGACAGCGCAGGGGCTACAGATTCGCAGCTCGTCAGCATCATCCTGCGCGGCACCAATGACGCGCCGGTGCTGACGGTTGAGACCGTCTCGGCCAACGTCGCGGAACTCGGTTCGAACGTGGACACCGGCACGATCGCGACCTCGGGCACGATCGGCTTCACGGACGTCGACCGCAGCGACAACGCGCATGTCGTGGCGGTGACGCCGGCAGCCGGCGTTCTCGGGACGCTCACAGCGACAAAGACCGCCTCTTCGATGAACGGCGCCACCGGGCAGATTGCCTGGGACTACACCGTCGATGCGGCCGATGTTGCCTATCTCGCAGCGGGCGAGACCCGGACCGAGAGCTTCACCGTCACCCTGAGCGACCGCGCCACGGGCGGGCTGACGGATACGGCGGTGATCAACGTCCTCATTACCGGCACCAACGACGCCCCAGTTATCACCGGCGGGACAGCGGCCGGCATAGTCACCGAGGATGCAATCACCAGCGCCACTGGCGTGCTGACCGCGTTCGACCCCGACTCTGGCGATGAGCAGTTCTGGAGCGTCGATGGCGGAACCGCAGCTACCGGCGCAGATTATCGTTTCGCGATCGATCAGCTCACCATCACGCGCAATGGCGCGCCACTCTTCTCCGACAGCTTCGGCGACGGCGTCGCGCCCCCGAGTTCGCCTCCGTTCGCCAACGGCAATGCCACGACCTACGCAACGAATGGCGGCTTCACCGAGGCTGGCGGCCTGACTTTTCTCGATTCCGATCTCGCTGTGCCGGTCATCGGCGTCGGCACGCCCGATCCCTTCATCGGCAATGTCGCGACGGTTCGCAGCAATATCGACCCGAACAATCTTGCCGCCGGGCTGAAATCGGGAAGCGATTTCGTCGTTGAAGGCCGGTTCGACCTGATCCTTCCCGACAGCCCGCGCGAATATTTCGGCATCCGCCTCGCCGACCGTCTGGTCGGCGGCCCTGGCAATCCACCCGACCAGCTCGGCGACGACGTGATCGAACTAGTCGTGCGCCGCACCGCGACCGGCGATCTGAGGGTCCAGCTCCGGGAGGTCGATTTCGTTGCCGACGTAACGACGAACATCCAGTCTCTGGTGCTCGCCACTCCCGCCGGCGCCGATCAGATCCTGCTCAGGCTCAGCCACGCCGCGGCCAATAACGGCGTCGTGAGCGCCTCCTTCGACTACCTAGCGGGCGGCGTCATTGTCGGTTCGCAGAGCTTTTCGCAGACCGGCGCGATCTTCGGCACGGAGACCCCAGGCAACATCTCCGACGACGAGGTATGGACGCGCGCCCAGATCGTCGCTTTCGCGCCCGAGATCACCGACTCCACGCTGGCCGGGACCTATGGCACGCTGGCGATCAACCAGGCTGGGCAGTGGACCTATCAGCTGGCCAATGGCAGCCCGGTGGTGCAGCAGCTGGCGCAGGGCCAGAGCACGACCGACACCTTCAATGTGACGGTGCGCGACCGCCTCGGCGCGCTCGACACCGAAACCATCACCGTCACCGTCAACGGCAGCAATGACGGGCCGGTGATGGCGACGCCGTCGGTCTCGCGCGCCCTGATCGAGGACGCGCAAACACCGGCCCTGACCGCGACGGGCCTCGCCCAGTTCTCCGATCTCGACCTGATCGACACGCACCTCACATCGGGGATCTTCGTGCTGGCGAGCCTGTCGGGCGGCGGCGCGATCCCACCTGCGACCCAGGCGCTCTTCGCCGGCGCGCTGACCACGAGCCTGTTTGACCAGGCCACCGGCGATCAGAGCGGCCAGCTGCAATGGGACTTTTCGCTGGCCAATGCGGCGCTGCAGTTCCTCGCGCAGGGCCAGCAACTGACGCTCGGCTATGACGTGACCGTCACCGACAATCATGGCGCGGCGGCGACGCAGCGCGTTAGCGTAACCATCACGGGCACGAATGACGGCCCCGTCGCCACCGCCGACGATAATGCCTTCGGCGCGGTCATCGAGGCCGGCGTGAACCCGGGCATTACGCCGTTCCCGGGCGACGCCTCGGCCAGCGGCAACGTGCTCGCCAACGATACCGACGCCGATGCGGCCGACACGCTGACGGTCACTGCCGTCAACGGACTGGCCGGCAATGTCGGCGCCACGATCATGGGCGCCTATGGTTCGCTGACGCTTAATGCCGATGGCAGCTACAGCTACGCGCTGGACAACGCCGACGCCGACACCAATGCGCTGGGGCAGGGGGAGGCGGCGAGCGACGTGTTCAGCTACACGGTGCACGACAGCGCCGGCGCGATGGCTACGTCGACCCTCACCATAGCAATCACAGGCACCAACGACTCGCCTGTCGTCTCCGATGCGGTGACGAGCGATCTCAGCAATCTGGCTCTGAACTTCAGCCAGCCCGCCTTTGTCAGCGGGCGCGCTGTTGCCCCGAGCGTTGCGCTGACGGGGCTTGACATAAGCGCTGAAGATTCGGTCACGGTCGAGTTCTGGATGAATATTGGCCCGAATTCGGCCGGCGCGTTGCCTTTCGGCTTCAACGTCTATGACATCTATTTGCCGGTCATGTCGGACGGCATTCAATATATCGGCTTCAATACCGGCAATGGCGACGTGTACGGCGTGGCCGCACCAGATTCTAACTGGCACCATATTGCCGGCGTGTTCAACAATGGCGGCGCGATCCTTCAGAACAAGCTCTATATCGATGGCGTCGCGCAGACGCTCGCCAAGATCGGCACGCGCAATCCGGTGGCCGGCAACGCCGTCATCGCCGACAGCGCCCGGATCGGCGGCTTCCTCGTAAACGGTCAGTACACCTTCAACGGCCAGCTCGACGAGGTCCGGATCTGGCGCGGCGAGCGCTCGGCGGCCGAGATCGCCGACAATATGAACGCCCGCATCGAGGGCGCGCAGCCAGGCCTGGTCGCAGCCTATTCCTTCGAGGAGACCGGCAACGGACCCGGCGGCGTCAGCGACACCTCAGGCAATGGGCGCGACGGCACGTTCCGGTTGCTTTCGACCGCGGATATCGTCGCCGGCCCGACCGTCATCACCGACGGCTCCCTGCCCGAGGGCCATACCGGCCGGCTCGACATCTCGGCCAGCGACGCCGAGGGCGACGCGCTGACCTATAGCTGGACGCAGCTGTCCGGTCCGGCCGTCACGCTGGCGGACGCCAGCGCGCAGGACCTTGTCTTCACCGCCCCCGGCGAAGTCGGCGTCGCGACCGATGTGGTCTTCGAGGTCGCGGTTTCCGACGGCTCGGCCACGACAACCCGGCAATACACCGTCACGCTGCTGCCGGTGAACGATGCGCCGGTCGCCGTCGCCGATTCCGGCACGGCGGTCGAGGCCGGCTTCCTGCCGGTCGGGGCCAACGCCACCGGCAACGTGCTGGCCAATGACACCGACGTCGATCTCGGAGACAGCAAGGCCGTCCTGGCGGTCAACGGCGCAGCCGGCTCGGTCGGAGTGTCCGTCGCCGGGGCCTATGGCGCGCTGACGATGCTCGCCAATGGCGACTACGTCTATGCCGTCGCCAACGCCAATGCAGCCGTGAACGCGCTGCAGCTTGGCCAGAGCCTGAACGAGAGCTTCAGCTATACGGTGATCGACTCCGCCGGAGCGACCGCCACGGCCACGCTCACGATCACCGTGCAGGGCACCAACGACGCCCCCGTCGCCGTGGCCGACACCAACGCCGGCGATCCGGTCGTCGAGGCCGGCGTCGGCCCCGGCAATGCGCCGGTTCCCGGCGACGCCACGGCATCGGGCAATTTCCTGACCAACGACACCGATGTCGATGTGCTGGACACGAAGACGGTCACGCTGGTCAACGGCCAGCCGGCCACGCCCGGCGCGGTCATAGCCGGCGTTTACGGCGCGCTCACGCTGGGCGCGAACGGCGACTGGAGCTACCAGCTCGACGACGCGGATGTGGACACGAACGCGCTGGCGGCGGAGGCGACGGCCAGCGACATCTTCACCTACCAGATGCGCGATGCGGCTGGGCTGACCCAGTCCTCGACGCTGACCGTCGCGATCGTCGGCACGAATGACGGCCCGCTCGCCCGTCCCGAGGCCTTCTACAGCTTCGGCGACGACTTCAACGACGGTAATCTCAGCGGCTGGACGGTCGTGCCCTTCGCCGGTTCGGGAGCGGCACAGTGGAGCGTCAACGCCCAGCGCGCCGCGGAAGGCGCGGACGCTTTCAACGGCTTCCTCAAAGCAGACCTGTCACCGGCCGCCCTCGCCAACCTCGCGACGGCTCGCTCCTATTCCTTCGCGGCGGATCTGAGCGCCGACTCCGGTCAGTCCGGCATCAACGACATCGGCCTCGTCTTCGGCTACGAGGATGCGTCGAACTTCTTCCGCGTCCGCTGGATCGACCTGGCGACCAACTATTCGGCTCGGACGAGCTATCGCGACTTCGTGCTCGAGCAGGTGTCGGGCGGCGTCGTAACGACGCTCGCGCTTGCCGATAACCAGCTCTTCGCGCCCTCTTTCCGGGTGACGATCGACGTCGATCCGGCGACGGGCACGCAGGTTCGAGTCGACAGCGCCCCCCTTCTGACCAGCGCGGCAAGCCCGCCCTTGCGCGAATTCGGCCTCTACACGCGCGACGTGGATGCGACGGTCTTCTTCGACAATGTCGCCGTGCGCGCCTATCCGACCCTTGCGACCACCGAGAACGCGACGCTCACGCTTTCGGCTGCGACCCTGCTGGCCAACGACAGCGACGTCGATGCGGACGCGGAGCTCTCGATCGTCTCGGCGTCGGCCGCCACGGCGGGCGCGAGCGCCAGCGTCGTCAACGGCGACATCGTCTTCACGCCGGGAACCGCTTTCGACCATCTCGCCGCTGGCCAGACCGCCGACGAAGTCATCGCCTACACGATCTCCGACGAGCATGGCGCGACGGCCACCACGACCGCGACGATCCGCGTGACTGGAACGAACGACGCGCCGGTTCCCGCCGCGACAACGCCCATTGCTTTCGTCGATACGGCGGCCGACGACATTTTTCTGCCGATATCCGGCACGCTCACGGCGTCCGATATCGACACGGGCGACGTCCTGACATTCGGCGTGCTCGGAGGTGCGGCCGATGCCTCGTTGCCCGGCTTCAGCCAGTCTGTGACCGGGGTTCACGGCAAGCTTCACATCAACAACGCGACTGGCGCCTATCGTTTCCTGCCCAACGAGGCGGCGATCGAGGCGCGCACAACCAATACGACAGAGCAGTTCGTCTTCGTCGTGACGGATTCGGCCGGCCAGAATTCGCTGCGCGCTCAGGTCATCGTGATCACGGGTGTCAACGACACTCCCCTCGCTGGGAACGACGCGGCCGCCATCTCCGAGACCGGCGTCCTGCCGGGCACCAGCCCGGTCACCGGCAACGTGCTGGCCAACGACACCGACCGCGACAGTGCGGCCAGCCTCATAATCTCCGCCGTGCGCACCGGCGCGGAAGCAGGCGTCGGCACATCAGGCACACTGGGAACCATCCTGAACGGCCAGTATGGCGTGCTGAACCTCCACGCCAATGGCGCTTACAGCTACCAGCTCGACCAGTTCAACCCAGCGGTCAACGGTCTCAAGACCGGCGACATCCGCCAGGATTTCTTCACCTACTCGGTGTCTGACGGACAGGGCGGTACGGACCAGGCTGAGCTGGCAATCACGATCACCGGCCAGAACGACGCTCCTGTCGCCTTCGACAAGAGCTTTTCCTCGATCCAGGAAGATGGCGGCGTCTCGTTCAGCGCCCAGCAGGGCGACTTCGATCCCGAGGGCGACACGCTTTCGGTCACCGCGATCGAGGGGACGGCGGTCGTCACCGGCCAGACCGTGACGCTCGCCAACGGTGCAACCGTCACGCTGAACGCCAGCGGCTCGCTGACCTATTTCGGCGCGCCCAACGACAACGGCCAGCGCTTCTTCGACTACACTGTCTCGGACGGTCAGGGCGGCAGCGATATAGCGCGGATCACGCTGACCATCGAGCCGGTCAACGACGCGCCCGTCGTGTCCGCCACCGGCGCCAACGTCGCCGAGAACGCGGCCGGCGCGCTGGTCGGCAGCTTCACGGTCTCCGATGTCGATACCGCCTCGGGCCTGTCCTTCCGTGTGCTGAACGGGGGGACGGTCGATCCGCGTTTCGTCGTCGTGCCGGCTGCCGGCGTCACGGCCGGCCAGCCTGGCGCCTACGAGATCCGTCTGGCGGCAGGGCAGAGCCTCGATTTTGAGGCCGAGAACGCCGACAGTCTGCCGATGATCCCCCGGACGATCGAGGTGAATGACGGCCAAGGTGCCAACAATCTGGCGACGGCGAGCTTCACCATCACGGTAACCGACGTCCCCGAAGCCCCGACGGCGACCGACGATGCGGGTGCGGCGACTGAGGATGCGGCCGTCACCTTCAGCGTCGCCCAGCTTGCCGCCAATGACGTCAACCCGCCGGGCGCTCAAGCCTTTACGATAAGCGCCGTCTCGGGCTCGGTGAACGGCTTGGTCTCGCTCGTGGGCGGCATCGTCAGCTTCACGCCGACCGCCAATTTTAGCGGGCAGGCGAGCTTCGATTATACGCTCGCCAATGGGGCTGGCACTGATACAGGCTCGGTGAGGATCGACGTCGCGCCGGTGGCGGATGCGCCGCGCATCACAGTGCCCGCATCGAGCCTGACCCGGGTCTCGACAGCTTCGAACGGCGCACAAGGCAACAGCGAGAGCCTTTACGGCATCAGCTTGTCTGCTGATGGGACCAAGGTCGCATTCGCGAGCAATGCCTCCAACCTTGTGCCGGGCGATACAAACAGCACATATGACGTCTTCGTGAAGGATCTCGTGACCGGCGTCACGACCCTAGTATCGACAGCCTCAAACGGAACACAAGGCAATCAAGAGAGCTATTATGGCCTCAGCCTGTCTGCGGACGGGACCAAGGTCGCCTTTGCGAGCTATGCTTCGAACCTTGTACCGGGCGACACGAACAATAACTGGGACGTCTTTGTGAAGGACTTGGTGACCGGCGTAACAACGCGGGTATCGACAGCCTCGAACGGCGCACAGGGCAATGATTTCAGCATCTATGGAGTTACGATCTCGGCGGACGGAACCAAAGTCGCCTTTGCGAGCTATGCCTCCAACTTAACCCCGGGCGATACGAACAACGCATATGACGTCTTCGTGAAGGATCTCGTAGCCGGCACAACGACGCGGGTCTCGACAGCCTCGAACGGAACACAAGGCAACGGCGAGAGCCTCTTCGGCATCAGCCTGTCTGCTGATGGGACCAAGGTCGCGTTCGCGAGCAATGCCTCCAACCTTGTGTCGGGCGACACGAACAACACATATGACGTCTTCGTAAAGGACTTGGTGACCGGCGTCACAACGCGGGTCTCAACAACGTCAAACGGCACACAAGGCAGTTCTGCAAGCTACTATGGCGTCAGCCTATCTGCCGATGGTACCAAGGTCGCCTTTGCGAGCGATGCCTCTAATCTAGCGCCGGGCGACACGAACAACACTTTCGACGTCTTCGTGAAAGACTTAGTGACTGGTGCAGTGACGCGGGTATCGACAGCCTCAAATAACGCACAAGGAAACGCCGAAAGCTTTTATCATGTCAGCCTGTCTGCGGATGGGACCAAGGTTGCGTTCGCGAGCTATGCCTCTAACCTAGCGCCGGGCGACACGAACAACACCTTCGACGTCTTCGTCAAAGACCTTGTGACCGGAACCACAACCCTGGTCTCTCAGGCAGCGACCGGGATGTCAGCGAACGGCAGCAGCTCCGGTCCCGGAGGATATCCCGATCAGTTCCTCGACATCTCTGCGGACGGCACAACGGTCGCCTTCGCAAGCTCTGCATCGAACCTCGTAGTCGGCGACACGAACAATACCATCGACGCCTTTGTGCGCGGTTCCGGTTCAGCTGGTGCAGAGGATGCCGCGACCGCCATCCCAGTTTCCATCACACTGACTGACCTTGACGGCTCCGAGACCCTCACCAACCTGACGATTTCAGGTGCGCCGGCCGGCGCGACGATCTCCGACGGGAGCAACAGCGTCGTCTCCACCGGCGTGGCGATCTCCCTGATCGGCTGGAACCTCGCGGCGCTGACTTTCCAGGCGCCGGCCAACGCCAACGGAAGCTTCACGCTGACGCTGGAGACGCAGGTCACCGATACGGCCACGCTTTCGACCGGCGCAATTGGCGACGTGGCGAGCTTCAGCAAGAGCTTCGACGTCGTGGTGATTCCGGTCAACGATGCGCCGGTCACAGCGGGAACGGCGCCAGCGCAGTCGGTCGCGATCAACCAGCCGTTCGCATACGCCTTGCCCGCCGGCCTGTTCACCGATGTCGACGCCGGCGACACGCTCGCGCTGAGCGCTGCCCTAAGCAGTGGCGCGGCGCTGCCGTCCTGGCTGAGCTTCAATGCCGCGACAGGCGCCTTCTCGGGCACGCCGGCGTCAAACGACGCCGGGCTGGTGCAGCTGCGCATCACGGCGACCGACGCGGCCGGCGCCAGCGCCACTTATGTGCTGCCTCTGACCATCCTCGACGGCCTGCAGATCGACGGCACCGAGGCTAGCGAGACTCTGACCGGCACGATTAATGGCGACCGCATTCGCGCTTTGGGCGGCAACGACACGCTGAACGGGTCGCCCGGTTCCGACCTTCTGGATGGTGGCGCGGGCAGCGACACGCTGAACGGCGAGGCTGGCAACGACGTTCTGGATGGCGGGGCCGACAACGACACGCTCCAGGGCGGGTTGGGCAACGACATCCTCGATGGCGGGACTGGCAACGACAATGTCCGTGACGTCGATGGCGGGTTCGACACGCTGCGAGGCGGGGACGGCAACGACACGGTCTTTTCCAGCGACACGACGTCGAGCGCGACGGCCGGGATCGACACGCTCGACGGCGGAGCGGGCGACGACACGGTTCAGCATGACGGCTTTTACGCCTTCGGTTCGAGCCTGTATGGCGGCGACGGCAACGACCGTCTGTTCTTCAACGAACAGTTCTCGAACGGGCTCGCCAACACGGCACTGATGGATGGCGGGATCGGCAACGATACGCTGCAGATCAACGCCGCCATCGGCGACGCGAGCGATCTGCTGCGGATGCTCGGCGGCGACGGCGACGACATCTTCGAGATCCGGAGCTTCAATGTCCAGATCGCGGCTGAAGGCGGGATCGGCGTCGACACCTTCAACACGCGGCTCGAGAGTTTCGCCAACGTGTCGGTGGCGACCGGGGCGGGCGCGGATCGGATCGTGATCCAGAGCTGGACCAGCACTGGCTCGGCCACCGTCAGCGACTTCTCGGCGGCCGAGGACCGGCTCGACTTCACAGGCGTGCTGAACCAGCTCACCGGCTGGGACGGCAGCTCGAACCCGTTCGGCTCGGGCTTCGTGCGACTGATCCAGAGCGGCGCGGACGCGCTGCTGCAGGTCGACCGCAACGGCGGCGGCGACGCCTACGCCACGATGGTGCGCTTTACCGGCCTCGACCTCGCAACCACACCGCTGACCGCCGCCAACTTCACCCCAGCCTATTCGCCCGACGGGTCGGCTCCGGTCGGCATTACGATCAACGGCACAGCGGCGGGAGAGACGCTGACAGGAACGATCGGTTCCGACACGATCAACGGCCTCGACGGCAACGACATCCTGAACGCAGGGCCAGGCGGCGATACGCTCAACGGTGGCGCGGGCAGCGACACGCTGAACGGCGAGGCTGGCAACGACGTTCTGGATGGCGGGGCCGACAACGACACGCTCCAGGGCGGGTTGGGCAACGACATCCTCGATGGCGGGACTGGCAACGACAATGTCCGTGACGTCGATGGCGGGTTCGACACGCTGCGAGGCGGGGACGGCAACGACACGGTCTTTTCCAGCGACACGACGTCGAGCGCGACGGCCGGGATCGACACGCTCGACGGCGGAGCGGGCGACGACACGGTTCAGCATGACGGCTTTTACGCCTTCGGTTCGAGCCTGTATGGCGGCGACGGCAACGACCGTCTGTTCTTCAACGAACAGTTCTCGAACGGGCTCGCCAACACGGCACTGATGGATGGCGGGATCGGCAACGATACGCTGCAGATCAACGCCGCCATCGGCGACGCGAGCGATCTGCTGCGGATGCTCGGCGGCGACGGCGACGACATCTTCGAGATCCGGAGCTTCAATGTCCAGATCGCGGCTGAAGGCGGGATCGGCGTCGACACCTTCAACACGCGGCTCGAGAGTTTCGCCAACGTGTCGGTGGCGACCGGGGCGGGCGCGGATCGGATCGTGATCCAGAGCTGGACCAGCACTGGCTCGGCCACCGTCAGCGACTTCTCGGCGGCCGAGGACCGGCTCGACTTCACAGGCGTGCTGAACCAGCTCACCGGCTGGGACGGCAGCTCGAACCCGTTCGGCTCGGGCTTCGTGCGACTGATCCAGAGCGGCGCGGACGCGCTGCTGCAGGTCGACCGCAACGGCGGCGGCGACGCCTACGCCACGATGGTGCGCTTTACCGGCCTCGACCTCGCAACCACACCGCTGACCGCCGCCAACTTCACCCCAGCCTATTCGCCCGACGGGTCGGGAATCTTCGGCCAGACCATCAACGGCGATGGTACACCGCAAACTCTCACCGGGACGATTGGCGACGACGTCATCTCGGGATTCGGCGGGGACGATGTTCTGTCCGGCGGAAACGGCAATGATACCCTGAATGGCGGAGACGCCAACGACCGTTTGACGGGCGGGTTCGGTTTCGACCGGCTATCGGGCGGCCTCGGCAACGATACGTTCGTCTTCCAGCGAGCATCGCAAGGCGTCGATGTTGTGACCGATTTCACCTCAGGCGCAGATCGCGTCGAGGTATCGGCGGCCGGCTTCGGCGGCGGACTAGCTGCTAATGGTGTCGTAATGCTCCTGACAGGCTCCGACGTGACCGCTGCGACGAACGGTGGTCCAGGTGGCTACTTCTTCCTTGACAACGCTGGTGCAGATCAGGGCTTAATTTATTGGGATCAGACCGGCGGAAGCGGCGCGGACGCGTTGGCCTTCGTCAAAATTCAACCAGGAGCCAATCTTATCGCTAACGATTTTCTTGTGGTTATCTGACGCGCTACAAGACGTTCGGCCTTATATTGGGCAAGCCCCACGAGATTGGGGCTTGCCCTGCCCTCCGACAGGCGATCTGGCGGCTGCTACGTTGCACGGTGCGATCATTGCTCGCCAGGCATAACCGGTCAGGCGATGTCTCCAGCGAAGCCAAACCCGCCCTTCGGCCGGAAGGAGAGTTATCTGCATAATGCGCAGGGACAGCGAGCGCGATGACTACGATCGGCCAAACCTTCTTGTAACCAGCAAAGTTGAGCGAACCGTGGTTGAGCGAACCGTGTGCCTCCACATGGAAATCGAAGAGGTCGAAGGGGGTGCCTCGTGACCCTAAACAAGTATCGGCCTTGGAGCCGCGCGACTAGGATGCACAGCCAATTGGCGGAGCCCTATAAGTCATTGATATTGCTTGTCGTTCGACACTTGACGACAGCTGCTGTGCTACACCAATCGGCCACACCTCGCAACACTCTTCACGGCAGGCGCCCTCCCGTTTCACCGCAGCCGCACCGACCTCAGGATCGCGCAAAGGCGAGCGCGTCACTGGCCTGCTGCCGGTTTCGTGGACGGTGAGTTAAGCTATTCCGACCTTCTTTTCGAACTCGACCGGACTGAGATAGCCGATGGTCGAGTGCCTGCGGATCGTGTTGTAGAAGCGCTCGATGTAGTCGAACACATCAGCCCGGGCCGCGTCACGCGTCCGGTAACGCTTGTCCCTGATGCGCTCGGTTTTCAGGGATGAGAAGAAGCTCTCCATGGCGGCATTGTCCCAGACGTTGCCGGACCGGCTCATCGAGCAGGTGACGCCGTTTTCGGCCAGCAATTCCTGGAAGTGCTGGCTGGTGTATTGGCTGCCCTGATCCGAATGGTGCAGCAGGGCGTCCGGCTTGCCGCGGCGCCAGATCGCCATGATGAGCGCGTCGGTGACGAGCGCCGCCGTCATCTCGGCCTTCATCGACCAGCCGACGACACGGCGCGAGAACAGGTCCATCACGGCGGCGACATAGAGCCAGCCCTCTGCGGTCCAGACATAGGTGAAGTCGGCGATCCAGCGCTGGTTGGGCCGCTCGGCATGGAACTCCCGATCGAGCGTGTTGGGAGCGATTGCCGACCGCTGGCCCTCATCCCTCGGCAGCCCTCGTCGGCGTGGCCTCGCGCGCAGGGCCTGCGCCCGCATCAACCGCTCGATCCGATGCAGGCCACAATCGATGCCTTCCGCCAGCACGTCTCGCCAGACACGGCGGGCGCCATAGGTGCGATCCGACCCAAGGAAGCTTGCCCGGACCTTCGTGCCGACTTCCTCGTCGTCCCGCGTGCGCTTGCTGGGCGCGCGATGGAGCCAGGCATGGAAGCCCGACCGCGACACATCCAGCGCTTCACAAAGCCACGTCACCGGCCAGATCCCACGGTGCTTCGCAATGAACGCGAACCTCATGTCACATCCTTCGCGAAGTAGGCTGCGGCCTTTTTTAGAATGTCACGCTCCGCCTTGAGCTTGGAGACCTCCCGCCGCAGCTTGTCGATCTCGAGCTGTTCCGGCTTCATCTGACCGTGGCCTGGGAAGGCCTGCGCCGGATCGGCGGCGAAGTCCCGAACCCATTTGCGCAGCACGTTCTCGTGCACGTCCAGATCGCGCGACGCCTGCGCCACGCTCACCCCACGGTCCTTGATCAGCCGAACCGCCTCGATCTTGAATTCACGCCCAAACTTCCGTCGTTGCATACGCCACCTCCGGCTTCATGAAACACCCAATCTTGGTGTCCACGAAACCGGCAGCAGGCCAATCTGTGCGCGACCATCATCGTTCACGAAGGTCTCAGTCACGGCTTAGCGGTCAGGTCCGCCTCATTGCCCTCTTGATCGCTGCTCTGTCGAGAGCGCTTACCCCTTGGGTCCCGCCTTGGCCCTTCGCGACGCTGGGCCAATTGGCGCCGGATCATCTCCGCGCTCTTCGTGACCTCGAAAAGCACGCGGTCGAGGAGTTCGTGCCCACCCGCGGGCATGGCGGCAATGATGTCGCGCGCAGGCTCGGCATGTTCGGTGACCTTCGTACAGAGCTCGTCGACGCGTTCCAGCGTCCGGGCCGAGTTCAGCCCCACGCTCCTCGCCAGGATCTGCCAGTCGGATCCCAGCACCTCGGCGCCAATCCGGCGCTCGCCCAGCTTCTGAGCCATCGTCGCGGTGATGTGAGGCCAGATTCGCGCGCAGAGTACGTCGTAGAGCGGAGCCAACCGGCTGGAACCGCCAGCGCCAATCAGGATCGAATAGTTTTTCGCGTGAGCGTCGGTATTGCAGCAGATGGTGTTGAAGATCAGCGCATCGAGAAGGCCCAGGCGCGAGCCGGGCCCGACATGCCGCTCGACCGAACCGAAGAGTTCGACAAGGCCGGGGCCGCTGCGGAGATCCTCCTGGCCGGCCAGCGGGGCATATTCGTACTTGTTCCTGGGAAAGACGCCGAGCGTCTGCGCGAGGTCCTCCTGGTGAATGCGTTGAACGCCCTTGGGGGTCGAGACCCGATCGTACCGGGTGACCAGGATGTAGGAGCGCGCATTGGCCCGACCTGTCGTGACCTTGGCGGCGTCCAGGCCGACGAGGCCGGCTAGGGTGAGACAGAACGCCTCGTTCTGGACGCTGGCCTTCATCGTCGCGGTGTCAGGCTTCAGGATATGCGTCGAGGGCGTGCCGTCGAGCGGGATCGCGATCCTGCCGTCGACCATAGCGACGCCGAGCTTTTCCTGCGCGCCGGCGAGCGACATCGATACGCCGCGCTCTCCCACCAACAGCGGCTTCATCGGTAGGTCGCCGATAATGCCTTCAAGCTCGTCCTCGGTCTCGATGACCCTGAAGCTGTCGCTCGCCTCGCGCCTATAGCCGAAGGACAGCGCTCCGGCCGTATCGCGGCCGATCTGCGAGAGGATCCCGAGGATGTCCTGCGGCGACACGCGCAGGACCTGTCCGATCCGCTGCAGATGCGTCTCCGGCAGGAGGTTCGCGAGCCACGGAACGACGGCCTCCGCGCCATGGGGCTCGGGCCGAAGCGGCATCGTCATCGAAATCGGGAACGCCGACGATCGCGATAGCCAGTCGGGATCGTAGGTCAGCGCGATCTCGCCCGCAGCGTCCGTGATGGCGGCGACGCGCAGGGTTTCATAGAAGATGTCGGTCATCGTCGCGCCCTAGAACCGGGGGAGCGTGGCAAGCGGATCATCGTCGTTGTCCGTGCCGTGCGTCGGCCCTGCAGATGCCGGCGAGCCCGGAGACAGTCGAAGGCCTACCTCCCAGGCCGCCATCAGGGCCTTGCCGAGATGCGTGCCGGACTTGCCGGCTTCGAGATCGATGATGGTACGGCGCGTGACACCGCAGCGAGCCGCCAGCTTGTCCTGGGTCAGTCCGACGGCTTGTCGGTGCTTGCGGATGAGAAGTCCAAACTCTTCAGCGGTGCGGATCACGGGCCTCCTCCTCGGGGAAGACCGACACACCATAGTGTGCAAAATTCTGCACAACAATCTGCTTCGATAAATAATGTGAAGAATATTGCACTTCAGACCCGCAGCCCTTCAATGTGCAGAATAATGCACATACGACAAAACGACGGTGCAAGCATCGCGCGGCAACAGAGAGAGCCCGTATAAATATGAAAGATATCGACAATTTTATCGATCCGCAAAGCGCTCCAACAGGAAATTCAAGTCAGGCTGCAGGCTGATAAGCGATCGACCCTCCGATTGTCGCGTAAGAAAAACAGGCTTTGGCCTGTCTCGGGATCCGCCCCGCTCGCAAGGAACCATGATGAAGCCGAGCAAGGAAGAGAAGCAGCGTCGGTTCAAGGAAGCGGCGAGGCTGAAGTTCGCCGGTATCGTTGACGGCCATGGATCTGCGGAGCGCCTCTCTGCGCCGGCAGAAGGCTACGTCAGGTGGATGCGCGAGGGGCTCGGACAGACCAGAGAAGCGGTGGCGGCCAAAATGGAGATTGCTCCCCAGACCCTAGCCGGAATCGAAGAAGCTGACGCCGAGGGGAAAATCCGACTCGATACACTGCGCCGGGCGGCTCTCGCACTAAACTGCACCGTCGTCTATGCCCTGGTGCCGGTCGACATGTTCAAACCCCGCAAGAAGATCGAGGACATCGGCGCCGTCCTCGACGAGATGGCGGAGCTGGCGCAGCAAGCCCGGCGGCAGGTGGAACAACCAGGATCCCGTCCGCCAGCCATCTCGAGCCCTCTTCGTGAGCCGATTTATCCCGTTGTTTTCCGGGAATGGGAAGAAGATCCGACATGGTCCCGGTGACCTGCGCCATCGCACCGCGAGCCCAAAGCGGGCCTACCTCGTGCGTCTGAGAAAGCCCTGGCTTACAAATCCGTTTCTGCGTGAACGCACAATCCGTCGCGGCGGGGCGCCTTGCTACGTCGCGCGATGTCGTTCAATCTGGACGCGTAGACCTTCGTCCCGGCGGTCGAGCTTCCTCACTTCTCAACAGGTTCGCCGCCGCGCGCGATGATCCCCTTCGCCTCGCCTTACGACGTGATCTGTGCCGGGAAATGGCACTCTGCACTCCTGACGACGTTCTCGCTCAGCCTTTCCTTTTTTGAGGCCGTACCGCTGCACGCGCTTCGCAAGGCAGGTGCCCAGGACATCGCGATTCTCGCCGACGTGACTGGTGACTGGCTACCAGGCATCTTTGGCAGAGGCGGGCGTATCGGATGTCGGGCGCACCTACGACCTCGTCCCGTTCAAGGTGGCCAGCGGGTGCTTCCATCCAAAGATCATGCTTCTCGATGGACCTGACGGACTCCGCGCGACAGTAGGCTCCGGCAACCTGACGTTCGGGGGCTGGGGCCACAACGTCGAGACGAGGCGACACGAGCTCTGGGAAGAGCCGCGTTTCCCCGATAGCCCGAAGCGCTTCGAGGTAGTCGATAAGCCCAAGCCGCAGCAATTCCGGATGAAGCGCCAGCTGTCGTTCCGATTGGTCGTTCTTCAGCGTACGCAGATCGTTCGGCTGAACCCAGATATGCGCAGGCCCCTTGTCTAGGATGATGTCGCGCAGCTCCAGCCCGCAGAATTCCTCCCGGCGCAGGCCGTGATAATGGGCGAACATCGGCCCGAAATATGCGGCACGGTGGAAAACGTGCGGACCGGGCACGAAGGGTTGGTCCCACCCAGCGCAGCCTGTGTAGATCGGCTGGTCAAAGATCTTTTCGAAGACGCGGACCTTCGGGATCGCCCGGTCGTTCCGGGCGCGACCCTTCGGCTTCGCCCGGAACTCCGAGAAGCTGAGATCCCGATCGACGGCGACGCCTGCCTTACGGGCCCGAGCCAGTAGGTGATTCAGGAAGAAATAGTGCTTGTTGCGGGTCTTGACCTCAAGACCGCGCAATGAGGCTGGCAGCGCGGCCCAGCGCGCCTGCAGCTCGGCAATCGAGCGCGTCTTGTCGGCGGCCGCCTTGCCGTAATTCTTGCCCATGTTCCGCAGGAAGCCATCAAAATCGTCGAGATAGGACGTCTTGAGCGCCGCCATATCGGAGATCTTGAACCTCTCGGCGACGAAGCGTCCAAAGAGGTCGATGATCATGCGCGCCTGACGCACCATCTTCTCGTCCCACGTCTTGTCCTGGATGCGATCGCTGACGAGTTTCTCGCCGATGGCCGCGATCGACAGGCCGATCCAGGGCAATATCGCCGGCGTGTCGGGTTTCGGCGGCGTAACGATCGGCTCCGAAGGCCAGGCGCTGCTCGGCGCGACCGGCGGGCTGATCTGCACATGCGGCTCATGCAGGACCACGGGCACCGGGGCCTCCGCCGGCTGGGGCGCGCAGGCCTTCCACGCGATGCTGCTGAGGTCGCTCTTAGCGTCCTCGATCAGCGAGTTGAAATCGAACTCGTCCTCAACCTCGGGCCTAGTCTGAAAGGCGGCATCGCTCCTTGCACGGGCGAACATCGACAACGCCCTATCGACGTTATCGTCGGTCGGCAGCGCGCCGATCTCAGCCAGGACGCGCCCAGCCGCGAAACGCATGTGGTCGGCCTGCTTCGGGGAGGTATACCACTTCAGAAGCTCGCCCACGCCCTCGATCGCCGTCTCCGACAGCCCATCCTCATGCATGGCCTCACGATCCGTCGGGCGAACCACGGCGGCGAGTCCCTGTTTCTCGATCAGGCGATAGGCCCATCCCTCGGCGCGCCCCAGAAAGCCCTCCGGATCGTAGGGCCCCTCAGAAGCCCCGAGGGTACTCGTATGCGTGCGCCGGATCACCTCCTGATGTATCCGGAACGACTTTCGGAAGAAGGCCTGGAACTGCTCGCGGGACACCCAGTTGTCAGGGCTGGTCATCGTCATTTGTTCAAAGACCGCATCGAGTTGCGCTGCGATATACCGCGCAGAAATGTGTTCGCGTGTCCTTAAACTGATGACAAGAAAGCGCTGGGCGAGTCGCCGCGCGAGCTGATGGGGGAGCCGACGGCGCCAATAATAGACGGCGCCACGGCGTTCGAGATGGGATGCAACCGACACGTGCCAGCCCCTTGTGCCAGACAGATGTGTCATACTCGTGTGTCATACTGGGGGAAAACGACTCCCAGCTAGACACATTGATTCAGCAATTTCAGGGACTTAGATACCAAAGCCAACGAATTGGCTGGGGGACTAGGATTCGAACCTAGACAACCAGAGTCAGAGTCTGGGGTCCTACCGTTAGACGATCCCCCAACGGCGCGAGATGCGCTCGCGTTGGTGAGCCGGGGTCTAATCAATGCCGGCGCGGATGGCAAGAGCAGAATGAGGCCGGGCAGAATGAGGCCTTTGGAGCGGCTGGGCCGTCCTGATGCGCCCCGCGCCCGCTCATGTCCCGCTCAGCGTGCGCCTGACGCTGTCGCGCCATCCGGCGACCTTGCGGTCGCGCTCGCTGGCGGCCATGCCCGGCATGAAGCGGCGCTCCAGCCGCCATTGATCGGCGAAGCGGCCGGGCTCAGGCAAAAGGCCTGCGTCGAGGCCGGCGAGATAGGCCGCGCCCAGCGCCGTCGTCTCCAGCACGGTCGGCCGGTCGACCGGGAGATCGAGGAAATCGGCGAGCCGCTGCATCGTCCAGTCGGAGGCGACCATGCCGCCATCGACGCGCAGCACGGCCTCGCCCTGCCCGGCGGCCGGCCAGTCGGCCCGCATCGCCTCGATGAGATCCAGCGTCTGGTAGCAGACGCTTTCCAGCGCGGCGCGGGCGAATTCGCGTGGGCCGGTGCCGCGTGTCAGGCCGAAGATCGCGCCGCGCGCGGCGGCGTCCCAATGCGGCGCGCCAAGCCCCACAAAGGCCGGAACCAGATAGACGTCCTGCGCCGGATCGGCGGCCTCGGCGAGCGGGCCGGTCTCGGCCGCGTTCCCGATCAGGCCCAGCCCGTCGCGCAGCCATTGCACGGCCGCGCCCGCGATGAAGATCGAGCCTTCGAGCGCATAGGTGCGCTTGCCGCCGAGCTGGTAGGCGATGGTCGAAAGCAGGCGGTGTTTCGAGACGACCGGCTCCGAACCTGTGTTGAGCAGGGCGAAGCAGCCCGTGCCATAGGTCGACTTGACCATGCCGGGCGAGAAACACGCCTGGCCGATCGTCGCCGCCTGCTGGTCGCCGGCGATGCCGCGCACGGAGATCGCGGCCCCGAAATGCTCGGGCAGCGTCACGCCGTAATCGGCGGCGCAGTCGCGCACCTCGGGCAGCATCGCGGCCGGCACCCTGAACAGCGCCAGCAACTCCTCGTCCCAGACGCCGCGGCGGATATCGAACAGCAGGGTGCGCGCGGCGTTGGTGGCGTCGGTCGCATGCGTCGCGCCGCCCGTCAGCCGCCAGAGCAGAAACGAATCGACCGTGCCGAAGGCGAGTTCGCCGGCCTCGGCGCGGCGGCGCGCGCCGGGCACGTTGTCGAGCATCCAGCCGATCTTGGTGGCGGAGAAATAGGGGTCGAGCCTCAGGCCCGTGCGCTGCGCCACCAGCGCTTCATGGCCGGCCGCCGTCAGCTCGGCGCAGGTCTGCGCGGTGCGCCGGTCCTGCCAGACAATGGCGCGGTGGATGGCGCGGCCGGTCTTGCGGTCCCAGACCAGCGTCGTCTCGCGCTGGTTGGTGATGCCGATCGCGGCGATGTCGCGGGCCTCCAGCCCGGTCTTGGCCAGCGCCGCGCGGCAGGTCGCCAGCACGGTGTCCCACAGGTCTTCGGCCTCGTGCTCGACCCAGCCAGAGGCCGGGAAATGCTGGGCGAACTCCTGCTGCGCGCTGGCTGCGACATGCAGGTTCGCGTCGAAGACGATGGCGCGCGAGGAGGTCGTGCCCTGGTCGATGGCGAGGATGTGGCGTGCGGCGGCCATGGCGTTTCGAGGCTCCCATGCGGCCGGCTTGCGATGCGGCCCTATCGGCAGATGTGCCGTAAGCCGGCAGGCCCGGCAAGATCGGACGGGACTCGGCGGCGGAATGTCGAAGCCGAAGGCGAAGGTTCCGCTTGGCACCGGCGCGCCGCTGGCGTTACGCTTGCCGCCGAAGCAAGCAGCCGGGCCTTTCGCCCGGCTCCCCGCCGCGAAGCCTTGGTGTTCAAGCCCTGGCGCTTTCGGCCGGTCAAGGGATTTGGAAACGTGGCGGTCGAGGACCGGCAGGAGCGGGACGTCGCATTCGCGGCGTCGGCGCAGGTCAATGGCGTCGATCCGCTCGCGGTCGGCTCGCTTTTCCACGCGCCGCGCCAGCATCCGGTCACCTATGCCGCGCTCGATCTCGGAACCAATAACTGCCGACTCCTGATCGCGCGCCCTGCCCAGCATGGCTTCCGCGTCGTCGATGCGTTTTCGCGCATCGTGCGGCTCGGCGAGGGGCTGGCGGCCAGCGGCAGGCTTACCGAAGCCGCTATGGACCGGGCCGTCGAGGCGCTTAAGATCTGCCGTTCGAAAATGGCCAATCGCGGCGTCAGCCGGGCACGGCTCGTCACCACCGAAGCCTGCCGGGCCGCGACCAACGGGCTCGATTTCGTACGCCGCGTTACGCAGGAGGCCGAGCTCGACCTCGAGATCGTCGATCAGCGCACCGAGGCCTCGCTGGCGGTTTCCGGCTGCGCCGCGCTGGCCGATCCGGCCGCCGAGGGCGTTATCGTCTTCGACATTGGCGGCGGCTCGACCGAGATCATCTGGATGGGCGGGCGGGCCGAGGCGCGCGATCCGGCCGGGCGCATCAGGGAATGGGCCTCGCTGCCGATCGGCGTCGTCACCGTCGCCGAGCGCTATGGCGGCGTCGATGTCGGGCGCGAATTGTTCGAGCGCATGGTCGATGATTGCACGCTGGCGCTGGCGCCCTTCGCCATCAAGGCTGCCAGGGCGCGCGACGCGAAGCATTTTCATCTGCTCGGCACGTCCGGCACTGTCACCACCGTCGCCGGCATTCATCTCGGATTGCCGCGCTACGACCGGCGCGTGGTCGATGGGCTGTGGATGCAGCAGGCCGATATCCTCACGGTCATCGACCGGCTCGTCGCGATGGACTATGCGCAGCGGGCGGCGAATGCCTGCATCGGCCGCGAACGCGCCGATCTCGTGCTGGCGGGCTGCGCGATCTTCGAGGCGATCCGGCGGGCTTTTCCGAGCGAGCGCGTCCGGATCGCCGATCGCGGCCTGCGCGAAGGCATCCTGCTGCGGATGATGCATGAAGACCGCGCCTGGCAGCGGCGGAGACACCCATGAGCACCGGAAAAGCCGGCGGCAAATCCAGCGTGGCCGGCGCACGAGACCTGCGCGTCAAGGTGAAGAAGGCCGGCAAGCTCAAGCATTCCTCGCAGCTCTGGCTCGAGCGCCAGCTCAACGACCCTTATGTGAAGCGGGCGCGCGAGCTTGGCCACCGCTCGCGCGCCGCCTTCAAGATCGAGGAGATGGACGAGCGCTACAGGTTCCTGAAGACCGGACAGAAGCTGATCGATCTCGGCTGCGCGCCGGGGGGCTGGTGCCAGATCGCGGCGAAGAAGATCGGGCTCGAACAGGGCAAGGGCCGCATCATCGGCATCGATCTGTTGCCGGTCGATCCGATTCCCGGCGTCGAGCTGATCCAGATGGACTTCATGGCCGACGAAGCCCCTGCCCTGCTGACCGGGCTCCTCGGCGCGAAGGCCGACGGGGTGATGTCCGACATGGCCGCCAACACCACCGGCCACAAGAAGACCGACCATCTCAAGATCATCGCGCTGGCGGAAGCGGCGCTCGATTTCGCCAACGACATCCTCGCGCCGGGCGGTTTCTTCCTCGCAAAGCTGTTCCAGGGCGGCGAGAGCGCGGAGCTTCTGGCCCAGCTCAAGCGCGACTTCACCACGGTGCGCAACGTCAAGCCGGCGGCGAGCCGGCCCGATTCCTCGGAACTCTATGTGCTGGCGACCGGGTTCCGGCGGAAAGAGCCGGCTGCGGAGGTCGCGGCCTGAACCCGATGGCTCGTCACATCGCCGACATGCTGGCCGGGTCCCGATCGCGTGAGGGCCGACGCAAACCGGCGCGTCGGCTGGAGCCGGACCGGAATGCTGCGTGACCTGCAATCGGAGGCCGGTTTCGTCTGGGCCTATCGCTTCGATGGCGAAGGCCGGGCTGAACTTGTCCCGCGCGACATCTTGCCGGGCCTCGTAGACGAGGAAGCGAGCTTCGTCTGGCTGCATCTCGATCTCGTCCACAGCCGCGCCAAGCAATGGATCGCCGGCTGCAGCGGCCTGCCGGCCGATGCGCTGGCGCTCTTCGTTGCGCAGGACGAACACCAGCGCCTGTTTCACAATGCCGAATTCGCCTGGGGCATCACCTTCGACCAGATCCGCGAGGTCGACAGCCTCGCCGACGACACCGGCATGTTGCACTGGATCGTCGGCGAGCGCGTGCTGATCACCGGTCGCCGTGCCGCCCTGCAGGCGACGCGGCTGACGCGCGATGCGCTGGAAACCGGCTTCCGCGCCACCTCGCCCGTGATCCTGTTCGAGCGGCTGATCGAATATGTCATCGAGGATGTCGCCGAGGACGTGACGCGCCTCACCGACGACACCGACTCGATCGAGGATCACGTCATCGATGACCGCATCGGAAATGATGCGCGCCGGCTCGGCCAGATCCGGCGGCGCACAGTGAGACTGCACCGGCAGCTCAACGGCCTCCACCAGCTCTTCCGGCGCTTCGCCGACACCGCTTCGGCGCGCATGGCGCCCGAGACGGTCAAGAGCGCCGCCTCGCGGCTTCTGGGCCGCGTCGATACGATGCTGACCGACGTCCAGATCGTCCAGCAGCGTGCGAGACTGCTGCAGGACGAGATCGCGGCGCGGCTGACGGCGCAGACCAACCGCCAACTCTATGTGCTCTCGATCCTCACCGCCACGCTGATGCCGGCGACGCTGGTCACCGGACTGTTCGGCGTCAACACCCGGGGCCTGCCCTTCCTCGATGACGAGTGGGGCTTCGTCTATGTCGTGATCTTCAGCCTGACGGCGGCGCTCGGCGTCTACTGGCTGCTGCGCCGCCGTGACATGATCAACTGAGCGCTCCGCAGGTCCGCGCGCTCACTTCTCCAGAAACGCCCGGATCGCGCCCTCGGCCTGCTTCATCGAGATGACGCCGTCGAGATGACCGCGCGTGCCCTGCAGGAAGATTTGGGTGACGTTGCCGCCGCCCTTCTTGAGCCCGTCCGCTGTGCGCTCGATCATGTCGGGCGTGAAGACGAGATCCTTCGGCTGGGTGATCAGCAGCACCGGGGCCTTTATCCTGCCGACGGCGTCCGCGAGCGAGACCCCGCCTGCGGCGAAAAGCTGGTTGGCCTTGACCAGATAGAGGAAGTGGTTGGCGTCGGAGACCTTTGCGCGCGCCTCGCCGGCGTTGTCGAGCACGCTCTGGACCTGGAACTTGTTGGCCAGCGCCTTGGCCGGAGCCTCGCTCTCCCTGGCCGGCCGCCGGCCGAAGGTGGCGTTGGCCCATTCGGCGTGGTTGGCCTGCAGCGTCACCACGGTCAGCGCCTTGGCGAGGCCGGCATTGGGCGGCGTCTTGCCGTAATAATCGCCCTTGTTCCAGTTCGGATCGACCAGGATCGGGGCGGCCCAGACATCGAGCCAGGCGATGAGCTGCGCATCGGCCTCGGCCGCGCCGATCACCGGCATCGCCTTGGCGACCATCTGCGGATGGCTGGTCGCCCATTCATAGGTCTGGAGCGCGCCCATCGACGGGCCGGCGACCAGCGCCAGCTTGCTGATACCAAGGCTTTCGACCAATGCCTTCTGGACATTGACGAAATCACCGACGGTCACGACCGGGAAATCCAGCGCGTAGGGTTTGCCGGTGTCGGGATCGGTCGAGGCGGGGCCGGTCGTCGTCGTCTTCGGGTCGCCGGTGTTGAGGTTCACCAGCGTGTCGGACGAGAGAACGAAATACTTGTTGGTGTCGATCGCCTTGCCCGGCCCGATGATCGCGTCCCAATAGCCGGGCGCAGCGTCGGCTGCGGCGTATTTGCCGGCCGCATGCGAATTGCCCGAGAAGAAATGGCAGATCAGGATCGCGTTCGACTTGTCGGCGTTGAGCGTGCCGTAGCTCTCCCAGCCGACCCTGACGTTCTTGAGCGTGCGCCCGCCCTGCGTGGTGTAGCTCGGCAGCTCGAAGATCTTCTTCTCGACGATCAGCTCCTGCGCCTCTGCGCTACCCGTCATCGTCATCCCCGCCATCGCCATCAAGGCGGCGCCCGTGGCGGCCGCGATCCAGTGTGTCATGCCCGGCTTCCTTCCCATTGTGACCCTGTATGGGCCTTGGGTGGATCAGAGCGGATTTTTGTGACGGGTGGAAGTGTAGACACGGGGAGCGCTACGCGGCCCCTTCTCCCTCCGGAGTGAGAGGGCAAGAGGCGGCGGCGCAGTTCGCTATCGGCAGACGACAAGCGACACCGGGCAGCAGCCCCCGCCTCCCCTCACATCAAACCACATCACGACAGTCGCCTGTCGCGGATGTCGGCGATGCGGTCGCAGACCATGGCGTGGTCGATCAGCAGATTCTGCAGCGGGCCGAGCGGGCGGAAGGCGCGCAGGTCCTCGTCGTCCTGCCCATCCGCCTGCCAGAGCGCGATCGCATCATCGGCGGCGGCCATCTCGTCCAACGTCGGCGCGGCGCGGGCGGACGCGCCGGCCTCCTGCGCGATGCGCAGCGCGATTGTCAGCCGCAAGGCCTGTTCGGCTTCCAGCAAAGGCTCCAGTTCGTCGGTATACATCAGCGGCCCGCTTGCGGCGCGGCTCAGTGCGAGCTCGGCACGCCGCCCTGCTCCAGCCTGATCTCGGCGGCCATCAGCCCCTTGGGGCCGGGTCCGTAGCGCACCATCACGGTCTGGCCGGGGATCAGCTCGACGATGCCGTAGCGCCGCAGGGTCTCCATATGGACGAAGACGTCGGGCGCGTTCTCACCGGCCGAGACGAAGCCGAAGCCGCGCAGCCGGTTGAACCACTTCACCACCATGCGCTCGAGCCCGCTGGTCGGCGTGACGGAGACGTTGGTACGCGCCATCGGCATCTCGGCCGGGTGGCGGGCGGCGGAGGTGTCGATCGAGAGCACGCGCACGGCCTGCCGGCCCCGCGACTTCTCGATCGCCTCCAGCACGATGCGCGCGCCCTCGGCGATGGCGTTGAAGCCGTCGCGCTTCAGAATGGTGACATGGACGAGAACGTCGGCGCCGCCATCCTCGGGCACGACGAAGCCGTAGCCCTTGCTGACGTCGAACCATTTGACGTAGCCGGTCAGCTCGACCCCGGCCTCGTGGCCCAGACCATCCTCGCCGTCGAGCCGCATGACGCGGTTGAGCGACTGGATCGGCCCCAATGGCGGACGCCCGCTCTCACCGAACTCGTCGGACATGTGCCACTCACCCCCGCGCGATTGGCTTGATTCGTTCACATGACGATAACATCGCTGCGGAGTCGCGATACAGCGCCGTCTTGCTCATCCACATCATCCATGACGGATTTCGCAGGAAAATCGGCTCCCCTTGCGTTAGGCAGGTTGCACCGGCAGCGGCGGGACGCGGCCGACGATTCGCGGAGACCCTGCCGATGCCCGACCTCGCCACGCTCGCGCTGTTCACCGCCGCCTGCGCCGTGCTCACCGCGACGCCCGGCCCCGACATGCTGCTGATCGCCTCGCGCAGCCTCGGACAGGGCCGTATCGCCGGGCTGATGACCTATGCCGGCATCGCGACGGGCAGCTATCTGCAGGCTTTTGCGGCCGCCTTCGGGCTGTCGCAGCTCTTCCTGATGGTGCCGGCGGCCTATGAGGTTCTGCGCTGGCTCGGCGCGGCCTATCTCGCCTGGCTGTGCTGGACCACGCTGCGGGCCAGCGAGCCGCTGTTTGCGCCGACCGCATCCGCCACGCGGCTCCCGATGCGGCGGATCTTCCTGCAGGGCGCGCTGACCAATCTGCTGAATCCGAAAATGGCGCTGTTCATGCTGGCGCTGCTGCCGCAGTTCCTCAAACCCGAGGCGGGTCAGGTCGCGCTGCAGGTGATCGTGCTGGCGACGATCCTGAACGGGGTGGGGCTGCTCACCAATGGGGTGGTCATCCTGCTGGCGGGCCGGATCGGCGCGGCGCTGGCGCGGCGACCGCATCTGGCGCGCTGGCCGCAGCGGCTGATGGGGGCGGTGTTCGGGGGATTGGCGGTGAGGCTGGCGGTTTCGGCGCGGGAGTGAGCGGGGGCGGATGTTTGGTCTGCAATGGGTGGAGCGAAAACATAGCTAAAGTTCGCGCTGGCGTCCCCCCGCAAGTTGTTAACCGATTGATCGCCAGATATCTCCCTGAGCGGTTTGCTGACGAGGCACTTCATGAAGCTGCGGACGTTCGAGTGGACTAGGCGTATCTTAGGTTATTCAAGTCTCAGCTCTCTAATTTGCGGATATTTGGCTCTCTCAAATTTTGGAGGAAGTGGACTTCGTGAAGTTAGTATTTTTGAGATTATAGGTGGATGGCTCTTTCCTCCATCACTTATAATCATGTTTATCACTTTAGGGATGCTGATCGTTGATTGGTTCAATGATTGATACCCTTGCGCTCAGTGTCCTCTATTTGCGCAATGGCTTGGAAGATGCTGTTCAAGCCCCCTACCCCGCCAACCGCCCCAACGCCGTCCCGATCTCCGCCCGCACCACCAGATCGGCGATCGGGTCGAGTTCCGTCGGCTCGCGGTTGACGATCACGAGTTTTGCGCCGTTGCGCTTGGCCACCACGGGAAAGGTCGCGGCTGGAAAGACCACCAGCGAGGAGCCGAGCACGAGGAAGAGATCGGCCGCCAGTGTCAGTTCATGCGCGCGCATCATCTCGCGCTGCGGCATCGCCTGCCCGAACGAGATCGTCGCCGATTTCACCGGCCCGGCGCAGATCAGGCAGGAGGGCGGCTCAGCCGTCGCCTCGAATGCCGGGCGGATCGCGGCGAGTTCGTGCCGCCAGCCGCAATTCAGGCAGGTCGCATAGGTGCCGTTGCCGTGGAGCTCGACGATGCGCGCGTCGGGAACCCCCGAAGCCTGATGCAGGCCGTCGATGTTCTGGGTGATCAGGCCGGGCGAGCGGCCCTGCGCGATCAGCCGCGCCAGCGCAATGTGGCCGCGATTGGGGCCGGCGTCCCGGTAATGGTCGTCCATCGCGAATTTGCGCCGCCAGGCTTCGATGCGCGCCTCGCGGCTTTTGACGAAAGCGTCGAACGGGATCGGCTTGTTGACCATCCAAAGCGAGCCGGGCGTCCGGAAATCCGGCACGCCCGATTCGGTCGAGATGCCCGCGCCGGTGAAGCCGACGATGGATGCGGCCGCATCCAGCATGGCGTGAAGCTCTTCGATCGCGTCGTCCGTCTCGTCCTGCATGCCGCCTGCCCGCTTCGTGTCGCGCCTCCTATATGGGGCGCGATCCCGGCGGCGTCCAAGCGCGGCAACGGGTGACTCGGCAAGCGCTCGAAGGCAAAGCGCGTCCCCTTCCCCCCGCTTGCGGTGGGGAGGGAGTGGAGAGCGCCGCGCCTTGAAATCGTCCCGGCGATTGACGACAGCGGGTGCGCGTCCCAAAGCTCCGGCATCATGCCGAAAACCTCTGCCGCCGCACTGAACCGGAACCTCCTCGACACCGGCACGCCGCCGATCCCGGAGGCGCAAGGGTGGGGCCGGGCCTATGGCGGGGCAGCGGGGCCGCTGATCGACCTGTCGCAGGGCGCGCCCGGATCGGCCCCGCCCGACGAACTGCTGCGTCGGCTGGCCGAGGCGGCGGCGCATCCGGACTGCGCCCGCTACGGCACGATCAACGGCGATCTCGCCTTGCGCGAGGTCTATGCGGCGGAGGTCTCGGCGATTTACGGCGCGAAGATCGCCCCCGACGAGATCAACATCACGGCGGGCTGCAACCAGGCCTATACAGCGACGATGATGGCGCTGGTGCGCGCCGGCGACAATGTCCTCGTCCCGACGCCGTGGTATTTCAACCACGAGATGACGCTGACCATGCTCGGCGTCGAGACGAAGCCCCTGCCCTGCGATCCGGCGGCCGGCTTCATCCCCGACGCCGATGAGGCCGAGCGCCTGATCGACGCGCGTACCCGTGCCATCGTGCTGGTCACCCCCAACAACCCGACCGGCGCGGTCTACCCGCCCGCCACCATCGCCGCTTTTGCGGCGCTCTGCGCAAGGCGCGGGATCTGGTTGGTGATCGACGAGACCTATCGCGATTTCCTGCCTGCGGAGGTCAGCCGGCCGCATGAGCTCTTCGCCGCAAGCGGCTGGCAGAGTACGGTGATCGGGCTCTACAGCTTCTCCAAGGCCTATGCGATTCCGGGCTGGCGGCTCGGCGCGATCACGGCCGGCGAGGCCGTGCTGGCGCAGATCGGCAAGGTGCTAGACTGCATCCAGATCAGCCCGGTACGGGCCGGCCAGAGCGCACTGGTCTGGGGCATTGCCGGCATGCGCGACTGGCGCGAGGCCAACCGCACCGAGATCAACACGCGCGGGGCGCTGTTTCGCGAGTCGATGGCCCCGCTCAATGGCTGGACCGTGCTCGCGACGGGGGCCTATTTCGCCTATGTCGCCCATCCCTTCGCGGAGGCGTCCGCAGCCGAGGTGGCGCGGAAGCTGGCGCAGGAACGCGGCGTGCTGGCGCTGCCGGGGCCGTATTTCGGGCCGGGCCAGGAGCGGCATCTGCGGGTGGCGATCGCCAATGTCAGCGCGGAGCGGATCGCGGGATTGGGGGAGAGGTTAAGGGGGTTTCAGGTTTAGCGCGGGCGCTTCCTTCTCCCCTTGCGGGAGAAGGTGGCTCGGCGAAGCCGAGACGGATGAGGGCAGACCGGGTGACCGATTTCGGGACGAGCGCCCGCGCCTCGGCGCGGCCCTCATCCATCAGCGCTGCGCGCTGCCACCTTCTCCCCTTGCGGGAGAAGGAGAAGCGATCACATCGTCGCGCCGATCTGCCATGGCACGAATTCGACGTCGCCATAGCCCATCTGCTCGGATTTCGACTGTTCCCCCGAGGCCACCCGCAGGAGATAGTCGAAGATCTCGCGGCCCTTGTCCTCAAGGCTCACGCCGTCGAGGATGTCGCCGCAGTTGATGTCCATGTCGTCGGTCTGCTTGAGATACATCGGCGTGTTGGTGGCGAGCTTGACCGAGGGCGTCGGCTTGCAGCCATAGGCCGAGCCCCGGCCCGTGGTGAAGGCGAGGATGTTGGCCCCGCCGGCGACCTGCCCCGTCGCCGAGACCGGGTCGTAGCCCGGCGTGTCCATGAAGACGAAGCCCTTCGACCTGACCTGCTCGGCATAATGGTAGACGGCAGCCAACGTCTTGGTGCCGCCCTTGGCCGCCGCGCCGAGCGACTTCTCCAGAATGGTGGTCAAGCCGCCCGCCTTGTTGCCGGGCGACGGGTTGTTGTTCATGTCCATGCGCGCGCGGGCGGTGTAGTCCTCCCACCATTTGATGATGCCGACGAGCTTTTCGCCGGTCTCGCGGGTGGCGGCGCGGCGGGTCAGCAGATGCTCGGCCCCGTAGATCTCGGGCGTCTCGGACAGGATCGCGGTGCCGCCCTGCTCGACCAGGATATCGACGGCCGCGCCCAGCGCCGGGTTGGCGGTGATGCCGGAATAGCCGTCCGAGCCGCCGCATTGCAGCGCCAGCATCAGTTCGGATGCCGGCACGGTTTCGCGCGTCGCGGCGTTGGCGATCGGCAGCATGATCTTCAGCGCCTCGATGCCCGCCGCAACGGCCTTTCGGGTGCCGCCGGTCTCCTGGATCGTCAGCGTGCGAAAAACGTCGCTCTCCTCGACGCCATAGGCGTCCTTCATGCGCTTGATCTGGAAACCCTCGCAGCCGAGGCCGACGACGAGGACGGCCGCCATGTTGGGGTTGCAGGCATAGCCCCAGGTGGTGCGCTTCAAGACCTCGAAGCTCTCGCCATTGTAGTCGATGCCGCAGCCGGTGCCGTGGGTCAGCGCGATGACGCCATCGACATTGGGATAGTCGGCCAGCAGCCCCGAGCGCCTGACCTCCTCGGCCATGAAGCGCGCAGCCGAGGCCGAGCAGTTCACCGAGGTCAGGATCCCGACATAATTGCGCGTGCCGGCTTTCCCGTCCTTGCGGCGAAAACCCTGGAAGGTCGCCTGCTGCTCGACCGGCAGCACGAATTCGGGCTTGGCCTCGGCGCAGAAGGCATAGTCGCGCTCGAAAGCGTGGAAGCCGGTGTTGTGCTCGTGGACCCACTCGCCGGGCGGAATATCGGCGGTGGCGAAGCCGATGATCTGGCCGAATTTCCGGATCGGCTGGTCCTTGGCGATCGGCGAGAGCGCCATTTTGTGGCCGCGCGGGATGCGCTTCAGCGCCGTGACGCCCGCCGCCGTGACGCCAGGATCGACCTGATCGACCGCGATCGCGACATTGTCGGCGGCGTTGAGCCGGAGCGTGCGGGGGGCTTTGACCTTGTCGAGCATCGGAGCGGGACCATTGGCTGGGCTGCGGGCAACCGCAGCGGACGCCCACAGACATGCGCCCAAAGGAGGCAGTTTTCAATCGGTTGAAAGAGTGGCTGCCGTGCGCGGCGACCTGCTATGCGACGACGGCTAGGCCGCCGATCCTTTATCGATGTATTTAACATGCGGTAGCCCGTCGAAATGAGCATCGCACGTCAGAACGTCCGCGCCATGGGCTAACGCCGTCGCATAAACGATAGCATCGGCCGTCGCGAGCTTGAGGCGGGCGGACACATCAGCCGCAGACAACGCGATCCTGGTATCGAGCGGTGCTACGATGCACTTCTGCGTGAAGGCGATCACCTGATCGGCCCTATCCTCACCCAACTCCCTCGACAGCCATTTCGCCAGTTCGAGCTGCACGATCGTCGGCACCAGCCAGTCTGTCCGGTCGGGGATCAGATCCGACAGCGAGAGCCCCGTTGGCGATGCGACAAGCCACTCGATCCAGGCCGACGTATCGACCAGCCGCATCAGACGCGGTCGTCGCGCTCGCGATAGCCGGCCGTGTCCGCGCCTCTGGCCAGTCCGGCTAGCTCCTTCTGGTCGGGAACCGGAACCAGCAGGACGCCAGTTCCCTTGGGAAGGAAGGCGAACTCCTGGCCAGCGCGCCAATGGCGTTCGTCTCGAACCACCTTGGGAATCGAGATCTGGAATTTTGACGACAGCGTCGCGGTCTCGGCCATGACCTCATTCCTGGATCGATAGGACAGCGGTAAGGATGTAGCGGGTTTCCCCGCCATTCGGAAGCCCGACACGTCGCGACGAAAAAGCCCGGCCTTGCGGCCGGGCCCGATCATGATTGTCTGAAGGAGCCTGCGCTGCGCTAAGGCAGCGCGGCGTCACCTCACTTCGTGGCCGGAACGGCCTTGGCGACGATGCCTTCGAACGGCTTGTAGGCGTCCTTGGCGAGGGCGGTGTAGAGCTCGCCCATCTTCGTCATCTGGGCGACGGCGCCCTCGAAAGCGGTCTTGACGTAGTCGGTCTGGATCTCGATCGCCTTGTCGAGGGTCTTCACGGCGGCGAGCTTCTCGATGGTCGCGGTGCCGGCCTCGAAGGACTTCTTGGCGTAGTCGGTTGTCTCGACGGCGATGGTCTGCACGCCCTTGGAGGTGACGCCGAAAGCCTTGAGGGCGGCATCGACGTTCTCTTTGCCGGCCTTCTGGATGGTTTCGAACTGCTGCATCATGTTTCTTCCCTCGGCGCTTGTGCGCCGCCTCTGCTGACGAGCCTGACCGGCTCTAGGATCTTCGTCCCTGGGTCAGATGAAAGGTTCACCACCGGGACCGCCCTCATATTGTGCAGCGCAACATGAATGTCAAGGACGCGCTGCAATGCATCAAACGCAGACCGTTCAGGCATCGACGGATCGGCGCGCCTCGCCGGCTTAACGGCTCCGTAACCGCATCCGCCTAACCTCTCCAACTGTGTCCTTCGCGCCACGTCGCCAGACGCCGCGAAGGGTTGGGGCACCAGTTGAGTGTTGAGGCGGGTTGCATGGCTTTTGGTTGCGTTGGTTCCCGGCGCGTGCGCTTTCGCGCGCTCGCCGGTCTGATCGGCATCGTCGCGGTCGCGCTCAGCGTTGTCGCTTCCCCCGCTGAGGCGGCGCGCAAGAAGAAGCGCCCTGCCGGCGGCTATGCCCCGCCCTATGCGGCGATGGTGGTGGACGCGAAGTCCGGCCGCACCCTGCATGCCGTCAACGAGGATGCGCCGCGCATCCCCGCCTCGATCACCAAGGTGATGACGCTCTATCTGCTGTTCGAGCAACTCGATCGCGGCCGGTTCAATATGGGCTCGGAGTTCACCGTCTCCTCCTATGCCGCGCGGCAGGCTCCTTCCAAGATCGGCTTCCAGCCCGGCGAGACCATCGAGGTCCGCGACGCCATCATGGCGCTCATCACCAAATCGGCCAATGACGTCGCCGTCGCCGTGGCGGAGAACGTCGCCGGCTCGGAAGACGAATTCGCCCGGCTGATGACGGCCCGCGCCCGCTCGCTCGGCATGCGCAGCACCGCCTTCTACAATCCCCACGGCCTGCCCCACAGCCCGCCCAACATCACCACGGCGCGCGATCTGACCATCCTGGCGCGGGCCATCCAGGAGCGTTTCCCGCGCTACTACCCGATGTTTTCGGCGCGCAGCGCCAGCATCGCCGGCGGCAACTACCGCAACCACAACAAGCTGCTCGGCCGCGTCGAGGGCGTCGACGGCATCAAGACCGGCTATACGCGCCTGTCGGGCTTCAACCTGATGACCTCGGCCAAGGCCGATGGCCGCCATATCGTCTCGATCGTGCTCGGCGGCCGCTCCGGCGCGCACCGCGACCGGATCATGGCCGATCTCGTCGTCGCTGCGCTGCCCAAGGCCGCGACAGGCGGCCGCGCCTCGGTGCAGGTCGCCGAGACCGAGGACGAGCCGGAGGTCGTGCGGCCGCGCGCCGCCGCGCCGGCCCCGGTCCAGCAGGCGGCCGTTGCGGCCGAGCCCGTTCCGCTGCCGGTTCCGCGCCCGCGCTTCGAGACGCAAGCCCAGCCCCAACCGCTGCCGGCCGCCGCCCGCGCCTATGCGCCGACGACCACGACTACGCCGATCGCCGTCGCCCGGCCTGTGAACGCGCCGCCGCTGCAGATCTCCGGCATGCGCCCGGTCACCGCCACCACCACGCCGTCGGCGATGCGCTGGTCGATCGGCGCGCCCGCCGCCGACGGCAAGGTGCTGCGCCCGCCGGCGAATGTCGACATCACCTCCTCGATCGCGAAAGTGGCCGAGCCCGACGAGAAGCCCGCAGTCAAGGTCGCGGACGTTCGCAAGCCCGAGCCCGCCCCCGTCACCGAGAAGAAGCACGAGGCCGGCAGCAGCGCGATCGCCAAGGCCGAGCCGGTCAAGCCCGAGCCTGCCAAGGCCGCACCGGTCGCCGTCGCCAGCGCCGGCAAGTGGATCATCCAGCTCGGCGCGACCGATGACGAGGCCAAGGCCAGGGACATCATCGCCCGCGCCCGCGCCAAGGCGTCAGGCCCGCTCGCCGACGCCTCGGGCTTCACGGAAAAGGTCGAGAAAGGCGGCGCCACCCTGTTCCGCGCCCGCTTTGCCGGCTTCGACGATTCGAAAGACGCCAACAATGCCTGCGCCAGGTTGAAACGCGACGGCTTCGCCTGCTTCGCCACCCGCGGCTGACGAAATAAGAAGGACCGCCATCATGACGCTCCACAACCAGTTTCAGCCTGCGGGCGGCCCCTCACTTCAGCAGAGCGTCCTTGGCCTGGTTGACGCGGGCGGCAAGCCCGCTCGATCCGCCGGCGTCCGGATGGATGCGCTTCATCAGGCTCCGATGGGCCTCGCGGATCGCTTCCTCTCCCGCCCCCGGCTGAAGCCCCAGGATCTCGTAGGCCTCCTGCTGCGACATCGCGCCCGGTCCCGCCGCGCGGCCCTGCCCCGCGTCGAAATTTCCCTGAGCGTGTTCACGCCATCCGGGCGTCCGGCGGTCGAGATAAGCCTCTAACAGCCTTAGCCCCTCGGGATCGCGGGCCAGACATTCGCGCATCAGCGCCGCCAGTTCGGCCGGGCCAAGCGTGTCGAGATCGCGGCCCGCGTAAGCGCCGGCGACGACCTTGCCGGTCATCCCGCCGCTGTCATGGTCGAGTTCCATCGCCAGCAGCGCCGATTTGACCTGCGAGCGCACACCGGGCGTTTCGGCGGTATCCGCCCCGCCCCAGGGAAAGCGCATGCCGCCGGGGCCATAGGCGCTCCAGCCTAACAGCCACGCGCCGATGCCGCCGACGAAGACCGCCATGTCGAGCCGGCCGCGCATCATCAGCAGCGCCGCGACGCCGAGCGAGACCACGCCGCCGCCGGTCTTGAGCGCCTTGGCCATCAGCCTGGGATTGACGCCGGTGAAGAGCTTTGAGACCCACCAGAGCAGGATCAGGACGGCCAGGCCATAGAGCAGCGTCACCTTTTGCCTCCGTCCATCGCATTCAGGAGACCCTTCACTGCCGGGCTCGTCCCAGTCAGCGCCTGCAGCGCCGCGCGTCCGCCGCTGGCATAGGCCGCCGCCCCGCGCAGCAGATCGAGCAGCGAGCCAGGCGCGTTGACGTCGAAGCGCGCATGCGCCCCGCCGGTCAGCCGCGCCATTGTGGCGAAGGCCGCGCTGGCGGCGGGCTCATGCCCTTCCTGAAACAGGAAGCCGCGAATGCCGCGCAGGCCGAGTTCGCCGGAAAGCGCCGCGAGAGCATCGACATCCTCCTCCATCGCATCGCCGACGAAGACGAAGGCGCGCACCGGCACGGCCTTGGCCTCGTCGCGGATGTGCTTCAGCACGCGGTGAATCTGCGTCTGACCGCCCTCGCAGGCGATCCTGCGCATCAGGCCGTTGAGCCGCTGCGGTTCGCCGATCCAGCCCGAGGCGCGGCACTCCATCAGCCCGCGAAAATAGACAAGCTGGACGGCGAGCCCGCCCGTGCCGGCCGCGACCTCGAACATTTTCGCTTGCAGCGAGCAGGCGAGGTCCCAGGTCGGCTGGCGGCTCATCGTGGCGTCGAGCGCGAAGATCAGCCGCCCCGCCTGCCCCGTCGCCAGCGGCGCCAACTGCTTCGCCGCGCCGAGGAAGCGGTCGATCTCGCCCGGCGCGGATGCGCCCGCGACACCGGTCCCGGCCGCTCGCTGAATTCCCTTGTCGGTCTTTTCGTTCATGCACCTGATATTGGCGGTTCCCCGCGCATTTGCTACCCGTCCCCTAAACGGGGGAGTGGACGCCATGTCCAATATCGCGATTTTCGAGACGGTCGCCGCCATGCGCGAGGCTGTCGCCGGCTGGCATGCGGCCGGCGACAGCGTCGCGCTGGTGCCGACCATGGGGGCGCTGCATGAGGGCCATATCGCGCTGGTGCGCGAGGGCCAGCGCCATGCCAGGCGCGTGATCGTCTCGATCTTCGTCAATCCGACGCAGTTCGCGCCGCATGAGGACTTCAAGAAGTATCCGCGCACCTTCGATGGCGACCGCGCCCAGCTCGCAGCAGTGGGCGCGGATGCGATCTATTTTCCGTCCGTCGAGGAGATGTATCCGCCGGGCTTCGCCAGCCGCGTGCTGTTGCTCGGCGCGGCCGCCGTCGGCCTCGACGACCGCTTCAGGCCGACGCATTTCGAAGGCGTCGCAACGGTTTGCTGCAAGCTGTTCACGCAATCGCGCGCCGATCTCGCGGTCTTCGGCGAGAAGGATTACCAGCAGCTCAAGGTGGTGACGCGGATGGCGGCCGATCTCGACCTCGGCATCCGCATCGTCCCGCTGGAGACGTTTCGCGAGCCCGACGGCCTCGCCATGTCCTCGCGCAACCGCTACCTCTCGGCACAGGACCGCGCGCTAGCGCCACTGCTGCACGAAGTCATGCAGGCGGTAGCCGTGCGGATCCGCAACCGCGAGGACCTTTTTCGCGCGGTCGGCGAGGCGCAAGGCGAGATCATCGCAGCCGGCTTCGAGCTCGACTATCTGGAGGCCCGCCACGCCGGGACGCTGGCGCCCGTGACCTCGCTCGCCGACGGGCCGATCCGGCTGCTGGTGGCGGCGCGGCTGGGCGCGACGCGGCTGATCGACAATATCGGGGTGTGAGCGGGGCGATGGCGCCTTTCGTTTGTCATTCCGGGGCGCGCCGCAGGCGCGAACCCGGAACCCACGACCGGGCGAGACATGAGTTCGTCGCAAGTACTCACCCTGTCGTGGGTTCCGGGTTCGGCGCTCCGCGCCGCCCCGGAATGACATACGCTACAACAGCCCCAGTTCCGCCAGCTCCCGCCGCAGCGCCTCCGGCATCGCCGCGAAATCTCCTCCGCGCGCGCCGAGATCGGCCGGCTTGTCCTTGTCCGCAAGATAGCGCCAGCCCTGGAAGGGCCGGCACGGGCGCGGCGCGACCGGCACCACGACCGGCTCCAGCACGAGATGGCAGCGGCCGATGCCGTCGGCGTCGGTAAAGGGCCGCACCCCCAGCAGCGACTGGCGCGCCGAGATCTGGCCCTTGATCACCCAGTAGAGCGAGCCGCCATCGATCAGTTCGTCGAGGCGCTTGGGCACCATCCGCGTGGTGTGCGCCTGCTCCTCCGGTCGCCCCATGCGCCGGCGCAGCAGCATGTTCTCCTCGATCCACTCCTCGAGATCGGCGATCGAGTCGGCTCCGACGCAGAGCTTGAGCAGGTGAAGCGGCATGGTGCGCAAGCTAGTGCGGCGCGGGCGGCCCGACCAGCGTCCAAGGCGTTTCTCCACAGATTGCGGACGTCCATCCCCGTCATTGCGAGCGCAGCGAAGCAATCCAGAAGTATGCGCGAGACGCTGGATTGCTTCGCTGCGCTCGCAACGACGGAGGAGGCCAGCTCAGGATGACGGAATCGATCGAGCGGGCTAAGAGGCACGCCTACAAGGAGACAGACATCGATGCGCGGACTTGCAGGCAAAGCCATCCTCATCACCGGCTCAAGCGCCGGCATCGGCTTCGCCATGGCGGAGCGGCTGATCGCCGAGGGCGCGAAGGTGATGGTCCATGGCCGCGACGCCGGCGAGGTCGAGCAGGCCTGTCGAGTGCTCGGCGGCGGCTGCGCGGGCACGACCGGCGACCTGATCGAACCCGCGACCGCGCAGGCGATCGTCGACGCCACGGTGCAGGCCTTCGGCCGCATCGACGGGCTCGTCAACAATGCCGGCATCTACCCGCGCGGCGTGATCGGGGAGACGACCGCAGCCTTCTTCGACCATGTCTTCGCGATCAACACCCGTGCGCCGCTGCTTTGCGCCGAGGCCGCGATCCGGGCCTTCCGCCTGCAGAAATCCGGCGGGTCCATCGTCACGGTCGGCTCGCTCAACGCCTGGTGCGGCCAGTCGAACCTCACCGTCTATTCGATGTCGAAGGGCGCGCTGATGACGATGACGCGCAACCTCGCCAACACGCTCGGCCCCGAGCGCATCTTCGTGAACCAGCTCAATGTCGGCTGGACTTTTACCGCCAACGAGGATGCGACGCAGCAGAGCGAGGGCAAGAAACCCGGCTGGGAAAAGCAGGTTCCGGTCGAATTCGCGCCGACGGGCCGGATCATGCAGCCGGAGGAAATCGCGGCCCATACCGCCTTCTGGCTCTCGGAGGACAGCCAGCCGGTGAACGGACAGATCTACGAGGTCGAGCAGTTCCCGGTGATCGGCCGGGGCCGGGCGACCGACTGAGGCAGCGCCTCAGAGTCCGTCCCGAAACTCGCTCCGGGGAGTCGGCTGGCGTGGCTTTCGAGAACCGGCGCGGAGCGGACTTATTGTCCGTGAGCACCGGAAGCGCAGACAGCCGCGCCAGACGGCCGCCGGAGTAGAGTTTCGGGACGGACACTCAGCGCGCCGCCCTCGCCGCGCGCCAGATCGTCCACTGCCGCCGCCAGGGCGGCAGGGCGATGATGGTCCGGTAGGGATCATAGCCCGGCCGCTCCATCGCACGGAGATAGGGCTCGACCAGCGCGACGGGCAGGAAGGCGGGCGCGACGGCCGGCGGCACCGTCTCGCGCAGGCCGCGCAGCTTTTTCAGATGCGCGCGAGCGATCTCGCGCAGTTCCTTGAGCGAGTAATGCACGCCCGGCCCGCCGCGCCCGCGCACGATATCGTCGCGGGTGACGCCGTTGCGGCTGAGGATATCGGCCGGGATGTAGACCTGCCCCGCCGCCGAATGCCACGGAAAGGCGCGCATCAGCCCGGTCAGCGCGTAGGCGACGCCGGCATGGCCGCAGGCCGCCGCGCCGCCGGGGTCGCGGCCATTGGCGAGCACCAGGCAGGCGAGCCGGATCAGCGCGCTCGCCGTCTCGCCGGCATAGCCTTCGAGATCGGACAGGCGCGGCATCGGGTCGTCGTAGAGATCGAAGATGCGGGCCTCGATCAGCGCGGTCAGCGGCGCGATCGGCAGGCGGTAGCGCGCGACCGCGTCGAGCAGGGCGGCGGCGACGGGATGGGCCGGGGCCTCCCCTTTCTCCTGTCCTTCGAGCAGGTCGCGCCACCACTGCATCCGGACTTCGCCGGGCAGCGGCTCGCTGACCAGCGCCCGGATGCGGGCGATCTCGTGGCTGAAGGCATAGAGCGCAAACAGCGCCGGGCGTTGCGATTCGGGCGCGTAGAGGGTCGCGACATAGCGGTCGTGATCGTGCTCGCGGATCAGCGCCGCGCAATGGGCGTAAGCCTCGGGCAGCGCGAGCGGCGCGGCGACGCGGCGATCATCGGTCTCGGTCGTCTGCGGCATCGATGCGCCTTCGGCGATGATTTCGGTTCGGCCCCGTCCCCTACGACAGTCTAGGCGAAGCGAGGCGGCGCTGGCTACGCCTGATCGGCATGGCCGGCAGAAGCCTGCGTGTCGTCAATCCACCGCGATAAGAGCGGCCGCGACGCGCCGGTCCTCGGCGACCAGGACATTGAAGGTGCGCGCCGCAGCCCCTGTCGCCATGCCCTCGATGGTGATGCCGGCCTCGCGAAAGCGCTCGCGCAGCGCAGCCGGGATGAAGGCGATGTCCGCGCCCGTGCCGATCAGCAGGAAGTCGATGGCGTCGGCCTCGTCGAGCACGGGCTGGAGGCTGCCTGGCGTGATCTGCACGAACTGCGTCACCGGCCAGATCCGGATGCCCGACGGCGTCGCCAGGATCGAGCCGCGATGGCTCATGCCGGCGAAGCGGAAGCCGCCGGCCCCGAAGGCGTCGAGCTGGTGCCGGCCGGGGACGAAGCCGTCGAACAGGGCCACTCAGGCCTTCGCCTTGACCGGGCTCAGGACCTTCTCCTCCGCCTGATCGAGCCGGCCGGCGCGGATGTCGAGATAAAGCAGCACCGGGGTCGAGACGAACATCGCCGAATAGGTGCAGATGATCACGCCGAAGAGCATGACCAGCGCAAAACCCTCGATCGCCGAGCCGCCGAAGATCACCAGCGCCACGAGCGCCAGCACGGTGGTGGTGCAGGTGATCGCGGTGCGCGACAGGGTCGAGTTGATCGAGAGGTCGAGCAGATCGGGGATCGACATGGTCTTGTAGCGGCGCAGCAATTCGCGCGTGCGGTCGAACACGACGACGGTTTCGTTCAGCGAATAGCCGACGATGGTCAGGATCGCCGCGATCGAGGTCAGGTTGAATTCGAGCTGGGTGATCAGGAAGAAGCCGATGGTGAGGACGATGTCGTGCAGCGTGCCGAGGATCGCGCCGATGGCAAGCTGCATCTCGAAGCGGAACCAGAGATAGATCAGCACGCCGACGATCGCGAGAACGACGCCGAGCGTGCCGGCCTGGACGAGCTCGCCCGAGACGCGCGGGCCGACCGTTTCGACGCGGCGGAAATCATAAGTACCGGCAAAGGCCTCGCGGGCCTTGACCACGACCTGCTGCTGGGCCGGCTCGCCGCCGGGCTGCAGCGCAAAGCGCATCGAAACCTCGCCGCCCGAACCGAATTCCTGGACCTCGGCCTCGCCGAAGCCGAGCCCGTTGGCGGCGGTGCGGATCTGGGCGATGTCGGGCCGGCCGGCCTTGGACTGCATCTCGATCAGCGTGCCGCCGCGGAAGTCGATGCCGAAATTCAACCCGACCGTGAGGAACAGCACCAGCACCAGAATCGAATAGGCGGCCGAGAACGGGTAGCTGAAGCGCCGCCACTTGACGATCTTGAATTTGGTGTTGTCGGGAACGATGCGAAGCAGACGCATGCGCTTTTCTCCTGAAAAGTGTTGGCTCTGCGTCAGAAAGGAAGAGCTTTGGGCTTGGCCCAGCGATACCAGAGCGCGATCAGCATCCGCGTCAGCGTCACGGCCGTGATGACCGTCGTCAGGATGCCGAGGATGAAGACGACCGCGAAGCCGCGCACCGGACCCGAGCCCAGCGAAAACAGCGCCACGGCGGCGATCAGCATGGTGACGTTGGAGTCGATGATGGTGGCGAAGGCGCGCGTGAAGCCCGCCTCCAGCGCAGAGACGAGGCTGCGGCCCTGATGCGATTCCTCGCGCATGCGCTCATAGATCAGCACGTTGGAATCGACCGCCGTGCCGATGGTGAGCACGATGCCGGCGATGCCCGGCAGGGTCATGGTCGCGCCCAGCACCGACATCAGGCCGAAGATCAGGCAGACATGCACCAGCAGCGCGATCGAGGCGATGAAGCCGAAGGTGCCGTAGGTCCCGATCATGTAGAGGATCACCAGCACGGTCGCGATCAGGGTCGCGATCTTGCCGGCCTGGATCGAATCCGCGCCGAGACCGGGGCCGACGGTGCGCTCCTCGACGATGGTCATCTTGGCGGGTAGCGCGCCGGCACGCAGCAGGATGGCGAGGTTGTTGACCGATTCGACGGTGAAATTGCCCGAAATCTGGCCCGAGCCGCCGGTGATCGGCGACTGGATCACCGGCGAGGAGATAACCCTGTTGTCGAGCACGATGGCGAGCGGACGGCCGAGGTTCTCGGTGGTCGCCTGCCCGAAACGCTGCGCGCCGCGGATGTTGAAGCGGAAATTGACGATCGGCTGCGAGGTGCGCGAATCGAAGGCCGGCTGCGCGTCGATCAGGTCGGCGCCCTCGACGATGACGCGGCGCTCGACCGGCACCAGCGAGCCGCCGGCATCCTGCGACGGCAGCATGTCGACATCGCCGCTCTGGTTGTCGGAGACCATGCGGAATTCGAGTTTGGCGGTCTGGCCGAGAATTTCCTTCAGCCGCTGCGGGTCCTGCAGCCCAGGCACCTGCACGAGGATGCGGTCGAGACCCTGGCGCTGGATGTTGGGCTCGGTCGTGCCGAGCGCGTCGACGCGGCGGCGCAGCACCTCCATCGCCTGCTCGACGGCGCGGCGCACGCGCTCATTGGCGCCGGCCTCGGTGACGTTCATCTGGACCAGCCCGTCCGGCTGCTCCAGAACCTCTATCGTGGTGTTGCCGGAGGGGCCGAACGCGCCGAGCGTGCCGATGGGCTGCGCAAGTTCGCGAAGGCGCGGCAAAAGCTTCGCGCGGTCGGCGGCGTCCGGCACGCGGACCTGAACGCCGCGCGCGGTGACGCCGATGCCGCCCTGAAACGCGATCCGGTCCTCCCGCAGCCTGGCGCGCAAATCGTCGCGAAGCTGGATCACCTGGCTGCGCACGAGATCGGCGCGGTCGATCTCAAGCAGCACATGCGAACCGCCCTGCAGATCGAGCCCGAGCACGACCGCCTTGGTCGGCAGCAGGAATTTCGGAACCCAGGACGGCGCGCCGCGCTCGATCGCGGTCCGCGTCTCGGGCGAGAGCAGGTTCGGAAAGGCGAGCCCGCAGCCGAAGAACAGCACGAGAAGGACGACGATGACCTTGCGGGCCTGGAAACGAAGCATTGGCGAAAACAGCCCTGGTTATAGCGCGACGGCCCGCGAACGGGCCGAAGCGATCTTCAGCTCTTGACGGGCTCGCCCTTGGCGCGGACGTCCGTGATCATGCCCTTGACGAGCTTTACCCTGACGCCCTCGGCGATCTCGGCCTCGAGCTCGGCGTCGTCGGAGACCTTGGTCACCTTGGCGATGATGCCGCCGGCCGTGACCACCGTGTCGCCGCGCCGGACGTTCTTGATCATCTCCTGATGCGCCTTCACGCGCTTCTGCTGCGGCCGGATGATCAGGAACCACATGATCACGAAGATCAGGACGAAGGGGACCAGCGACATCAGCACGTCGGTGGAGCCGCCGGCGCCTTGGGCAAAAGCAGGGGTGATCACGCAAAGGCTCCTTCTTGTCGGCGGCGCGAAGGGCCACCGGCCGCTGCTCGCGGCGATTATGTCGTCAGACCTTGCGTTTCGGCAGGCCTCGAAAAGCGCGCGGACTATAGCCAGCAACGCCGGTAAATCAATCAGAAGCGGCCGATGGACCACCGCCGTCGCATCACCTATGAGCTTGGCGGCATTCGCGCAATGGCATTGATGATGACGACCGCACAGACCGACGATCTGACCCTGCAAACCCTGCTCCGTATCGCCTCGGCGCTGGAACGCCTCGCGCCGCCCGCGCGCAAGCCCGCCGACCTGACCGTGGCGGACGCCTTCGTCTGGCATCCGGCGGGGGCGGAACTCGCGCCGGTGGCCAAGGTCAACCGCGTCGCGCTCTCGCTGCTGCGCGGCGTCGACCGGGTTCGCGATACGCTGGCCGAGAACACCGAGCGCTTCGCACGCGGCCTGCCGGCCAACAACGTGCTGCTCTGGGGCGCGCGCGGCATGGGCAAGTCGTCGCTGGTCAAGTCGGTCCATGCCGACACCAACACGCGGCTCAAAGGCGAGGCGTTACCGCTGAAGCTGATCGAGATCCACCGCGAGGACATCGAGGGACTGCCGGCGCTGATGGGGCTGCTGCGGCCCGATCCGCACCGCGCCATCGTGTTCTGCGACGATCTCTCCTTCGACGGGCAGGACACCTCGTACAAGTCGCTGAAGGCTGCGCTCGACGGCGGCGTCGAGGGCCGGCCCGACAATGTCGTGTTCTACGCCACCTCGAACCGCCGCCATCTGCTGCCGCGCGAGATGATGGAAAACGAGCGCTCGACCGCGATCAATCCCGGCGAGGCGGTCGAGGAAAAGGTCTCGCTGTCGGACCGTTTCGGGCTCTGGCTCGGCTTCCACAAATGCAGCCAGGACGAATATCTCTCGATGATCGACGGCTATGTCGGCCATTTCAAGCTCGACATCGAACCCGATACGCTGCGCCATGAGGCGCTGGAATGGGCGACGACGCGCGGCTCGCGCTCGGGCCGCACCGCCTGGCAGTACATTCAGGACCTTGCCGGGCGGCTGGGGACGCGGGTGGAGGGGTGATGTTTTGGTGGTCGTTCTTGGAACCACGTCGTCATCCCGGACAAGCTGCGACGCAGCGCCGATCCGGGATCCATCATAGAGCGCCGTCGCTGCTCTAGGATGGATCCCGGGGCAGGCCCGGGATGACGAGGTGTTTCTGAGCGAACTACCAGACGCTCACGCCAGCATGCGCGTATCCCCGCAGACGGAGATCTCCTGCCCCGAGATCGTCTTGGCGAAGGGCGAGGCCAGGAAGACGATTTGCTTCGCGATATCAGCGGGATCGACAAACTGCTTGATGGAGACGCCCGCGAACAACCGCTCCGTCATCTCCTCATGCGAGACGTTGAAGCTGCGGGCCTTGTTGGCGATGACGCTCTGGATACGCGGGCCCTCGACCAGCCCGGGGCAGATCGCGTTGGCGCGGATGCCGAACTCACCGAGTTCGGCCGAGATCGCCTTGGTGAAGCCGATCACGCCCCATTTCGCCGCGCCATAGGGTGAGCGCAGCGGAAAGCCGTGCTTGCCGGCCTGGCTCGAGAGATTGACGATCGAGGCGTTTTTCGACTGCTTCAGATGCTGGACCGCCAGCCGCGTGCAGTTGAACTGCCCGGTCAGGTCGATGGCGACGCATGTGTCCCAGTCTGTGGGGTCGATCTCGTCGACGCGGCCGGTCGGCCCGGCGATGCCGGCATTGTTGACGAGGCAGTCGAGTCCGCCAAGCGCTTTCAGCGCGTCCTCCATCAGCCGCGCCACCGCCTCGCGGTCGGAGACGTCGCAGACCGACTGCGTCATGCCGGGGTCGCTTTTGGCCATCTCGGCCAGCGCTGCCGTATCGACGTCGCAAATGTGGACCTTCGCTCCCTCGGCGGCAAAGGCGCGCGCCGTGGCGCGGCCGATGCCGTTCGCGCCGGCCGTGACCAACACGCGCAGGCCATTGATCTGCAAATCCATCTCTCTCTCCCGATGACGATCATTCGGCCAGCCGGCCGGTGCTTTCGATATGGGCGGCGGCCGCCTTGATGTCGCTCTCGAGCGCCGCGCGCGCGGCGGCCGGATCGCGCCGGCGCATGGCGTCGAGCAGCGCCGCATGGGCCTGCACGGCGTTGCCGCCCTTCAGCCGCATCGGCTCGTGGCGCATGTCGATGTTGAGAATCGGCCCGGCCTTGAGCCAGAGCCGCTCGATCATTTCGACCAGCGCCGGCATGTTGGCGGCCTCGTAGATCGCGAAATGCAGGTCGCGATTGGCGGCGACGCCGTCGGCGCTGCGCGGCGGGTCGGCGTTCGCAGCCTCGGCGAAGATCGCCTCATGGCGGGCGACTCTGGCGATCTGCTCTTCGCTGGCGACGCGCGCGGCCTCTTCCGTAGCGAAACCCTCGACGACGAGGCGAAGCCGCGTCAGTTCGCGGAACTGCTCCAATGTCAGCACCGGCACGCGCACCGCCCTGCCCGGCAGAACCTCCAGCGCCTTGTCGGCGGCGAGCCGGCTCACCGCCTCGCGCACCGGCATCATCGAGACGCCGAGCGCCTCGGCGACACGGCGCAGCGAGAGCTTTTCGCCCGGCGCGAGCCTGCCCGCGACCAGCAGCGCGCGCAGTTCGGCTGTGACGCGCTCGCCCAGCGTTTCGCGCGCCAGCAGGCCGACATCGTCGAGCGCGGAGGGATCGCGCAGCCCGGTCTCTCGGACGATTCCGGTCGTGCGGGCAAGCATCGGCAGGGGCTGGACAGGGGCGATCATGTCTGCCAACCTAACTGTGATCACAGATCACGACAAGCGGCATCAGACCGCTGGCCAAGACCAGCCGACGCCACAGGCGCGGCGCACCGTTCTGGGAGGAACGTCATGTCAGAGATCATCACATCGTCCCGCATCTCGCGCCGTCAGGCGCTGGCCGGCCTTGGCGCGGGCGCCGCCACCGGGCTGATCGCCAGCCCGTCGCTGATCCTGGCCCAGACGCCGGACGCGATCCGCTTCGGCCACCTGACCCCGCGCACCGGCTTTCTCGGTCCGCTAGGCGAATTCGCGGTGATGGCGGTCGATCTCGCGGTCGAGGAGATCAATGCGGCCGGCGGCATCATGGGCCGCAAGCTCGACGTGCTGAAGGAGGATTCGGTCAATCCGCAGACCGCCTCGACCAAGGCCGAGCGCATGGTCGAGCGCGACAAGGTGGCCTGCCTTCTCGGCGAGATTTCCTCGGCGTCGTGCCTGACGATCGCGCAGGTGGCGAACCGGACAAAAACGCTGTTCGTCAACACCGGCGGCAATTCCGACGCGCTGCGGGGCGAGAGCTGCAACAAATACATGTTCCACATCGAGAGCCAGAACTCGATGTATGTGAAGACCTGCGGCCGCTCGCTGATGGCGCAGGGGCTGGTCAAGGGCAAGAAATGGTTCTCGCTGACGGCCGACTATGCCTTCGGCCACGACCTGCTCAAGGTCGCCAAGCGCTTCATGGAGGCCAATGGCGGCCAGTTCGCCGCCGACAAGCTGGTGCCGACGGACGCGACCGACTTCTCCGCCCTGCTGCTCGAGATCCGCGCCGCCAAGCCCGACCTCGTGATCTCGAATCTCGCCGGCAACCAGATCACCAACTTCCTGAAGCAGTATTCCGAGTTCGGCCTGACCTTCCCGGTCGCCGGCTTCGGCTTCGACACGGCGCTCGCCTGGGCGGCGGGCAAGGACAATTTCGGCGGCGTCTGGCCGGTTGTCTGGCACCATCTCATCGACACTCCGAACACGAAGAAATTCGTCGCCGCCTTCACGAAGAAATACGGCAAGCCGCCTGAAAACCAGGCCTGGGGCGACTACAACATCGTCAAGATCATGGCCCAGTCGATGAACGAGCTGAAAAGCACAGACACGGCCAAGATCATGGAGCACTGGGAGAAGGGCGCAAAATTCGACGTGATGAAGACGCGCGAAGGCTATTTCCGCGCCTCAGACCATCAGTTCATGCACGAGATGTACACGGTCACCGCGCTGCCGGCGGCGCAGGTGAAGAACCCTTACGACCTGTTCACCTCCTCGGCCCCGGTGCCCGGAGCTGGCGAAAGCCTTGAGGCGATCGCGACCACCGGCGACGAGGCGGTTTGCAGGATGGCGTGAGGATCAGTTCGCTCCTCTGCCACACCCTCTCCGTCATCCCGGACAAGCGGCGCAGCCGCGCCGATCCGGGATCCATCATAGAGCGCCGTTGCTCCCTATGATGGATCCCGGAGCTCCGCATCGCTGCGTCCGGGATGACGGCGTGTTTCCCCGATTGAACATCAAGCCGAGAACCGCCTCTTGCTCACCCTCTTCATCCAGCAGGTGCTGAACGGACTGCTCGACGGGGTGTATTACCTCCTGATCGCGCTCGGCCTGTCGCTAATCTTCTCGCTCGGCGGCATCGTCAACCTCGCACATGGCGCTTTCTACGCGATCGGCGCCTATCTCACGATCGTGCTCGCTCCCCATATCGGCTTCGGCGGCGCGATGGTCGCCTCGCCTGTGCTGGTGGCGCTGATCGGCATCGTTGTCGAGCGCGGGCTGTTCCAGCGCTTCTACCGATCCGACCCGATCCTCTCGCTGCTGCTGACCTTCGGGCTCGCCATGGTCGCCGAGCAGGCCTTGCGCATGATCTTCGGCGCGCCGCCGCTCTCCTTCTCGATCCCGCCTGCCCTGCGCGGCCAGATCTTCATCGGCGACTTCATCTATTCGCGTTACCGGGCAATGCTGCTGCTGGTCGCCGTGGCCTGCGTGATCGGGCTTTGGTTCCTGCTCCAGCGCACCGCGTTTGGCCGCGTCGTCAGAGCCGGCGTGCAGAACCCCGACATGGTCGGCGCGCTCGGCATCTCGCTGCAGCCCTACATGGTCGCGGTCGCAGGGCTCGGCATCTGGCTGGCGGGGCTCGCCGGCGTGCTGCTCGCGCCGATCTATTCGATCCACCCGGCCATGGGTCAGGAGATCATCACGCCTGCCTTCGTCGTCGTGGTCATCGGCGGGCTCGGCTCGTTCTGGGGCGTGGTCGTGGCGGCGCTGATGGTCGGCGTGGTCAAGGGCGTCACCATCGGGCTCGGCTATCCGCAATGGTCGACCGCCGTGATCTACCTGATGATGCTGCTCGTGCTGCTGTTCAGGCCGCGCGGCCTCTTCGGCGAACGCATCCAGCGGTTCGAGTGAGTGCCATGACGCCGACCCAGCGCGACCACGCGCCGCTCCTCATCGCCGCCGCCGGCCTGATCGCCCTGCCCTTCCTGATGGACGTGATCGGGCTCGGCACCACCTCGGCGACCGAGGTCGTGGTCTTCGCCATCGCCTGCATGGCGCTGAACATCCTCGTCGGCGCGACCGGGCTGGTCTCCTTCGGCCACGGCGCCTGGTTCGGGCTCGCCGCCTATGCCGCCGGGCTGATCCAGCGCAACTGGCTGCCGGGCCAGTTCGCCCTGCCGATCCTGCTGGCGGTGCTGTTCGTGGCAGCGATCGCCTTCGCCTTCGGCGCGCTGATCCTGCGCCGCAAGGGCGTGTATTTCTCGCTGCTGACGCTGGCGCTGGCGGCGATGACCTATTCGGTCGCCTTCCGCTGGACGGCGGTGACCGGCGGCGAGGACGGGCTCGGCGGCATCAAGCGGCCGCTCTTCCTCGGCATCGATTTCGAGGTCGCCTTGCCCTTCTACATCCTCGTCGCGACGATCGGCATGGCCGTGGTCTACGGGCTCTGGCGCTTTCATCGCTCGCCGGTCGGCACCGTGCTGGTCGCGATCCGCGAGAACGAGCAGCGCGCACGCTTCCTCGGCTACGCGACCGACCGCTACAAACTGATCGCCTTCACGCTGTCTGCGGCGCTGACCGGGCTCGCCGGCTCGCTTCTGCTGTTCAACAACCGGATGACCTCAGCCGAGCCGATCTCGGTCGCGTTTTCCGGCGAGCTTTTGGCCATGGTCGTGATCGGCGGCATGCGGTCGTTTCTGGGGCCGGCGCTGGGCGCGCTCTTCTTCGTGATTTTTCGCGACTACCTCTCCAGCATGACCGCGAACTGGCTGTTCTGGTTCGGGCTGCTGTTCGTCTGCTTCATCGTGTTCTCGCCGACCGGGCTGGTCGGCGTTGCGGAACGGCTGTTGCGGCCGTTCCGGAAGCAGGTCGTCGGCGATGCGGCGATGTCCGACCGCAAGGCCGGCGCCGTGACGCTGCCGGACTTCATGAAACCGTCGGATGCGGGCGACGGCGTCATCCTGACCGCGACGGGGCTCGCCAAGAGTTTTGGCGGCATCAAGGCGGTCGAGGGCGTCGACATCACCATGCGCGACCGGCGGCTGCATGCGCTGATCGGCCCCAACGGCGCGGGCAAGACCACGGCCTTCAACCTGATCTCGGGGCTGTTCCCGCCCGATCGCGGCACGGTTCATCTGCGCGAGCGCCAGATCGGCGGGATGACGCCCGAGGCGATCACGCAGGCCGGCATCGGCCGCGCCTTCCAGATCACCAATCTGTTCCCGACGCTCACCGTCGAAGAAAACGTCCGTCTCGCGGTGCAGGCGCGCGCGGCCGAGCGGTTCGACCCATGGCGCGCTGCAGGATCGCTCGCCGAGGTCAATGCACAGACCACCACCGTGATCGACACGATGGGCCTGCGCGGCATCGAGACGGCGGAGGCCGGGGCGCTAAGCTATGGCGGCCAGCGGCTGCTGGACATGTCGCTCGCGCTCGCCACGAAGCCGCGCGTGCTGCTGCTCGACGAGCCGCTGGCCGGGCTGGCGGCGGCCGAGCGCGAGCGCGTCGGCAACCTGATCAGGTCGATCTCGAAGGATTTGCCTGTGCTGCTGGTCGAGCACGACATCGACCGGGTCTTCGCCATCGCCGACCACGTGACGGTGATGAACGAGGGCGCGGTGCTGGTGGACGGCACGGTCGAGGATGCGCGCTCGTCGCCTCAGGTGCAGGCGGTCTATATCGGCTCGGGCGCGCATGCGCTCGCCGAAAAGCAGCGCCAGAGCGCCGCGCGGGAGAGCGTTCTCCTCGGCCTCGACGGCGTCGACACCTTCTACGGCAAGAGCCATATCCTGCGACAGGTCTCGCTCGACGTGCATGAGAACGAGATCGTCGCGCTGCTCGGCCGCAACGGGGCCGGCAAATCGACCCTGCTGAAGACCATCACCGGCATCGCGCCGCCGACGGTGGGCACGATCACGCTGGCGGGGCAGGGTATCGCCGGCCAGCCATCGGCCGCGATCGCGCGCGCCGGCATCGCCTATGTGCCGCAGGGGCGCGGGCTCTTCGCCGGCATGAGCGTGAAGGATAATATGGAACTCGGCCGCCTCAAGCGCCGAACCGGCAACGGCCTTCGCTGGGAGGACGAGAAAATCTTCGCCTTCTTCCCGCGCATCAAGCAACGCTGGCATTCCCCGGCGGACTACCTCTCGGGCGGCGAACAGCAGATGGTGGCGGTTGCGCGCGCTCTGTCGGGCGACACACGCGTGCTGCTGCTCGACGAGCCCTTCGAGGGGCTGGCCCCGGCCGTGGTCGAGGAGTTGTTCGAGGCGTTCGACAAGCTCAGGCAGGAGATCGCTATCGTCATCGTCGACCACCATCTCGATCTCGCGCTGGCGCTGTCGGACCGCACCGTGGTGCTGGAGCGCGGCGCGGTGGTGCATACCGGGCCGTCGCGGGCGCTGAGCCAGGATCTGGCGCTGAGGCGGCAGGTGCTGTGGCTGTGATGGAGGTGTGGATTTTTCCGTCATTGCGAGCGCAGCGAAGCAATCCAGAGCCGCGCGCTCTACGTCCCCCTGGATTGCTTCGCTACGCTCGCAATGACGAGAGGCGGATCGCTAAGGACAATGCGTCATGACCACCATCGCCATCGTCGGCTCAGGGCTCATCGGCCGCGCCTGGGCCACAATCTTCGCCAGCCATGGCTGCGATGTCGCGCTGCATGACGTCGCGCCCGGCGCGGCGCAGGCCGCGCGCGCCCATATCGGGACCAATCTCCAGGAACTCGCCGGCCACGGCCTCGTCGATGATCCGACAGGCTCGCTCGCGCGCATCCGCGTCGCGGCCGACCTTGCCGACGTGCTGACAGGCGCGGACCTCGTGCAGGAAAACGGGCCGGAGACCGTCGAGGCCAAGCGCGCGCTGTTCGCGGAGATGGACCGGCTCGCCGCGCCGTCCAGCATCCTCGCCTCCTCGACCTCCTTCATCATGGCCTCGGTCTTCAGCGAGGCTCTCACGGGCCGCGCCCGCTGCCTCGTCGCCCATCCGGTCAACCCGCCCCATCTCGTGCCGATCGTCGAACTCGCGCCCGCGCCCTGGACCGATCCGGCCGTGGTCGAACGGGCCAAGGCGATCTACGAGGCCGCCGGGCAGGTTCCGATCACACTGCGCAAGGAAAAGCCCGGCTTCGTGCTGAACCGGCTGCAGGCGGTGCTGCTGGCCGAGGCCTTCCGGCTCGTCGGCGAGGGCGTCGCCAGCGCGCAGGACGTCGACAAGACGATCCGCGACGGGCTTGGCCTGCGCTGGTCGTTCATGGGGCCGTTCGAGACGATCGAGCTGAATGCGCCCGGCGGCATTCCCGACTACTGCGCGCGCTACTCGGAATCGCTCGACCGCATGGTGAAATCCTCCGAGGGCTTAAGCAATCCGTTCGATGCGGAGACGGTCGCCACGGTGATGAGCGAGTGGCCGGGGACGCAGTCAGCCGAACGCGTCAAGCGCCTGAGCGACTGGCGCGACACGCGGCTGGCGGCGCTGCAGGCGCATAAGCGCGCGGCGGCCGGCAAGCCGGAGTGACCGATTTCTATCCCTCAGCCCTCATCCTGAGGAGCCGCGTAGCGGCGTCTCGAAGGATCATCCAGAGCGCACTGGAGCATCCTTCGAGACGAAGCCTGCGGCTTCTCCTCAGGATGAGGACTGAGGGAAGCAAACAAAAACCCTGAGCCGAGAGGACATCCGACCATGGCCAAGAACCGCAAAGTCATCATCACCTGCGCGGTGACGGGCGCGATCCATACGCCCTCCATGTCGCCGCATCTGCCGGTGACGCCGCAGGAGATCATCGACGCCGCCGTCGGCGCGGCGGAGGCCGGGGCTGCGCTCGTTCATGTCCATGCCCGCGACCCGGTCACCGGCAAGCCCGACCAGTCGCCTTCAGCCTTCGAGCCCTTCCTGAAGGTGATCAAGCAGCGCTGCGACGCCGTCATCAACATCACCACCGGCGGCGCGCCGACCATGGGGATCGAGGAGCGGCTGCAGCCCTGCACGCACTTCAAACCCGAGGTCGCCTCGCTCAACATGGGCTCGATGAATTTCGGGCTCTACCCGATGCTTGCCCGGTTCAAGGACTTCAAGCACGACTGGGAAAAGCCCTATCTCGAAGGCTCCAAGGACCGCATCTTCAGGAACACGTTTCAGGATATCGAGAACATCCTGACGACCTGCGCCGAGAACGGCACGCGCTTCGAGATCGAGTGCTACGACATCGGCCATCTCTACACGCTGGCCCATTTCGTCGACAAAGGCCTCGTCAAGCCGCCCTTCTTCGTCCAGTCGGTCTTCGGCATTCTGGGCGGCATCGGCCCTCACCCGGAAGACGTCATCCATATGAAGCGCACGGCCGACCGGCTCTTCGGCGACGACTATCAGTGGTCGGTGCTGGGTGCGGGAAGGCACCAGCTGCCGATCGCGGCGATGGCGGTCTCGATGGGCGGCAACCTGCGCGTCGGGCTGGAGGATTCGCTCTGGCTCGGGCCCGGCCAGATGGCCAGGTCCAACGCCGATCAGGTCAGGGCGGCGCGGATGATCATCGAGGGGCTGGGGCTGGAAGTCGCGACGCCGGCCTATGCGCGCGAGGTCTTGCAGCTCAAGGGCGCGGACAAGGTCGCGTTCTGAGCGCCGGCCTTACGCCGCCGCCAGCGCGCTTTCCGCCAGAACGCAGCGCACCACCCTGCCCTCGCCGAGTTCGACGACGGGCGGCAGCGCGGCTCGGCAGCGCTCCTGCACATGCTTGCAGCGCGGCGCGAAGGAGCAGGAATCCGGGGCCGAGTTGAGCGCCGGCGGCGCGCCGGGGATCGCCTCCAGCCGCTCGCCCTTCTTCGCGCCATGCAGGTTCGCGGCGAGCAGGCCACGCGTATAGGGATGCTGCGGATCGCGCAGCAGTTCGCGCACCGTGCCGGTCTCGACGATCTGGCCGGCATACATCACCGCCAGCCGGTCGGAGACCTCGACGGCGACGCCGATGTCGTGGGTGACGAAGAGCATGCCCATGCCCATGTCGCGCTGGAGCTGGCGCAGCAGCAGCAGGATCTGGATCTGGACGGTGGCGTCTAGGGCGGTCGTTGGCTCGTCGGCGAGCAGCAGCTTTGGCCTCGCAGCGAGCGCGAGCGCGATCATGGCGCGCTGGCGCATGCCGCCCGACATTTCGTGAGGATAGGCTTTCAGCCGGCGCGCCGGCGACGGGATGCGGACGAGTTCGAGGAGTTCGAGCGCGCGCGCCATCGCGACCTTCTGGCTGACCTTCTCGTGGCGGACGATCGCCTCGGCGATCTGCTCGCCTACGGTGTAGACCGGGTCGAGCGCCAGCGCCGGGTCCTGAAAAATCATCGAGGTGACCGCGCCGCGATAATCGGCGAGCTCCTGCGGGTTCAGCGCCAGCACGTCGCGCCCGTCGACCTCGACCGTGCCGCCGATATCGGTGCGGCTCTCGGGTAAAAGACGCAGCAGCGTCTTCAGCGTCACGCTTTTGCCGGAGCCGGATTCGCCGAGGATGCCGAGCACCTTTCCGGCTTCCAGCGTCAGCGAGACGCCGTTGACCGCATGGACCACCTGTGCGCCGCGAAAGCGCACGGTGACGTTCTCCATCCTGACGAGCGGGGCGGTCACGCGGCGTCCTCCAGTTTCGGCGCGCGGCTGTGGCCGGAGCCCGCGACCTCCATATGGCAGGCTGCCTCGCGAAGCCCCTCGCCGGTGCGGGCGAGCACCGGCTTGACCTTGGCGCAGACGGTCTGCGCCTGCGGGCAGCGCGGGTGGAAGCGGCAGCCATCGGGCGGGTTGATCGGGTTTGGCGGATCGCCCGCGAGCGGGGCCTCCATCGTCCGGTTGTCGGGGTCCATCGACGGCATCGCCGAGAGCAGCGCGCGGGTATAGGGGTGGCGCGGATCGTCGTAGAGCTCGTCGACCGGGCCGATCTCCACCACCTCGCCGAGATACATCACCATGACCCGGTCGCTGATGAAGCGGACCACGTTGAGATCATGCGAGATGAAGATGTAGGTCAGGCCGAATTCCTCGCGCAGGTCGGCGAGCAGGTTCAGCACCTGCGCCTCGACCGATTTGTCGAGCGCCGAGACCGCCTCGTCGAGGATGACCAACCGCGGGCCGAGTGCGAGCGCACGCGCGATGTTGACGCGCTGGCGCTGGCCGCCCGACAGCTCATGGGGATAGCGCGCGGCGAAACGGGCGGGGTCGAGCCCGACCTTGGTCAGGAGTTCGCGCGCCTTCAGGATCGCGGCGGGCTTGGAGACGCCATGCACTGTCGGCCCGAAGGCGATCGAGTCCTCGATGGTCAGGCGCGGATTGAGCGAGGCGTAGCTGTCCTGGAAGACCATCTGCGCCTGCCGGCGGTATTCCTTGAGAGTCAGGGACGTGCCGCCGACGATCTCGCCGTCGAACAGCATCTCGCCCTTGTCCTGCGGGATGAGCTGCATGACGACGCGCGCCGTGGTCGACTTGCCGCAGCCGGATTCGCCGACGACGCCGAGCGTCTCGCCCTTCAGCACGGCGAAATCGACGCCGTCCACGGCACGCACGACTGCGCCGCCGCCGAGCGGGAAATGCTTGGTCAGGGTCTTTGCCTGCAGCAGCGGCGTGCCGGCTCCGCCGCGATCGGGCGTGGTTGCCAGTGGGGCTTCTTGCGCCATGGTCAGCCCTTCACATCCATCGCCGAGCGCAGGCCGTCGGAGAGCAGGTTGAACGAGATCGAGGTGATGAAGATCGCCGCGCCCGGCAGCGCCGCGACCCAGGGCTGGACATAGATCGCGGTGCGCAGCGTGTTGAGCATCAGGCCCCATTCCGGCGTCGGCGGCTTGGTGCCGAGGCCGAGGAAGGACAGGCCCGAGGCCAGGATCATCGAGACCGAGATCAGGCTGGTGGCATAGACGAAGATCGGCCCCAGCACGTTGCCGAGCACATGGACGCGGATGATGGTCAGCGCATTGGCCCCGCTGGCGCGCGCCGCCTCGACATAGTCCATGCTGCGGACCTGCGTGGTGACGCTTTCGGCGATGCGCGCGATCGGCGGGATGAAGACGATGGTCAGCGAGATCAGCGAGTTGGTGATGCCGGCCCCGAGCGCGCCAGACAGCGCGATCGCCAGCAGCACCGAGGGGAAGGCGTAGAACACATCGACCGTGCGCATGGTGATGGTGTTGAACTTGCCGCCGAAGAAGCCGGCGGTGACGCCGATGACGGAGCCGATGGCAAATGCGACGAAGACCGGCACGACGCCCATGAAGAGCGAAAGCCGCGCCCCATGGATCAGCCGCGAGAGCATGTCGCGGCCAAGTTCGTCGGCGCCCAGCGGATAGCCCGGCGTCCCGATCGGCCGCAGGCGACGCAGCATCGAGGAGCGCGTCGGATCGGCCGGCGCGACATAGTCGGCGAAGATCGCCATCAGGATGATCAGCAAAACGACGATGCCGGCCGCGACCGCGACCTTGTCGGTCTTGAAGCGCCGCCAGACGCCGGCCCAATAGCCCGGCGATTTCGCCAGCGGCGGGACGACGACCGGGGCGGCGCTGTCGGAGATCGCGGTCATCTCAGCGCCTCCTGACGCGGGGATCGAGCAGCCCCTGGATGATGTCGACCAGCACGTTCAGCGTGACGAAAAACATGGCCAGCACCAGAATCGTGCCCTGCAGCAGCGGCAGGTCGCGCTGGAAGATGGCGTTGCCGAGCAGGAAGCCGGTGCCCGGCCAGGAGAACACCGTCTCGATCAGGATCGAGCCGCCGAGCAGATAGCCGAGCTGCAGGCCCATCACGGCAAGCGCGGTCGGGGCGGCGTTCTTGACGACATGCTTGAAGACGCCGAAATCCATCAGCCCCTTGGCGCGCAGGGCCGGCACGAATTCCTGGTTGAGGATGTCGGCGACGAGCGCGCGCACGGTGCGCGCGACGATGCCCATCGGGATCACCGACATCGTGATCGCGGGCAGGATCATGTAGCTGACATGCTCCCAGTCCCATTTCCACGCGGCCGAGCCGCCCGGCCCCGCCCCGCCCGGCGGCAGCCAGCCGAGCTGAACCGAGAAGACGATGACCATCACCATGCCGAGCCAGTAATGCGGCACGGAGACGCCGAGCACGGCCACGATCGACGCCGTCTTGTCGAGCCAGGAGCCACGAAAATAGCCGGCGACGAAGCCGAAGAACGAGCCGAGCAGGAAGCCGATGATGGTCGCCAGGATCGCTATCAGCAGCGTGTTGCCGACCGCGCGCCAGACCTCGGCCGCGACGGGACGGCCCGTCGCGATCGATGTGCCGAGATCGCCCTGCACCGCCTTCCAGAGCCACAGGCCGAACTGCACCGGCAGCGGCCGGTCGAAACCGTAGATCTTGCGCAGTTCGTCCTGCATCGCCTGCGAGGCGTCGGGCGGCAGCACCGAGGTCAGCGGATCGCCCGGCGCTATATGGACGAGCAGGAAGCAGAACAGGCTGACGCCGAAGGCGACCGGCAGGACGTAGAGGATGCGCTTGGCGAGATAGCTCAGCATGGGCTCGCCCGCCTGTCATTCCGGGGCGCGGCGCAGCCGCGAACCCGGAACCCACGATGGGGCGTTCCGTTCGAGCGAGCCGACGACAGCAGGGCTCGCCCGGTCGTGGGTTCCGGGTTCATCGCTGTGCGATGCCCCGGAATGACAGCAGAGGCAGTCGCAGCCATCATTCCCTCACCGCGCCATCGTGATCGGCGAGAAATCCTGGAGCCAGTTCTGGGCCTGGACGAAGCCCTTGACCTTCGCGCTCATGGCGCGCGGGTTGACGTCGTGGGTGACCATCAGGAACAGCGCCTCGTCGACATATTTCTCATGGACCTTCTGCAGCACCTTCGTCTGCTCGGCTGCGTCGAAGGTCGTGCGAATCTGGTCGAACAGCTTGTCCATCTCCGGGTCGCAATACAGCCCCCAATTCGTGCCCGCCGGCGGCACGAGGTTGCACTGGAGATGGCGGATGAAGCCGGTGAAGGGATCCTGGATGAAGTAGGTGTAGTTCATGCCCGTCGCCTTGCGCGACGATTCATGGCTGGCGCCGGCGCGCCAGATGTTGATCAGCGTGTTCCACTCGACGACCTCGAAGTCGATCTTGATGCCGACCTCGGCGAGGTTCTGCTGGACGAACTCGTTCATCGGCAAAGGCTGCATTTGCCCTGAGCCCGAGGGGGCGATCAGGATCTTGGTCGTCACCGGCTTTGCCGGCGAGAAGCCTGCTTCCGCGAGCAGCTTCTTCGCCTCGGCCTGATCGAGCTTGAGCTTGAACTTCGGATTGCCGAACCACTGATGGCCGGGCGGATAGAAGCCTTGCGCCGGGATCATGAGCCCGCCGAGAAGCTCCTTCAGCCCCTCGCGATCAACGGCGAGGTTGGCGGCCTTGCGGACGCGAATGTCGTTCCAGGGCGAGCCCTCGGCACGCGAGAGATGCCAGGTCCAGTTATGCGGATAGGCGTTGGTGACGACCTGGAAACCGGCGCTCTTCAGCGAGGGGATCAGGTCGGGCGACGGGGCCTCGATCCAGTCGACCTGTCCTGCCCTGAGTGCGGCGGCGCGCGCGTTGGGCTCGGGCAGCGGCAGCAGCACGAGCTTGTCGAGCTTGGGCACGCGGGCCTTGTCCCAGTAATCGGCGTTGGGCGTGAGTTCCGCGCGCTCGCGCGGCTGGAAGGCGGTGAGCTTCCACGGGCCGGTGCCGGACGGCGTCCTGGCGACGGCCTCCCAGCTCTTGCCGAGCTTCTCCCAGTTCGCGGGGGATGACATCAGGATCCAGGCGAGCTGATAGGGCAGCGTCGCATCGGGTGTCTTCGTCGTGACTTCGACCTTGTACTTGTCCACGACCTTGTAGGTCGCGACGGCGGGAATGCGCGAGCGCCCCTGCGCCGCCTGCCGCTGGTCGAATTGAGGAGAGTCGTTCTTGAGCAGCTTGTCGAGATTCCAGACCACGGCCTCTGCGGTGAACTCCGAGCCGTCATGGAACTTCACGCCCTCTCGCAGCGTGAACACCCATTTGGTCTTGTCGGCGGCATCGACCGCCCAGGCCGTAGCCAGGCCGGGCTTAAGGTCGGAGGCCTTGTCGGCGCTGCTCAAATCCCAGTTGATCAGCGCATCATAGACCGTGTAGCCCATGAAGCGCTGGCCCTCGCCGCCCTGATCGGTCTGGCCGGTGGTCAGCGGGATGTCGGAGGCCGTCATACCGATACGCAACGTGCCCTGGGCCTGCGCGGAGCCTGCGTGGAGCGACACGCCGGCGGCGAGAGTGAGAGCGAGGACGCTGCGGATCATCGGTGGTCTCCGGACTGGATTGGTCCCAGCCTGCGCAGCAAGGGACGTGCCAGCGTGACAGTCTCAGCCACAACCTCGCCGTCATCCCGGACAAGTCGCGAAGCGACGCAGATCCGGGATCCATCATAGGGCACGACGGCGCTCTACGATGGATCCCGGAGCTTCGCTGCGCTCCGTCCGGGATGACGGCGCGTATTGTCAGCGACGTCTGTCCGCTCACTCCACCGACATCGGGGCGATGTCGATGAACCAGCTCTTGGGCTGGACGACGCCCTTGACCTTGGTGCTCATCGCGCGCGGGCCGACGTCATGGGCGACCCAGACGAAGGGGGCCTCCTCGACGATGCGGGCATGCAGCTTGGCGAGCGCGGCGTCGCGCGCCGTGCCGTCGAAGCTCGTGCGCGCATCGGCGATCAGCTTGTCGAACTCGTCATTGCCGAAATAGCCCCAGTTGTTCGACACCGGCGGGAAGGTCTTGGTCGAGGTGAAGCGCACCATGGCGAAGAACGGGTCCATCGCCGCGAAGGTGACGTTGGTGGCGTTCGCCCCGCGCGCATTGGGGCTCTTTGCTCCCTCGCGCCAGTTGGTGAAGACGGCGTTCCATTCGCCGACCTCGAGTTGCACGTCGAAGAAGCACTCCTTCAGCGCCTGCTGCATGAACTCGTTCATCGGCAGGGGCTGCATCTGCCCCGACCCCGAGGCCGAGGTCAGTACCTTCACCTTCGCCGGCTTGGCGGCCGAGAAGCCGGCTTCCGTCATCAGCTTCTTGGCGGCGGCGAGGTCATATTTGATATCGAAGGACGGATTGCCCCACCACGGATGGCCGGGCGGCACGGTGCCCTTCGGGATCTCCATCAGCCCGCCGAGCAGCGTCTTCAGCTCTTCGCGGTTGACGCAGAGATTGGCGGCGTGGCGGACCTTCTTGTCGAGCCAGACCGAGCCCTCGGCGAAGGAGAGCTGCCAGGGCCAGACATGCGGCTGAGCGTTGGTATAGACGGTGAAACCGCGCTGCTTGATCTGCGGCACGGCATCCGGCGAGGGCGACTCGATCCAGTCGACCTGGTTGGAAAGCAGCGCCGCAGTGCGGGCGTTGGCTTCCGGCAGCGGCAGCAGCACGACGCGATCGACCTTCGGAATCCGCTTGGGATCCCAATAGGCCTTGTTGGCGACCATCTCGAAGCGCTCACGCGGCACGAGACGCGTGCCCTTGAACGGGCCGGTGCCCGACGGATCGGCCGAGAAGGCGGCCCAGGCCTGCTTGGCGCGTTCGGCCGGCTCGGTGACGGACGCCGGCACGGCGGCGAGCTTGGCGGCCCAATGCGCGGGCGAAGCCATGAACAGATTGGTCAGGTTGATCGGCAGGAAGGCGTCGGGCTCCGACGTCGTCAGTTCGACGGTCAGCGGATCGATCGCCCTCGCCGACTTCAGCGTCGGCATGCGCGAGACGGTGACGCCGATCTGGTCGGGGGCGAAATGCGCCGCCTCCTTGTTGAGCACCTTGTCGACGTTCCAGACCACGGCCGCCGAGGTGAAGTCCGAGCCGTCCTGGAATTTCACGCCCGGACGCAGCTTGAAGGTCCATTTGGTCTTGTCGGTCGCGTCCACGGCCCATTCGGTGGACAGGCCCGGGATCACCACGCTCGCCTTGTCGGCCGAGGACAGGTCCCAATGCGTCAGCGCGTCATACATCGGGATGCCGGTGAAGCGGTTGCCCTCGAAACCCTGGTCCGGCTGGCCATGGGTGCGCGGAATGTCGGCGGCGGTCATGCCGATGCGCAGCACCTTCTCCTGGGCGAGCGCGCCGGTTGCGAGCGCGGTCGAAAGGCCGAGCGCAAGAAGGGCGGAACGCGAAAACGTCGATCTGGACACTGGTAGTCTCCCTGTGATTGGCCCTGCGGTCGCACGCAGGGCGAGATCGGTTAGCAACCGGCGTGCCAGACCGGCGATCGCGGCAGGAGCACAAATCCGCCGGATTTGCGCGCGCTTCTGAAACGATTGAAAAAACGGCAGGCCGACCTGCCGTTAATTTAGGCAAAACCTGCGCCTGCGCCTGACCTTAAGTCAAGAGCTTGTCGGGTCGCTCGACCGAGCAGCTATCAGGCCTATCGAACTTCAGCCCTTCGAGATGCCTGGCGCCATGAATGATGCGCTCGATCACAAGCGAGCCCTCACGCACGGCGTGAAAGATCAGATAGCGGCCATGGACCGTGACCCGAACGCCTGCGCCATACTCTTCGCGCAGCCGATAAACCGTCGGTTGGCGGGCAACGACGTCGCAATGGGCACGCAGTTCCGCCACGAAAGTCAGCGCTCTGGCAGGGTTGTCCGCCGCGATGAACAAGGCGATCTCGTCGAGATCGCTTTTGGCCTGAGGCGCGAACCTGCATGCCAACACCATCTCAGCCGGCCATCGCTTTCAATCTCGCTTCGATCCGGTCGAAAACCGCAGCGGCCGATTCCGTTTTGCCATGCTCTCGCCCCTCTGCGATCGAGGCGCGGACATCCTCGACCGAGAGTTGGCGCGCCTGCTCCTGATCCTTGCGGATCAGATCGCGCACATAGTCGCTGACGCTGGCGTACTGTCCGCTATCGATGCGGCGCTGGACCCAATCGCGCATCTGATCGGGCAGGGACACGTTCATTGATGCCATGGTCCATCCTCCTGAGATGAACCATGGCATCAAATGGCATCAATTGCCATGGACCTCGCCGAAGCCGTTCCGGGCTGCGGCGATACCGTCCCTCAGTTCGCCGTATAGACCAGCTCCCGCTCGGCCCTGGGCGGCAGGACGACGCGCGAGAAGACTTCGGCCGGGGTTGGGGCGCGGGTGAGCCGGTAGCCCTCGACGACGATGCCAATGGCGCGGGCCATGCGGTCGTCCTTGATGTCGCCGACGCCGATCTCCTTCATCTCGGGCGAGACGGTCAGCTCGCTGGAGGAGTACTGCATGCGGCGCTTCTCGACCTTCTCGTCGACGAGATTGTCGAAAGCCATGACGCCGTTCATGCCGAGTTCTGATCTTTGGCGATGTCCAGAATCGCCTTGTTGGTGGCGCGAACGAGGCCGGCGACGAGCTTGGGGTTCTCCTTGATGAGCTTCTGCGAGACCATCAGTCCGTTGGAGTAGAGGTCGAGGCCGTAATCGCCGAAGGTCATCCAGTTGAATTCCTTGTCGGGATCCTGCCGGTTCAGCACGGGGTTGAAACAGCTCGTGCTGTTGAAGACCAGCGCGTCGTCGATGTCGCCCTCGATCAGCAGCGGCTCCTGAAGGTTCGGCGCCATGTTGGTGACGGCGATCCTGGCCGTATCGAGCCCGTTCTTCTGGACGAAGACCGGCAGCAGGCGGGTCGTCGGCGTGCCCTCAGCCCCGCCGAGCTTCCTGGTGGCGATGGCGAAGGGCGGCCGGTTCCACATCTGGTAGACCGTCACCGGGTTCTCGCCGGGCTTCAGCGAGGCGTTCTGGATGATGGCGTTGAGGTCGCCGAAGCCGGCGTCACAGGCCCCGCCCATGATGCGGGTGACGGGTACGCCCAAGCCTTCGCCCTGGTCGATGACGAGATTGATGCCCTCGGCCTTGTAGTCGCCCTTGTCGCGGGCGACGAAGAAGGCGGCTTACGAGCCTTGCGTCTTCCAGCCGAGCGTGAACTTGACCGTGGTCTCCTGACCAGCCCGCTGGCGAGCCGCAGCATGGTCGACTTGCCGCAGCCGGAGGGGCCGACCAGCGCAACGAACGACCCCTCCGGGATGCGCAGGCTGGTCTCGGCGAGGTCCGGCACCGAATTTGCTCCGACGCCGAAGCTGACGCAGGCCTTCGAGAGCTCGATCGCCAGCGCCGGCGCGCCGTCGAGGCCCGCTCCGGTGGAGAGCGGCGCGGCGGTCACAGGGAAAGGCGGCGGCTGGATGCTCATGCAAAAGTGCAGGCAACCACGATGCCATGGTTTATGCTGCGGCTGGTTTCGCCACTGACCGCGCCACACCGGCGACGGATTGCGGCATCCGCGCGGATAAGGCTAAGACGAGGCACGACCAGCATGGACTGCAACGATGGCGCGTGACGCGGAACAGGGCCGCGCCGGTTCCGACAAGGTCGGGACGATCTGCCGCGCCTTGCGCCGCGCCATCATCGAGCAGGCACTGGAGCCCGGCGCCAGGCTGCCTGAAGATGCGCTGGGCGAGCGTTTCGGCGTCAACCGCACGATCGCGCGCCATGCGCTCGGCCAGCTTGCGGCCGAGGGACTGGTCGAGTTGCGACGCAACCGCATCGCGGTGGTGGCGACGCCGAGCTGGCAGGAGGCGCGCGACGCCTTCGACATCCGCATCGAGCTGGAGCGGCTGGTGGTGCGCCAGCTCGCGGGACGGCTGACCAAGTTGCAGCTCGCGGCGCTGGGCGCGCATGTCGACGCCGAGGAGGCCGCCCGCAACGGTCCGGATGCGGTCTCGATCCGGCTCGCGACCGAGTTCCACATCCTGCTTGCGACCATGACCGAAAGCCCGATCCTGATCCGCTATGTCAGCGAGATCGCCTATCGCTGCTGCCTGACGCTGTCGCTGTTCAGCCGGCCGCATTCGTCGGAATGCGCCATCAACGAGCACCGGCTGCTGATCGAGGCCCTGGCCGGCGGCGATGTCGAGAAAGTCATGGCGCTGATGCACGACCATCTCGATTCCGTCGCCGGGCGGGCGCTGGTGGCGCAGACCAAGCCGCGCGGCCGCGACATTATGGATATCCTGGCGCCTTATGTCGCGACCCCGTCGCCGAGCCGGCGGCACCCGGTCGTCTCGGCCGTTCCGCGCCGGGACGCAGCGGAATAACGTTGGCGCGGCACGCGAACTGCCTGCACTTTATTGCGCCGATGTCCGGCTACCCTACCCTCCTCCGATCGCCGCCATGCCGACCGACAGCGCCTTCGACCTGATCTTCCGTCGCGCCGGGCTCGCCGGATACCCTGACTGCGTGGACATCGGCGCGCAGGCCGGGCGGATCAAGGCGATCGCGCCGCGTCTGATCGCGGATTGTCCTTCGGTCGACATCGCCGGCCGCGCCGTGCTTCCCGGCTTCGTCGACAGCCATGTCCATCTCGACAAGGCCTGCCTGCTCGGCCGCTGCGGCCATGTTCATGGCGGGCTCAAGGGAGCGATTGCGGCAGTCGCCGCCATGAAGCGCGATTTCACGGTCGAGGATATCTACCAGCGCGGCGCGCAGGTTCTGGAGATGGCGGTCGCCAAGGGCACGACGCGGATGCGTACCCATATCGAGGTCGATCCGCGCGCGGGCCTGCGCAGCCTCAACGCGATCACGGCGCTGAAGCGCGATTATGCCTGGGGGCTCGACCTGTCGATCTGCGTCTTTCCGCAGGAGGGGCTGACCAACGACCCCGGCACGGAGGAACTGCTGGTCGAGGCGCTCAGGCAGGGCGCGGACGCGCTCGGCGGCTGTCCCTATACCGACAGCGAGCCGGAGACGCAGATCAGCCGGCTGTTCGATCTGGCCGAGCGCTTCGACGTCGATCTCGACTTCCATCTCGATTTCGATCTCGACCCGAGCTGGATGCATCTCGATGCGATCTGCCGGGAAACGGCGGCGCGCGGCTATAGTGGGCGGGTCGCCATCGGCCATGTCACCAAGCTCTCCATGCTGCCGCCGGACGCCTTTTCGCGGGTCGCGGACAGGCTGGCCGAAGCGGGCGTCGCGGTGACGGTGCTGCCCGCGACAGACCTCTATCTGATGGGCCGCGACGCCACGCATGCCGTGCCGCGCGGTCTTGCCCCAGTGCATCGCCTCGTCGCGGCGGGCATCACCTGTTCGATCGCGACCAACAATGTGCTGAACCCGTTCACGCCGTTCGGCGACGCCTCGCTGCTGCGCATGGCCAATCTCTACGCCAATGCGGCGCAAATCGGCCCGGACGGATTTTCCACCTGCATCGACCTTGTCACGAGCCTGCCGGCGCGGCTGATGAACCTGGACGACTACGGCATCGCGGTCGGCAACCCCGCCGATCTCGTCGTGCTCGACGCTGCCAGCGCAACCGATGCGCTGGCTTCGATCGCCGAGCCGGTGCTGGGCTTCAAGGCCGGACGCCAGAGCTTTTCGCGGCCGGCGGCGCGGCTGCATGCGCCGGAAGTCGTAAGGGGCGTCGAAGCCGACCTTCCCGTCATTGCGAGCGCAGCGAAGCAATCCAGGAGGGCGTAGAGCGAGACGCTGGGTTGCTTCGCTGCGCTCGCAATGACGGTGAGGCCGGTCGTCCGGATAAAAAGCCCTACCTCGCCGCCGCGCCGGCAAAATTCTCGTCGAAGGAGTAGCCTGCGCCGCGCACGGTGCGCAGCGGGTCCTTGGCGTTGTCGGGCGTGATCGCCTTGCGCAGGCGGCCGACATGGACGTCCACCGTGCGCTCGTCGATGTAGACGTCGCGGCCCCAGACGGCGTCGAGAAGCTGCGCCCGGGAATAGACCCGGCCCGGCGCCTGCATCAGGAACTCCAGCAGGCGGAATTCGGTCGGGCCGAGATGGAGTTCCGCGCCGGAACGGCGCACGCGCCGCGTCGTGCGGTCAAGCTCAAGATCGCCCGCCGCCAGCAGGCCGGCGACATGGCCGGGCTTGGCGCGGCGCAGCAGCGCCTGGATGCGCGCGATCAGTTCCGGCAGCGAGAACGGCTTGACGACGTAGTCGTCGGCCCCGGTCGCAAGGCCCCTCACCCGCTCGGTCTCCTCGCCGCGCGCGGTCAGCATGATGATCGGCACCCGCTCGGTGTCGCGGCGCGCCCGCAGGCGGCGGCAAAGCTCGATGCCCGAGAGGCCCGGCAGCATCCAGTCGAGCAGGACGAGATCGGGCGTGTTGTCGCGCAGATGCAGTTCGGCATCGTCGCCGCGCGCGACCGAGTCGACCTCGAAGCCCTCGGCCTCAAGATTGTAGCGCAGGAGCAGGGTGAGCGGCTCCTCGTCCTCGACGATCAGGATGCGTGCGGGCATGTGCCGGTTCCAGGTCGTTCCATTCTGAAGAATGGCTCAGGGAACCCCTCCCCCTTGTGGGGAGGGGCAGGGGTGGGGGTCGCGCCGCCTGGTGAGCGGTCGCCAAGCGGAACCACCCCCATCCCCATACCCTTCCCCACAAGGGGGAAGGGAGGAGCCAGATGCGGCATGCCGCTCATTCCCGCGAACCAGCGCAACCCGACATCCTCAGCTCCCCGCCACCGCCTCGACTTCGATATTCGTCGTGTCGAGCTTGGGCCGGTTGATGTCGAGCGATTCGCCGGTGACGAGGTAGTGGATCGTCTCGGCAATGTTGGTGGTGTGGTCGCCGATGCGCTCGACATTCTTGGCGCAGAACAGCAGATGCGTGCAGAAGGTGATGTTGCGCGGATCTTCCATCATGTAGGTCAGCAGTTCGCGGAAGAGCGAGGTGTAGAGCGCGTCGATCTCGCCGTCGCGGTGCCAGACCTCCATCGCCTTCTGCTCGTTGCCCGAGGCATAGGCGTCCAGCACGTCCTTGAGCTGGGCCTGGACGAGGCGGCTCATATGCTCCAGCCCGACCACGGCGCGGTGCGGCGGCTGGAACTGGCCCGAGATCGCGACCGCGCGTTTGGCGATGTTCTTGGCGAGATCGCCGACGCGCTCGATATCCGACGCGATCCGGATCGCCGAGATCAGCTCGCGCAGATCATTGGCGAGCGGCTGGCGGCGCGCGATCGTCAGCACGGCGCGCTCCTCGACGTCGCGCTGCAGATTGTCCAGCCGCTGGTCGGCGCTGATGACCTTCTGGGCGAGTTGATTGTCGCGACGCACCAGCGCCACGGTCGAATCGCCGAGCATGCGCTCGGACATTCCGCCCATCTCGGCGAGGCTGCGGCGCAGCGCCTCGAGGTCTGAGTCATAGGAGCGGACGATATGGTCGGACATGGGCGAAGTCCTTAGTGACGACAGACGTCAGGTTGCACGGATCGGCGGATAGGATCAGCCGAAACGGCCGGTGACATAGTCCTGCGTCTGCTTCTTGGCCGGGTTCATGAAGATCGTGTTGGTCGGCGCGAACTCGATCACTTCGCCGAGATACATGAAGGCGGTGTACTGCGAGATGCGCGCCGCCTGCTGCATGTTGTGGGTGACGATGACGATGGTGAAATCGGTCTTCAGCTGCTCCAGCAGGTCCTCGATCTTGCCGGTCGAGATCGGGTCAAGCGCCGAGGTCGGCTCGTCGAACAGGATGACCTCGGGCTTCTGCGCGATGGTGCGCGCGATGCACAGGCGCTGCTGCTGGCCGCCCGACAGGCCCATGCCCGAGGTCTTGAGCTTGTCCTTGACCTCGTCCCAGAGCGCGGCGCGGCGCAGCGCGCCCTCGACGCGGTCGTCGAGTTCCGACTTCGGCGGCTTCTCATAGAGCCGGATGCCGAAGGCGACGTTGTCGTAGATCGACATCGGGAACGGCGTCGGCTTCTGGAAGACCATGCCAATGCGCGAGCGCAGTTCGTTCACGTCGACATCGTTGGAGATGACGTTGCGGCCGTCGAGCATGATCTCGCCGGTGGCGCGCTGCTCGGGATAGAGCGAGTAGATGCGGTTGAAGATGCGCAGCAGGGTCGACTTGCCGCAGCCCGAGGGGCCGATCAGCGCCGTGACGTGGCGGTCGCGGAAGTCGAGATTGACGTTCTTCAGCGCCTTGTGCTCGCCGTAGTAGAAATCGAGGTTCTTCACCGCGATGCGGATCGGCGCATCGGCATCGAGCGATTGGGGGCTGAGTTCCAGGGTCGAGAGCATCGACGTGTTCCTTGCGAGCGGACGCGACGGGTTATGGCTGGCGAGAGATCGCCCGCAGCGGGTTACTTGGCGCCGCGCACGATACGGCGGGCGATGATCGAAAGCAGCAGGATCGACATGGTGATGATCAGCGAACCGGCCCAGGCGAGCTGCTGCCAGTTCTCATAAGGCGCAGAGGCGAACTGATAGATCGTCACCGGCAGGTTGGAGACGCCGCCCAGAAGGGTCGGCGAGAACCAGAACGAGTTGTTCAGCGCGGTGAAGATCAGCGGCGCGGTCTCGCCGGCGATGCGCGCCAGCGCCAGCAGGATGCCGGTGACCATGCCGGCTTTCGCCGCCCGCCAGGTGATCGAGGTGATCACGACCGAGGTCGGCGCGCCGAGCGCCGAGCCGGCCTCGCGCAGCGGACCGGGAACGAGCCGCAGCATGTCCTCGGTGGTGCGCACGATGACCGGAATCGCGATGATGCCGAGCGCGACGCCGCCAGCCCAGCCGGAATAGCCGCCGACCGGCTCGACCAGAATGACGTAGACGAACAGGCCGATCAGGATCGACGGGGCCGAGAGCAGGATGTCGTTGATGAAACGGATCAGGTCGGCGAGCTTCGAGCCCTTGCCGTATTCGGCGAGATAGGTGCCGGCCAGCACGCCGATCGGCGTCGCCACGATGATGCCGAGGAAGGTCAGGATGATCGAGCCAACGATCGCGTTGACGAGGCCGCCGCCCTGCGAACCCGGACCCGGCATGGTCTGGGTGAAGGTCGCGACGGACAACCCGCCGATCCCCTTCACGATCAACATGCCGAGGATCCAGAACAGGACCGTGATCGCCAGAAGCGTGAAGGCGGTGGCGATGATCTTCATCGCCTTGTCGGCGGTGCGGCGGGACTGGCGGACACGGCCCCAGGTCGAGGGCGGCAAGGCGCGGACGGTGGATGGCGTGGCGAGGCTCATGGGATCCGTCCGTTTTCAGAAGGTCTTCACCCGCGCGACGAGGATGCGCGCGATGACGAGGACGACGAAGGTGACGAAGAAGAGGATGCAGCCCAGCGCGATCAGAGCGTTGAGCTGCAGGCCGATCGCCTCGTTGAACTCGTTGGCGATGCGCGAGGCGATGGTCGAGCCAGGGTCCATGATCGAGGCCGAAAGCCGGTTGGCGTTGCCGACGACGAAGGTCACCGCCATCGTCTCGCCGAGCGCGCGGCCGAGCCCCAGCATGCAGGCGCCGATGATCGAGACGCCGGCCTGCGGCACCAGCACATGGCGCACCACCTCCCAGGTCGTGGCCCCGATGCCGTAGGCGCTTTCGCGCAGCACGGACGGGATCTGGTCGAGCATGTCGCGCACGATCGAGGCGATGAAGGGGATGATCATGAAGGCGAGGATGATGCCCGCCGTCAGGATGCCGAGACCCGATGGCGAGCTGGCGTAGAGCACGGTGCCGATGATCGGCATGCCCTCGACAATCCTGGAAAAGGGCTGCTGAACATAGTTGGCGAAAAGCGGAACGAAGACGAACAGGCCCCACATGCCGTAGATGATCGACGGCACGGCGGCGAGCAGTTCGATGGCGGTCGAGACCGGCTGCTTGAACCAGGGCGGCGCAAGCTGCGTCAGGAACACGGCGATGCCGAGCGATAGCGGGACGCCGATCAGAAGCGCCAGAAAGGCGGTCGACAGCGTTCCGACGATGGCGGGCCAGGCGCCGTACTGGTCGTTCTGGGTGTCCCACACGCTCGATGTCAGAAACGCCGGTCCCATCTCGCGGAAGGCCGGCCAGCCGCCGATGATCATCGACAGCATGATGCCGGCAAGCAGGATGAGCACGAACAGGGCAGCCAGAAAACTGGCGTTGCGGAAGATGAGGTCGAATGTGGCTTTCGGAGCCTTGCGCATGGCAGGCCTTCCCGGCACGGCCATCTGGTCTGTCACGGCAGCCATCAATCTCACTCCGGCGTCTTGAACGTCCTTATGGACGTCGTCTCAGGTTGAAGGCTGCAAAAGCGGGGGCCGAAGCCCCCGCTTTCAGGATCGGGAGCGAGCGATCAGAAGATCGGCTTGCTGGAGGCGTCGGTGATGCCCTTCCAGCTCGCGCGGATCTGGTCCTTCACATTGGCCGGCATCGGCACGTATTCGAGATCGAGCGCCAGCTTGTCGCCGTTCTTGAACGCCCAGTCGAAGAACGCCAGCGCCGCCTTGGACTGCTCGGGCTTGTCGGCCTTCTTGTGCATCAGGATGAAGGTCGCCGAGGTGATCGGCCAGGCTTCGGCGCCGGGCTGGTTGTTGATGATGATGCCGAAGCCGGGAGCCTCGTTCCAGTTGGCGTTGGCGGCGGCGGCCTGGAACGACTTGTCGTCCGGGTTCGGGAACTGGCCATCGCGGTTCTGAACGAGACCGTAGGCGAGGTTGTTCTGCTTGGCGTAGGCGTATTCGACATAGCCGATCGAGTTGTTGATCTGCTTCACGGAAGCCGAGACGCCCTCATTGCCCTTGCCGCCGACGCCGACCGGGAACTGCACCGAAGTGTTCGCGCCGATCTTGGACTTCCAGTCCGCCGAGACGCGCGAGAGATAGTCGGTCCAGACGAAGGTCGTGCCCGATCCGTCGGAGCGATAGACGACGGTGATGTTGGCGTCGGGCAGCTTCACGCTCGGGTTCAGAGCGGTCAGCTTGGGATCGTTCCACTTCCTGATCACGCCCTGATAGATTTCGGACAGGATCGGGCCGGTGAACTTGATCTCGCGGGCGGCGACGCCCTGGATGTTGATGGCGGGCACCAGCGCGCCCATCACGGCCGGGAACTGAAGAAGGCCGTCCTTCTCAAGGTCTTCGCCCTTGAGCGGCATGTCGGAGGCGCCGAAATCGACGGTCTTCGACTTGATCTGGCGGATGCCGCCACCCGAGCCGATCGACTGGTAGTTGAGACCGATGCCGGTGTCCTTCTTGTAGGCCTCGGCCCACTTGGCATAGATCGGGAAGGGGAACGTCGCGCCGGCGCCGGTGATGTCGGCGGCCTGGGCGGCGCCCGAAAGACCGATGGACGCGGCCGCGAGAATGAGAAGTTTGCGCATGAGATGTCCTCTCTGGGTCGCAGGTTCTTGGCGCGCTCTCCAAATACCTTCTGTGTGACAGTGACATGACATATTCGACGAATCCGCCGCAATCGGACGCTGGATCGCTTTGCGCAGCCGAAATTATCTCGTTAAATCAATGGGATTTGTCGATTAACGGACCGACGCGCCGATAGCGCACCCGAGGCGAATTGTCACAAGCCGCCGGCTCGCCTGCCCTCGCGCCCACCGCTTTGCCGGCGGCGATGCGACAGGATCGTCACAAAGCGAGGGCCGGCGCAGTGACCGCTCGGCCATCCGATGGGCGGGCGGCCGGCGCGCAGTCGGTGTAACGGCCCGGCACCGTGTTGACGCCGACCGCGAGCAGGAACTCCAGGAGCAGCAGCGTATGCATGCGCTGCATGGTGAAGGTCGCGCCCGCCGCCGCGCCTGCCCCTCACAACCATGTCGGCCAGCCTGTTGCGGTTCGCCACAACCTGCTTGCGGGGCGAGACTTTAGAATTCGTCTAAAATACTGTGATTGCACAGCTATTCCTGCCGGGCTATGTCCGGGGCCAGCCAACCCAGACGCGGGATGACGCCGTGCCGTATCGCCCCATGAGGATATTCAAGCCATGACGCTGGCGCCGCGCGCGCGACGCTGGCCCGGCCTGCTGCGCTGGAGCGTGGCGGCGTTTGCCGTGGCCGCGGCCCATGTCGGCGCGCTCTGGATCGCGCTCAATTGGCAGCCGGCCCATGCCGAGGCGGCCGCGGGCGCGCCCGAGCCCGCGATCATGATCGAGCTCGCCGCCGTCTCGGTCGCGCCGGAAGCGCCGGCCGAGATACTGCCGCCCGCGCCGGAGCCCATCGCGCCCGAGACGCCGCCAGAGCCGGTCAAGGAAACGCCTCCCCCCGAGCCCGAGCCGGAACCGCCACCGGAGCCCGTCGTCGAAAAGCCCGTCGAGCCGCCGCTTGAGCCCGAGCCGGAACCCACGCCGGTTCAACTGCCCGAGCCCGAGATCAGGCTGCCCGAACTGCCGCCGATTCCCGATGCGCTCGCCGTGCTGGCCCCTCCGCCGCCCGAGCGGCCAAAGCAGGTCGAAAAGCCCGTCGAACGCAAGCCGCCGCCCAGGCCGCGCGTCGTCGAGCGCAAGCCGGTCGAACGGCCGCGCCAGCGTGAAGCCGCCGCGCCGCCGCCCGCGCCGCCGCGAGCCTCGGCCCCGAATCCGGCCTCCAGCGGCGCGGCCGCGCAGCCGAGCGTTTCCACAGCGAGCTGGCGCGGTTCCCTGATCGCCCATCTCAACCGCTACAAGCGCTTTCCGGGCGGGGCGAGCCCAGGCACAGTCCAGGTCGCCTTCGCGATCGACCGCGGCGGCAACGTCGTCTCGGCCAGGCTCGCAGGCTCGTCGGGCGATGCGGCGCTCGATCAGGAGGCGGTCGCCATGGTGCGCCGCGCCAGCCCGGTGCCGGCCCCGCCCAGCGGACTCGGCGGCGGCACGATCAGCCTCGCGGTTCCGGTCCGGTTCTCGCGCTGACGGACAGGAGCCGCGCTTCACTTGTCCTAGGTGAATTCTGCTCATCAATAGCGCCAATCTATTCGCTTTAGCTGCGCAGGCGCGCCATGCTAGCACTCGAAAACGAGGACAGCGGCTCATCGAACGAAGCCGCATCGGGAGAAGACGTCGATCGCACGGATGTTGGAGGCACGAGCCTGCCGCGCGCCTTAGACCCCGATTGAAAAGGAGTTGAGCGATATCAGCAGGTTGTGATTCCCGTTTGGTGCTGAATCAAATGGGGTTTCCGATGGCCTGGACCGATATCGCTCGCGCCGAGCATAACCGCGATCG
>JAESGK010000139.1_pt1 | contig 73399 bp, 67 predicted proteins | sample 9269681 | NCBI WGS metagenome assembly JAESGK01 (sample SAMN14515347, study PRJNA621673) | algae metagenome | isolation source: Timaviella obliquedivisa GSE-PSE-MK23-08B and co-occurring heterotrophs from... | place: USA: Grand Staircase Escalante National Monument, Utah | collected 2006-08-15
TGCGTGCCACACAGGCACACCCGCCCCAGAAGGACAGGGGGAATCCATGTTCCGGGGGCTCTCCTTCCGGTCCGCCTGACGTTCGCGGCCTCCTTGCGGAGACCACGAGGCTTTACGTGGAGCGCCAGCCCTGCCTCGCCGCAAACGTCTTGCGGTGCATCCGTGACAGAACCCCATGATCATGCCACGGTTTTTCAGGGCGGGGATTCTGGGGGAAGACAATTCCGATAAAACTGTTCGATATCAACGCGGAGACAGGTAACATCCCGCTTGAACATCCACGTCAGTTAGGGAAATACGCTTTTGAGACCGGACGGGAAAGCTGCCGGCGCGTGTCTTCCGGCCGCCTGGAAAACGCCTGGTTTCGCCGGGCGAGAGCTGAGTCGCCGTAGCGAAAGCGAAAACGCCCGGCATTTTCGCCGGGTTCACACTGCTGACAAACACTGAAATCGATTATCTGTCGAGATCGGCATCCCGCTCTCCGTCATCCTCGCCCTTGTGGCGGGGATCGAGTGACCCGACGTCTGTCGGGTCAAAAGACTCCTTCAGCCCAAGGACTTGGGCTGGCTGGATCTCTGTGACGAGCACAGAGATGACGGAGGATATGGCAATCGCGTAATTTCCCAAGTGACCCTCAAATCAAGTGACCCTCAAATGCTGAAAATGGCTTTGCCAGCAAACGAAAACGCCCGGCATTTTCGCCGGGCGTTCATTCTGCAGGACATGAGGGAGGATCTTCATGTTCTGCGGAAACGGTCTGGTCGGATCGTTACTTGCCGGCGTCGAGGCGGTCGATCGCCTGGACATTGCCGGCCGACGAGCCGTTCGGATCGAATTCGGATTCCAGCCACTTGTCGACGATGGCCTTGGCCAGTTCCGGACCGATGACACGGGCGCCCATGGTGATGATCTGGGCATTGTTGGACTTGGCGGCGCGCTCGGCCGAATAGGTGTCGTGGGTGAGGGCGGCGCGGATGCCGGGCACCTTGTTGGCGGAGATCGAGACGCCGATGCCGGTGCCGCAGATCAGGATGCCGCGGTCGTTCTGACCGTTGACGATGGTTTCGGCCAGCCCCTTGGACAGGTCGGCATAGAAGCCGGACTGGCTGAGGTTTGAGACTTCAAGGCCGCTCTTGGTGGCGAGATGGGCTTCGATAATATCGAGAAGCGGCTTGCCTGCGCTGTCGGCGCCGATTGCGATTTTCATGGTTGTGTCCTTCCGTTCATGGTTTTTTCAGAGCACTGACGCGACGCGATTGAGGATGTCGAGATAGCCGGCCACATCCCAGGCCGAGCGGCCGATGAACAGGCCATCGATATGCGGCTTGGCAATCAGCTCCTCGCAATTGCCGGGATTGACGCTGCCGCCGTAGAGAACCGGCACGGAAACGCCGAGGCTCGCTTTTGCCCACTCGGCGATCAAGGCATGGCGCTCGTCGGCATAGCCGACGGAGGCCGGGATGCCGTTGACCCCGATCGCCCAGACCGGCTCGTAGGCCAGGAGCACCGGCTTTGCCTTGTCGGCGCCTTCGAGCAGTGCAAGGGCGCCTTCGACTTGGCGGCGCAGCACGATGTCCGCTTCGCCCGCCTCACGCTCCGCCAGCGTTTCGCCGATGCAGATCAGCGGAATCAGGCCATGCCGGACGGCGGCGGCCGTTTTGAGACCCACCGTGCGGTCGGTCTCGCCGAAATGTTCGCGCCGCTCGCTGTGACCCAACTCGACAATATCGAGATTGCAATCCTTCAGCATGACCGGCGAGACTTCACCGGTCCAGGCGCCGGCATCGTCCCAATGCATGTTCTGGGCGCCGACCTTGACGCTGGTTGCGGCGAGCCGCTCCTTGACCTGGCGCGTGGCTGTGAACGGCGGAATGACGAAACGCTGGACGCGGTTGTCGCGCGCCGGGTCGGCTTCTGCCAGCCCGCCGGCAAAGACCATGGCTTCAGTGAGCGTCTTGTTCATTTTCCAGCTGGTTCCAACCCAGACGGATGTCTTTGTCATGCTGTTTCCTCCACGGCTTTGCCGTCAATTTTCCGAAGCGTGATGCCGGCGTCCGTGAGACCTTGTTCGTAGGACGGTTCGATTTCGGCACCGGTCAGAACCATGTCGAATGCGTCGAGCGCCGTCAGCAGGTGCAGGGCTGATTTGCCGAACTTGCCGTGATCGACGAGCAGGACGCTGCGCGCCGACGACCTGATCATCTGCCGCTTGGTCTGGACGACTTCCTGATCCTGATGGAATGCGGATGCGCCATGGATGGCCGAACTGGAGAGAAAAGCCATGTCTGCCCGCAGCGAGCGCAGGGCCTCCTCGGTGGAGATGCCGAAGAAGCCGTTGAACTTCTTGGAATACTGGCCGCCAAGCGAGATCACATCGATGCCGGCGACGGCCGCCAGCTTGTTGATGACGCCCAGATTGTTGGTGATGACCGTCAGCGGCCGGATGTCCTTGAGATAATCCGCCACGCCGCCCGCCGTCGAGCCATCGTCGATGATGATGATCTGGCCGGGCTCGATCAGCGCCGCGGCGTGCTGCGCCAGCCGGCGCTTTTCTTCAGCGGCAATCTTCTCGCGGTAGCGGAAATCGCTTTCGAATTGTGGGCTGGACTGGATCGATGCGCCGCCATGCACCTTGCGCAAGAGGCCTGTCTGCTCGAGATCGTCGAGATCGCGGTGCACGGTCATCTTGCTGACGCCGAAACGGCCGGCGAGGTCCTCCACGGAAGCCGAGCCGGCCTCCATCAGGATGTCCATAATCTGTTGCCGCCGGTCTTCAGGCTTCATCGTGCTTGCTCTCTCCTGCGGCCCAGACCGCTTGAAAAGTGAAATATCACATACAATGCGATATAAACAATCTTATTTGTGTGATTTTGTGATTTTAGCATGAAATATTATGGCTGCCGACGAATGCCGGACGGTTTTGGCGGCCTGTTTTTTCTGCCGATCCCCTGATGGCCCGGCTGGTCTCCCGCTTCAGAGAATACTATGGCGATGAACGTTCAAACTTACAGATGATGTTTTGAACCGCGATGTTCAGGACGCCGGCTTTTCACGTCCACTACTTTCCATCCCGCGCCGATCCAGTCTAAACGTCCACAGGTCCGGCGGATGTTTGTTGGAAACGGTTGATCAACGCAGCTCGTGACGGCACAAAGGCAACCACACCTGCGCTTTACCTCTTAAATCCCATGCGGCTGGAAAATATTTCTATTGTTAAGTGCATGAATAAAGCGATATAATACTACAGTTAATCTTCAGGCTTGGAGGTCTGTCATGGCTAACACAATGATGCAAGGAACGAAGGGACGGGATTGGGCAAACGTGGTCCTGGCCCTCTGCGTTTTCGTCTCGCCGTGGGTTATCGGCTTTGTTGCCGATGCCACACCGAGCTGGAACGCATGGATCGTCGGGTTCATGCTCGGCGCTCTGGCGGTCGCGACGATATCCGCTTTCGCCGAATGGGAAGAATGGGTCGATCTGGCGCTCGGCCTCTGGCTGGCCGCATCCCCCTGGCTGCTCGGCTTTACAGCCAATGTGAACGCGATGTGGACCAGCGTGGTGCTGGGACTGGCCGTCGCCGCCGTGTCGCTCTGGGCGGTCTGGGATATTCGTCATCCCCGCGCTCACGCTTGAGCCGAGGCATGAGGCTATCGCTGCAAGAACCCGCCGCGCGGAGCGGCGGGGATGCCGCGTCTTTTCCATATGTACGTCGAGGCATCTTGCCCGCTCAACGCTCCGCTCCCGATAATTGATCACCCAGGCCGCCTTTTTTCCGTCGGCCGAAGCGCGGCGGGAACCGGACATGCCGGTCATCTCGCATCACCTTTCCTCTCCGGTTTCTCGCATCGGCGGTTGCAGCGGAGCGGAAGGACGTGCCATGTGTTTTGGCAGAGAAATTCCAAAGGCGCATGCCATTGGAATCGCACGGGATGAACCACATATGCAGGCGACGCTGACGGGCGGCGCGAGGGGAGTTTTTGCATGACCAAGACGGACATCGCCCGCCGGGTCTACAACAATGCCTGGAAGCTCGATCCGGTCGTGCGCAGCCTGCTCGATACGGATTTCTACAAGCTGCTGATGCTGCAGATGATCTGGCGCCTCTATCCCGACGTCGATGCGACGTTTTCGGTAATCAACCGCACCAAGACCGTGCTTCTGACCGACGAGATCGACGAGCAGGAACTGCGCGAGCAGCTCGATTATGTGCGCGGCCTGCGGTTCACCAAGAAGGAAATGATCTGGCTCGCCGGCAACACGTTCTATGGCCGCAAGCAGATTTTTGCGCCGGATTTCCTCGCCTGGCTCGCCGATTTCCAGCTGCCGGACTACGAGCTATCGCGCAAGCACGGCCAGTACGAGCTGACCTTCCCCGGCAAGTGGACCCACACGTCCATGTGGGAAATCCCGGCACTGGCGATCATCAACGAACTGCGCTCGCGCACCGCCATGAAGGACATGGGGCCGTTTGCGCTGGATGTGCTTTATGCGCGTGCGAAAGCCAAGATGTGGTCGAAGGTCGAGCAGCTCAAAGCCCATCCCGACCTGCGCATTTCCGATTTCGGCACGCGCCGGCGCCACAGCTTCCTGTGGCAGCGCTGGTGCGTCGAGGCGCTGAAGGAAGGCATCGGCAAGTCCTTTTCCGGCACCAGCAACGTGCTTCTCGCCATGGATACCGACCTCGAGGCGCTTGGCACCAACGCGCATGAACTGCCGATGGTCGCAGCCGCCCTTGCGCGCAGCGATCAGGAACTCGGTTTGGCGCCCTACAAGGTTCTGCAGGACTGGAACCAGCTCTATGGCGGCAATCTGCTGATCGTATTGCCCGATGCCTTCGGCACCGCGGCGTTTTTGCGGAACGCCCCGGACTGGGTTGCCGACTGGACCGGCTTTCGTCCCGACAGCGCGCCGCCGATCGAAGGTGGTGAGAAGATCATTGCCTGGTGGAACAAGATGGGCCGCGATCCCAAGGAAAAGCTGCTGATCTTCTCGGATGGGCTGGATGTCGAAACGATCCTGGACACCTACCGGCATTTCCAGGGGCGGGTGCGCATGAGCTTCGGCTGGGGGACCAACCTGACGAATGATTTTGCCGGCTGCGCGCCGACTGAGATCAGCGGCCTCAATCCGATTTCCATCGTCTGCAAGGTCAGCGACGCGAATGGCCGTCCGGCCGTCAAGCTATCGGACAATCCGCGCAAGGCGACGGGCGAGCCCTCGGAAGTCGAACGCTATCTCAAGTTCTTCGGAACGGAAGATTTTGCCGAGCTGGCCGTCAAGGTCTGAGTGGGAATACGCCTGGAAACAATCGTCTCAAACAAAAAAACCCAGCCGGTGGAGGCGTCCGGCTGGGTCTGTTTGCGCATTCCTGGGAGAGATGCGCCGGGAGAACTGGGTTACGTTACGCGCTCATGCGGAGGCAGTCGGAGCGCGAAGCGAGCGGGTGGACCATCGACAGCAGGCGGCGCTTGGGAGCCGCGAGCAGGTTGGCCGTATGATTTTTGGCGCTTACCGTTCCCGGCTGCATCTGGCGAAGCGCGCTGGCAGCGGAGTAGAGGAGCGTTTTCATTTCATTGGTTGTCACGCCGTCCGCACGCATAACGGCACGGATCATCGGGTCTGTCAGAACCTCATGGATGGTCAGATCGCTGTTTGCCTGGTGCATTTGGGTATTCCTTCGGGTTCATCGTCTTTTCCGGCGGGCGGATCCCGTCCGGTGTCTTAAACTTGACATCGTTTTCTTGCGGTGTTACCAGTAAGTAACATTCGAATAGTTACCGACCGGTCACACCCATGTCAAGAAGCCTTGTCAATAAAAATTCGAAATCCGTATCGTCTCCGAAACCGGCAGATGTAAGGCTGGAAAAAGGTGACTGTGTGCAGGCGCGCCAGGCGCCGCGAGATCGTATTGTTTCAACGGCTTGTGAGCTGTTCCGGCAACACGGGATCCGCGGTATCGGCGTCGATGCGATCGCCGAGGCCGCCGAGACAAACAAGATGACGCTCTACCGTCATTTCGGCTCGAAAGACGACCTGATCTGCGAGACATTGCGGTTCACATCCGAAAAGGCCGCCGCCTTCTGGGACCATCTCGAAGCCTCCCATCCCAACGACCCGATGGCCCAGCTTCACAGCTGGGTAAAAGCCCGGGCACAGTGTCTCGCCGACGATAAATATGGCTGCGACCTTGCCAATGCGGCCGTCGAACTGAAAGAGCAGGGCCATCCGGCCCATGTGGTGATCGAAAACTTCAAGCTTGCCCAGCGCCGCCGTCTTGAAAAGCTCTGTCGCGACGCCGGCGTGAGCGAACCGGAGCTGCTCTCCGACACGCTCTCGATGCTGATGGAGGGTGCGCAGGTGAGCAAGCTTGCGACCGGCAGCGAAGGCCCGTCGATGCGGTTCATGCGGGCCTGCGAGGCCGCCATCGCCTCGTTCCGCCCGCCGGCAAAAAACACTGCCGAAGCGGCTGGCTCCGAAGCTTAAAAATTCCGGTCTGTACGATCCTGCTCGCATAGGCTGATGACCGGCGGCATCGAAGCTTTCGATGGAACAAACGCGCCTCGCGTCCATTTACTCGTTGATGGAAAAGCGCAGCTGAGCCGCTGCCTGCCAACGAGAAGGACAGCATGTCCCCCTTTCAGAACTTCATTGTTCATCCAGAACCGGACGACTGGTGGTCCGCGCATCGCGGCGCCTCGCCTGTTGTTGGCACGGCCATTCACAATGGTCATCACATCCGAGGCGACTTGCAGGATTTTCTGGCTCTCAGCGCCGGCGAGCGGCTTCGGGAGGAGGACCCGTTCACCGAATTCTTCATCCGCGATCTGCCCAACCGCATCGTCTTTCATCGCTCCCGCTTCGAGATCGACATCAACCGTGCCCGCGACGGCGCCATCTATCTGACGCCGGAACAGGCCTGGGGGTTGAAGGTGTGGGCGGAGCAGCTGCCGGACGATGCGATCGCAACCTCGCTTGGGGTGCACGACGCCTATTATGCCATGCTGGAAAACTATCTCCGCGGCATCGAGCAGCAATACGGTGCCTTCGTCCTTCTCGACATCCACAGCTACAATCACCGCCGCGGCGGTGCCAACGGTCCCGAAGCGCCGTTCGAAAAAGCCCCACAGATCAATATCGGCACGTCCTCCATGGACCGCGAACGCTGGGCGCCGGTGCTCGATCCGTTCATCGAGCAATTATGCAGCTTCGAATTTCGCGGCCAGCGCATGGATGTGCGGGAAAACGTCGCCTTTCAGGGGAAGGGCGAGCAGACGCGCTTCGTCCACCAACGGTTTCCTAAAACCGGCTGCGCCATCGCCGTCGAGTTCAAGAAGGTCTTCATGGACGAATGGACCGGCGAACCGGACATCGAAGCGCTGAAAGCGATGCGGGACATGATCCGCCGTTCGCTGCCGGTCCTGCTCGAAAGCTTGCGGTCATGACCAGCCCGTACCGCAAACATCCGGCCGCCACTGCCAGCCATCCGCAATGGCTGGAGGAAATCCTCGCCTGTATCCGCACGGATAAATCGGTGCGCAAGGATTTTGACACTGGCGGACGCCTGCATATCGACCGGCCGCTGCCCTTCCTGTCCGTCCATATCGGCAGGGGCAGGGAGGACCTCGCCGCGCGAGATATCGCCGCTGCCAATGCGTCGTATCTGATTGTCGATGAACTCGACGAAGCCCTGCCGATCATCGCAGCGGTCGGCGGCGTTCTCAACGAGCGTTTTGGCGCGTTCCTGCTTCTGGACATCGACGAGTTCGAGCATGACACGCTGACGACAGACGATGCACCTTATCTGCCGCCCTTCGAGATAGGGATTGCTTCGACCGATGATCCGGCCGCCCGAAAAGCTGGAACGGCCTTGGCCGAAGGCACCGATATTCGCCAGGTCAAATTCCGCACGCCGCATGTCGATCTGTTCGACCTCAAGGCAGACGCCCAGGCGGCGACACTGGCTGCGCAGACCGGGTTTCCTCTGGTCGCCGTCCGGTTCGCACCGATCTACCGGCAGCCGGAATCGGGCAACACCTATCCCGACCTGCGCGAGCGCCTGGTCGCCAATATTTTCGATGCGGGCCTCAAGGCATTCGCGGCTTTCGTGGGCGCCACCCAAAGCCTGAAACTGACGACGCACCGGGCGCTCGGCCGCAAGGCCTTTGTCGATGCCGTCAGCCGCGCCGACCGCAGCATCGATGACGTCGCGTCGAGCTTCGATTTCCTGCTGGCCGTTACGCCGATCAATACCGATGCTGCCTGGCAAGAATTCAAGGCGGGCAAATTCAAACAGGAGCCGCACTTTCTCTACCGGCCGCTGTCCGTGCAGGTCGAAGCGGAAAAGCGCAAACTCTTTTCCGTCGCTTTCGACCGCTTCGAGGATCCGATCCTTTACCATCTCTACCGTGAGAAACAGCAGGAACTGGACCTGCAACTGTCCTTGATTTCAGCACGCGAGACCAGCCGCTTCGTCGAATATGGACGCGCGCTCTATGGTCCGGTGGAGCCGTCGCTCTATCGGATGGCCACCGATATCCTGGTAAAGACGGCAGCGCTCGCTGACGATGGCGATGACATCGAGAGCGATCCGCAGACGGCGGATTGCCACGAGGTCGAGGCTGCGGCCCGCACGATGATCGCCGGATATCAGCGGCACTATCCGGGTTTCACCGCCGAGGTCGAACTGCGCGACGACCTGCCGTCCGGCATGCTGGTTTCGGGCGAACGCCTGCTGATATCGCGCCAGACGCTGATGCCGAAGGCCCGTGTGCATGCGCTGTTGAGCCACGAGATCGGCGTACATCTGCTCACCTATTTCAACGGGTCGGCGCAGGGGCTGCGGCTGTTCCGTTCCGGCCTTGCCGGCTATGAGGGCATGCAAGAAGGCCTTGCCGTGTTCTCCGAATACATGGCCGGCGGCATGACCGTCGGGAGGCTGCGCCTGCTCGCCGCCCGGGTCGTCGCCTGCTCGGCGATGCTGGAAGGGCGGCCGCTTACCGAAACCTACGGCATGCTCGTCAACGAGCATGGGTTCGGGCCGGTTGCCGCCTTCCATCTGACCATGCGGCTCTATCGCGGCGGCGGGCTCGCCAAGGACGCGATTTACCTGCGCGGCCTGCTGGAGCTGCTTAGCCACCTGAAATCCGGCGGTGCGCTGGATCCGTTCTGGATGGGCAAGATATCCGCCGCGCATTTCCGGGTGATGCAGGAGTTGAGCCTGCGCGGCCTGCTCAAGGCGCCGGTCGTCCGCCCGGCTTTCCTCACCCATCCGCAAGCACAGGTCCGCCTCGACAAGGCGCGGGCAGGACTGACCCCCCTGGATATGATCATCAGTTAGGAGCCACCATGCGCACCGCATTCTTCGTCAATTCGATCGAGAGCGAGGAGCCTCATTTCTCAACCACCGCACTGGCCATGGCCGCACTCGCCCGTGGCCATGACGTCTGCTATATCGCGCCGGGCGATTTCGTCCTGCGCCCCGACGATAGCCTGCTGGTGCGGGCGACCACGGTTGCGGCCGGAAAATACAAGGACGCACAGGCGTTTCATGACGGTTTCCAGGGCAAGGACGCCAAGGTGCAGACGATCGACGTTCGCGAGGTCGATGTCATCTTCCTGCGCAACGATCCGTCGCTCGATTCCGACGACCGGCCATGGGCCGCTCATATCGGCGCCATGTTCGGACGGCTTGCCAGCGAACGCGGCTCGATCGTCGTCAATGATCCGGCTGGTCTGGCGCTTGCCCAGAACAAGCTTTATTTCCAGGGCTTTCCGGAAGCGGTGCGCCCGGAAACGCTGATCTCCAAGAGCATCGAGGAAATCCGCGCCTTCATCGCCGATCACCGCAAGGGCGTTATCCTCAAGCCGTTGCAGGGTTCGGGCGGCAGACACGTCTTCAAGATCGCCACGCCCGACGATGCCAATCTCAACCAGATTTTCGAGGCTGTCAGCGGCGAAGGTTACCTGATCGCGCAAGGGTATCTGCCGGAAGCCAAGGCCGGCGACATCCGCTTCTTCATGATGAACGGCAAGCCGCTGGAGCGAAACGGTGCCTATGCCGCCTTCCGCCGGGTTCCGGCCAAGGGCGAGGTCCGTTCCAATATGCACGCGGCCGGTACGGCAGAGGCCGTCAAGATTACCGGTGACATTCTCGCCGTTGCCGAGATGGTGCGCCCCAAACTGATCGAGGACGGGATGTTCCTCGTTGGGCTCGATATTGTCGGCGACAAGATCCTCGAAATCAACGTCTTCACGCCGGGCGGTCTCCCCGAAATTGCCGCCATGCACAAGGTGGATTTCTCCGAGGACATTATCGAGGCGCTGGAGAAGAAGGCGGCGATCCGCAAAGCCTATGGCGGCGCCATGTCCAACCGGGCATTGGCGACGCTTTAGAGCCTCATTTATCGTACGAGGCTCCTGGCTGTTTTCGAGGCCCATCTGTGCTATCGCGGGCGCCTCAATGATTGGAAGCGCCCGTGATACCCTGGACCCTGATTGACACAGCGATAATGCCCGACGGCGGCGGCGAACTGCGCCTGAAACAGCGCGGCACCGAATTTTCCATCATGCTCGGCACGATCGAGCTGATGAACAGCCGGTTGAGCGGCTCGGAAGAGGCACTGGCTCGCCTGTCGTACGAGCGGGTCCGCAATCATCCACGCCCGCATATGCTGATCGGCGGGCTCGGCATGGGTTTTACATTGCGCGCGGCTTTGGCCGAACTTCCCCTGGATGCCCGGATAACGGTCGGCGAACTGGTGCCCGCCGTCGTCGCCTGGGCGCGCGGTCCGATGGCGGATGTGTTTGCCGGTTGTCTCGATGATGCCAGGGTGACCATTCGCGAAGGCGATGTCGGTCGCCTCATCCAGTCGGCTGCGACCGAATATGACGCGATCCTGCTGGATGTCGACAACGGTCCTGAAGGGCTGACCCGCAGGGCAAACGATGATCTCTACAGTGTCGCCGGTCTTCGCACAGCGCGCAAGGCGCTGAAGCCGAACGGCGTTCTCTCCGTCTGGTCATCGGCACCGGATGCCGGCTTCACCCGGCGGCTGAAGGAAGCCGGCTTTGTGGTCGAGGAGCTGTCGGTTCGCGCCAGCACCAAGGGCCGCGGCGCCCGCCACGTCATCTGGATGGCGACCAAAACGGGACGCTAGCCGCCGCCTTGCCGCGAAAGGCCTTCGCGTTCCAAACAAGACGGTGCAAAACGCCGTTCGTGGTTGTGAAAACCATCGACCGCACGCGAATTGGGTGTAGGATCGCGGCGCGAATTGTTTTTGACACGTCCATTTCGCAATCTTGGGAACGCGTAATTCCGGTGTAAAAATCCTGGTTTTGCAGACCCGGACATTCCACGCGAAAAAGCTTTCGCATGGCCGGTTCCAGGTGGAACCAAGCGCTCTCGTCGCAGTTTCTATTTGGCCACTTTGACAAGGGGAGAGAAGCAGATGACGGATATCAGCGAAGACGACATCAGACTGCGGGCTTACGCTCTTTGGGAAGCCGATGGCTGCCCTGACGGAAGCCATGACGTGCATTGGCTTCAGGCTTTGCGGGAATTGACGGAGGAGGCCAATGCGGCGGCCGGAGACATTTCGCAGACGCCGCTCAAGACCTCCAAACTTTCCGTCGTGAAAAACGAAGCGCCAATCGACCCTGTCCCGCGCAAGCGCAGCAAGACGGCCTGATTTTCCGACGTTGCGTGGGGTGCCGGGTGACCGGCATTCCACGTTTCGACACCCTGGTCTCGCGCGACAGCGATTCCGGGTGCGCGCAGGTGGAAATTCGGCCATTCCTGGCGTTCGATTTCGCGGTGCAAAATTTTTTGCTGACCGACTGCGCTTTTCTGCGGACATCGCCTTCGCTTTGCAACATCATGGGCCTCTCCGGCGTGCTTCGTGCTGCAGCTTCGCCGTGGTGATAACCGGTGGTACAAGGAACGTGACCTGCGTGAAGATACTTTCGGTGACGTCGGAAATTTTTCCATTGATCAAGACCGGGGGTCTTGCCGATGTGACAGGCTCGCTGCCGAAAGCCCTTGAGGGCTACAACTGCTACACCCGCACGCTGGTGCCCGGTTATCCGCAGCTGTTTGCGAAGCTTCCCGGTGCCCGGCAGATCTATTTCTTCCCGGACCTGTTTGGTGCCCCGGCTTCGCTGCTTGAAGCCCGCTATGAGCAACTTGATCTGCTGATCCTGGATGCGCCAGCCCTCTACAACCGCCCCGGAGGTCCCTATCTCGACGAGACCGGCCACGATCATGCGGACAACTGGAAACGGTTTGCCGTCCTGTCCTACGTGGCGTCAGCGATTGCCGGCGGATTGCTCGCGGACTGGTCTCCGGATGTCGTCCATACCCATGACTGGCAGACCGCGCTGACCTCCGTCTACATGCAGTATTCGAGCAATGCCAAGGCGGTTCCGAGCGTCCTGACGATCCACAACCTGGCATTCCAGGGGCAGTTCCCAACCTCCGTCGTCAGCCAGATCGGCCTGCCGCCGGAGACAATCTCGCTCGATTGCCTCGAATATTACGGCGATGTCAGCTATCTGAAGGGCGGTATCCGCACCGCCAGCGCCATCACGACGGTCAGCCCCACCTATGCGCGCGAGGTCATAGGGCCTGAACTCGGCATGGGCATGGCCGGGGCGCTGAGTTCGCGTCCGCGCCTGTTGACGGGGATCGTCAACGGCATCGACATGGATATCTGGAACCCGGCGATAGATGCTTACCTGCCGGTCAACTACGATCACAAGCGGATCCGGCTGCGGGCGCAGAACCGCGCCAAACTGCTGGAGACCTTTCGCCTGGACGATGGCCCCGGGCCGGTCTTTGCCGCCGTGACGCGGTTGACCTGGCAAAAAGGCGGCGACATGCTGGCGGAGGTGGCGGAGGAAGTCGCGGCGCTGGGCGGCCGGCTGATCGTGCTTGGCAAGGGCGAGGAGCATATCGAGACAGCCCTTCTGGCCATCGCTGGACGCCATCCCGATCGCATCGGCGTCCGCATCGGCTATGACGAGGCCACCGCCCATCTCATCCATGGTGGCTCAGATGTCATCATCCAGCCCTCGCGCTTCGAGCCCTGCGGCCTTACCCAGCTCTATGCCCTGCGTTATGGTGCGGTTCCGGTCGTATCGCGCACCGGCGGCCTGTCGGAAACGATCATCGATGCCAATGACGCGGCGATTTCCGCCCGGGTGGCAACCGGCTTCCAGTTTCATCCGGCAACCGCTGAAAACCTGCGGCTCTCCATCCACCGTGCCTTTGCCGCCTATCGCGAGCCGAAGAAATGGGCCCGTCTGCAGAGCCAGGGTATGAAGGCCAATTTTTCCTGGGAGCGGAGCGCCGAACAATATGCGGCACTCTATGCCCAGCTGATCCCCGGCCGAAAGCCGCTTCCGGTTCCGCGGGCAAAGGCTGCGGAGTAACGGCGCCCTCTCTGGCGCCGTCTGCGTTCATTACCGTCATGCGTCATCAAGCGGGATGAAGCAGCATGAGGCTGCGGGCCGGAAGCTCGAAGGCGGTCGGCATGTTTGAGCCTGTTTCCATGTCGGCAACGGCCGCCGTCGTGAGCGCGCAGGCCCACGCACTGGACGGTGAGTCCGGCAGCGTGAAGGGCACCGGCCCATCGTGCGGATTGAAGAGGATCAGTGTGTCGGACCAGACGCCGTCGACGTGCGCGAGGTCTTCACGGGAAAGACGCACACCGAGCGTCGTGCCGCCCTCATCCTGCCAGTGCTCGTCCGTCTGTTCACCGCCGCCGGGATTGAGCCAGGTCACCGTCATGCCGTCGCGCCAGCTTTCGCGGCGAAGCAGGGGCTGAGCGGCGCGCAACGCTGTCAGTTGCCGGACGAAATCGCGCAGGTCTTCGGCGCTGCCGGGCAGGTTCTCCCAGTGCACCCAGCTGATCTCGCTGTCCTGGCAATAGCCGTTGTTGTTGCCCATCTGGCTGCGGCCGAATTCATCGCCGGCAAGCAGCATCGGTGTGCCGTGGGAGAGCAACAGCGTGGCAAGCAGATTGCGTTTCTGCTGGTCGCGTACCGCGTTGATCGCGCCGTCATCCGTTGGACCCTCCGCCCCGTAATTGTCGCTGCGGTTGTCGCTATGTCCGTCCTTGTTGTCTTCGCCGTTCGCCTCGTTGTGCTTCTCGTTATAGGAGACGAGGTCGTTCAGCGTGAAGCCGTCATGGGCCGAGATGAAATTGACGCTCGCCCAGGGCCGCCGTCCGCGCAGGTCGTAGATGTCACCCGAGCCGAGCAGGCGCGCTGCAAAATCAGGCGCTGTACCGTCGGTGTCCTTCCAATAGTCGCGCACGGTGTCGCGGTATTTGTCGTTCCATTCCGCCCAGCCGGGTGGAAAGCCGCCGACCTGATAGCCGCCGGGGCCGATATCCCACGGCTCACCCACCAGCTTGACCTTTGAGAGAACCGGGTCCTGCGACACGGCGTCGAAAAAGCCGCCGCGCTGGTCGAAACCTTCGGGTTCACGGCCAAGGATGGTGCCGAGATCGAAGCGGAAACCGTCGACATGCATCTCCTCGACCCAATACCGCAGCGAGTCCGTTACCATCTGCAGCACGCGCGGATGCGAGGTGTTGACCGTGTTGCCGGTGCCGGTATCGTTGATGTAGTAGCGGTGATCGTCGGGCAGCGTGCGGTAATACGAGAAATTGTCGATGCCCTTGAGCGACAGGGTGGGTCCGAGTTCGTTGCCTTCGGCGGTGTGGTTGTAGACAACGTCGAGGATGACCTCGATGCCACCGTCATGCAACGCCCGCACCATGTCGCGGAAACCGTCCATGCCGCGCGGTCCGTAGTAGCGCGTCGCGGGTGCGAAGAAACCAAGACTGTTGTAACCCCAGAAATTGCGCAGTCCCTTTTCTGCGAGATGGCTGTCATCCGGGAAGAAGTGGATCGGCAGCAGCTCGACCGAGGTGATGCCGATGCTTTTCAGATAATCGACGATCGCCGTGTGGCCGAGCCCTTCGAATGTGCCGCGCAGGTTTTGAGGAACCGCCGGGTGCAGCTGGGTGAAGCCCTTGACGTGGGTTTCGTAGAAGATCGTTTTCGACCAGGGGATGTTGGGGCCGCGATCGGCTTTCCAGTCATAGGCCTTCGGGTCGATGACCCGGCATTTCGGCATGCCCGCAGCACTGTCGCTGTCATCGAAGGACAGATCCTTGTCTTCCGCCTCGATATCATAGCCGAAATGCGCTTTCGACCAGACGACGTCGCCGGCCAATTCGCGGGCATACGGGTCGATCAGCAGCTTGTTGGCATTGAAGCGATGGCCATTTGCCGGATCGTAGGCACCATGAACGCGGTAACCGTAGAGCGCGCCCGGCTTTAAGCCCGGAATGTAGCCGTGCCAGACTTCGTTCGTGTATTCCGGCAATTCGATCCGTGCCGTCTCGATCGACCCGCTATCGTCGAACAGGCACAGTTCGACCCGCTGCGCATGGGCCGAGAACAATGCAAAGTTCACGCCGTCCGCATCCGGCACGGCGCCGAGCTTCTGCCATCCGCCGGCTTCGATCCTGTACTGATCCAACTTGGCGTCCATCGCGAAAATCCCCTCTGAGCAAATTCTGCGGAAGGTAATTGTGCGGCGCATCATTTTGTTCCATGCGGAACCGCTTGAATGGCAAATATTTTGGGCCTTTGGAAGGCCGGCGGTTGTCTCAAGGCGAGGGACACTGCCCGATGCGAAGAGGCCGGACGCCAATGCCTTTCAGATGCGTTTCCAAATGGCGAAATTTGTCATAGCCCGATTGATGTATCGACGGCACGCGCTAATTAACGCTTGCTGACACTTGGTTCCGCACCTTGGTGCCCCTCTTTCATTTCAGGTTTTCATGCAAGCGCCTGCATCCGACACCCTATACCCGTTCCTCGCCGAGGGTGGCGAGATCGCGTCGCTGATCAATCAGTTCGACTGGGCAAAGACCCCGATCGGCCCGCTTTCGAACTGGCCTGCAAACCTCAAGTCCATCGTTGCCATCGTCCTTCGCGCCAAGGTGCCGATGATCCTGTTGTGGGGCGCTGATGGCGTGATGATCTATAATGAGGATTACGCCGCCTTCGCGGGCCAGCGCCATCCGGTTTCCCTTGGCTCCAATGTCCGGGAACACTGGCCGGAAGTGGCGGAATTCAATGCCAATGTGCTCAAGACCGTGTTGGGTGGCGGGACGTTGGCCTATCGTGATCAGCATCTGGTCATCGAGCGCAACGGTTCGCCGGAAGACGTCTGGCTGAACCTCGACTACAGTCCGGTGCCGGATGAAAACGGTGTGCCTGCGGGCGTGCTTGCCATCATCAAGGATACGACCCACCGGGTTCGCACCGAACAGCGGCTGCGCATCGCCCAGGAAGCGGGCGGTATCGGCACCTTCGAATGGTATCCGCAAACCGGCATGCTGGATGTGTCGGACGAATATCGCCGGATCTGGGGCCTCGCTCCCGATGTCGTGGTAACGGACAGGCTTCTGGTCGATCTTCTGCACCCGGACGACCGCGCCAAGACCGGTCCTGCGAAGCTCGGCCAAAGCAATCCGCTCGACTATGTCGAATATCGCCGGATCGATCCCGAAACCGGGGAAGTCCGGTGGATTGCCCGGCGCGGTGAGGTTGTTTCCAGCCCCGAAAGCGGTCAACGGCGGTTCATTGGCATCGCTTTCGATATTACCGACCGCAAATGCGCCGAGGCTGCTGTTCGCGACGGAGAGGCGCGTTGGCGCGGGTTGTTCGAGCAGATGCAGGAAGGGTTCTTTGTCGGCGAGGTTATCCGTGACCGTCAGGGCGTGATCAACGACTTCCGGTTTGTCGAGGTCAATCCGGCTTTCGAAAGACACTCCGGCGTGCCGGTCGATAGCGCGGTGGGACGCAGTGTCCGTGAAGTTCTCCCGGCGATTTCGGACGACATCTTTGACGTCTACGCAGAGGTCGTCAACACCGGAATTCCTCAAGTCTTTGAGGTTCAGGTGGCAGCCCTGCACGACCGCTGGTTTGAGGTCCGGGCACGCACGGCAGGCCCGGACACCTTTGCGGCTCTCTTCGTCGATATCTCCAGCCGCAAGCTTGCCGAAAAGGCCGTGGCCGAGAGCGAGGCGCGATTCCGCAACCTGGCCCAGTCCATGCCAAACCACGTCTGGACCGCCCGGCCAGACGGGCAGCTCGACTGGTTCAACGACCGTGTCTACCGCTATAGCGGCGTGCCTGCCGGTTCGCTCGATGGCGATAGCTGGGGAGCCATCGTTCATCCTGACGATATCGACGATGCTGCCGGAGCCTGGGCGGCTGCGCGCCATACCGGTGAGCAATATGAAGCCGAGTTCCGCCTGCGCCGCCATGATGGCGCCTACCGCTGGCATATTGCCCGCGCGGTTTCGCTGCGTGATCGCTTGGGCAAGATCGAGAAATGGATCGGCACCAATACCGATATCCAGGACCAGAAGGTCGCCGAAGCCGCCCTCGCGGAACTGGCTGCCACACTTGAACAGAGGGTAGAGGCGCGTACATCGGAACTGGTCGAGACGCAGGATGCCTTGCGTCAGAGCCAAAAGATGGAATCGATCGGCAATCTGACGGGCGGCGTCGCCCACGACTTCAACAATCTTCTGCAGGTGATCAGCGGCAACCTCCAGCTGCTTGTCAACGAAGTATCGGGCAATGAGGCTGCTGAACAACGCATCCAGAATGCCATGGCCGGTGTTGCGCGCGGATCCAAACTTGCCTCGCAATTGCTGGCATTCGGCCGGCGCCAGCCGCTTGCCCCCAAGGTGGTCAACATCGGCCGCCTTGTGCGCAACCTCGATGATATTCTGCGCCGTTCCCTTGGCGATGCGATCGAGGTCGAGACCATTGTCGCCGGGGGCCTGTGGAACACCCATATCGATCCGGGCAATGTCGAGAATGCCATCCTCAACCTCGCCATCAACGCGCGCGATGCGATGAACGGCAGTGGGAAGCTGACGATCGAGGCGGGCAACGCCTATCTCGATGCCGAGTATACCGGGGTCTATACCGATGTTCCGCCAGGGCAATATGTGCTGCTGGCAGTCACCGACATGGGAACAGGCATGTCGCCGGAAACGCTAGAGAAAGTTTTCGAACCGTTCTTCACCACCAAGCCGGAGGGCCGGGGCACAGGTCTTGGCTTGTCCATGGTCTACGGTTTCGTCAAGCAGTCGGGCGGCCATATCAAGATCTACAGCGAGCTTGGCCACGGCACGACGATCAAGCTCTATCTGCCGCGATCGACGCAGTCCGAGGATATTCTTGTCGAGCGCGATGCCGGTCCAATCACCGGCGGCAGCGAAACCATTCTCGTGGCTGAAGACGACGAGGCGGTCCGCGAGACCGTCGTCGCCATCCTCACCGATCTCGGCTACCGGGTCCTGAAAGCCAAGGATGCGCAAAGCGCCCTGACGGTCATCGAAAGCGGCGCCTCCATCGACCTGCTGTTCACCGACGTCGTCATGCCCGGCGCTTTGAAAAGCCCGGAGCTGGCGCGCAAGGCCCGCGAGCGGCTGCCGCAGCTGAGCGTGCTGTTTACCTCCGGGTACACCGAAAATTCGATCGTCCATTCCGGGCGGCTCGACGAAGGTGTCGAGCTGTTGAGCAAGCCCTACACGCGCGAGGCGCTTGCCCGCCGGATCCGTCACGTGCTGGCGAAGGTACCAGTGGCGTCATCGGTTGCAGAACGACCGGCTAACGAGGTTGCCGGTGACCGGCAGACTGCCGGCAAGCAGACGATCCTGGTGTGCGAGGACGACTGGCTGATCCGTGCCAGCACGGTCGATATGCTGGAAGACCAGGGTCACACCGTGTTCGAAGCGGCCGACGCGAAGACTGCCCTTGGAATCCTGTCCGAACGGCCCATTGACGTTCTGATCACGGATGTCGGCCTTCCCGACATGTCGGGGGTGATGCTGGCGGAGCGGGCCAAGGCTCTTTTCTCCGGGTTGCCGGTGATCTTCGCGACCGGCCATAGCGATATCGAGGGTGTGACGCCCGGCCCAGATGTGCAACTGGTCGTGAAGCCCTTTTCCGGCGAGACGCTGGCTGCGGCCATTGCTCACGTGACGCGCGGTTAGCGCAAGCGGCGGCGTTTAAACCCGAAAGCAGCCGAACCGATGCAAAGCACCGTGGCTTGTAGTTCGTCGCGCGGTTGCAGGTGACAAAGTTCCCGGGCAATGATCTAACTCTCTAAAATGCGCTTAAGCGCAGATGGGGCGATGTGAGTTGAGGGGGTCTGCACGTGAAAAAATCTCGTGATATCCGGCTGTTGGTGTGCCGGTTCTGGTTCGTCGTGGCCTTGGCGTTTGGTGCGGCGACCGCGTCCATCCAGCCTGCACTCGCACAGGTGGCAAGTCCGCCAGCATCGGCGGACAAGGTTGATCAACTGATCAAGCTGCTGGACGACCCCGAGATACGCGCCTTGCTCAACAAGCAGACACCTGCACCTGCTGTAGCGCCGGACACTGATATGTCCGCAACGGAGTTCAACGCCTGGGGGGACCGGATCCGCGCGCATCTGCGTCAAGCCGGGCAGGCCATTCCGCTGGTGCCTTCCGAATTCATGCGCGCAGGCGGCACGATCGCGTCAGAAATCAACGGGCACGGTCCTTTCGGCGTGTTCGTGCTGTTCCTCACGCTGGTCCTGATTGGCTTCGGTGCCGAGTGGTTGTTCCACCGCATCGGACGCCGCAGCCGCTTGCATGCCACCTTGGCCCATGCGGATGGCGCCCGCGAAAACAGATTGCATTCCGCCGGCCGTCACCTGTTTGCGTTGCTGGCGCCGCTGGTTGCCTTCAGCCTGGCCAGTCTTGGCCTGTTCATGGCGATGACCTGGCCGCCGCTGCTCGACGCGCTGATGCTGCCCTTGCTTCTGGGCGTTATCGCCTGCCGTTTCGTGATCCGGATCGCCCGGCTTCTGCTGCTTGGACCGGACACTGCTGAAGGCGTTGAAGGCGGAACCGGACTGGCATCGGCCGACCGGGCGTCCGGGCTCTTCTGGTACAAACGCATCTGCTGGTTTGCCTGCATCCTGTTTGCCGGCTGGGCGTTCGCGGGCTTTATGACCGCGCTGAACATCGCACCGGCGGTCAGGGGTGTCGTCGTCTATGCGCTCGGTCTCGGGTTGCTGCTGGTCGCCATTGAGACCGTCTGGAACCGTCCAGCGGCGGTTGCCCGGCCCCACGGCCGCGGCGCCATGGAATGGGCACTCACCTTCTATCTCTGCCTGCTATGGGCGCTGTGGGTTGCCGGACTTGTCGTCGTTCTCTGGCTGGGCATCTATGCGCTCATTCTGCCGGGCCTTCTGAAGGCGACGACCGCGATGGCGAGAAACGCATTTGCCAGCCAGCCCGATGCGCCGGGCGGCGGCAATCCCGTCATCGAAGTGCTGGTGGAACGCGGTGCGCGGGCGGCCATTATCGCGCTCGCGGTGCTCTGGCTCGCCTTTATCGTCAACAGGAATTCGTCGATGTTTACCGGCGAGATGATGGCCGACCGCCTGATCCAGGGCGTTCTGGCGGGCGCGATCATTCTGCTTGTCGCCGACATTCTCTGGCAGGTCATCAAGGCAGTCATCAATCGTACGCTGGAACAGGCACGAGCCTCCGCCACGGGTGACACGGCCCATGCGGCACGAAACGGGCGGCTGCTGACGCTTCTGCCGCTGCTGCGTACCGTGCTGGCCACCATCATCGCATTGATCGCGGTTTTGATGGTTCTTTCGGGCCTGGGCGTTCAAATTGCTCCGCTGATCGCTGGTGCCGGCATTTTCGGCGTCGCCATCGGTTTTGGTTCGCAGACCCTGGTGAAGGATGTGATCAGCGGCGTCTTCTACATGATGGACGATGCTTTCCGGGTTGGGGAATATATCCAGAGCGGCAGCTACAAAGGAACAGTGGAATCTTTTAGCGTCCGCTCGGTCCGTCTGCGTCACCACCGTGGCCCGGTTTTCACCGTGCCCTTCGGCACGCTGGGCGCGGTCCAGAACATGAGCCGCGACTGGGTGATCGACAAGTTCACGATCTCCGTCGGCTACGACACCGACATCAACAAGGTCCGCAAGATGGTCAAGGGGGTTGGCGCGGCTTTGCTTGAGGACGAGGAATACGGGGCGATGATCCTGGAGACGCTGAAGATGAAGGGTGTCGAACAGTTCGGCGACTATGGCATCAACCTGAGTTTCGCGATGATGACCAAACCGGGCTATCAGACGACCATCCGCCGAAAGGCCTATATGATGATCCGGGAAGCGTTCACAAAGAATGGCGTCGTCTTCGCCTCGCCCACCGTTCAGGTCGCCAGCAACGACCCATCCTCGGCGGCCGCGGCAGCAGCAACCGTGAAGACGGCGATGGATCAGAAGAAGTTGGCCGAGGGAGGAGAGGGCGCCGAGGGCGCCTGATGGCGCGCCCTATTCCTCGTAAAGCTCGCGCATCGTCTTCAGCGTCTGCTTGAGGGCAGGGGTTGGGGCGGTGTTTAACCGGCTCTTGTTGCGTAGGCTCAGGAATTTGGGCGGCTTGGCCAAGGAGGAGGCCGGACGTCTGTCCGGCCTTCGCTCTCGATTAGCGCTGGCGGGCCTTGCGGGCCGCATACCGGCGATCGCGCTCGGCCTTGCGTTCGGCTTCGTCTGCGACAACGCGGGCGATGCGCTCACGGGCGGCTTCTTCGCGCGCCGCGGCTTCGGCTTTCGATTCCAGTTCCGCGGCTGCCGTCAGTGCGGCGGCTTCTGCGAGCTGGCGCTCATTTTCTTCCTGCTTCAGGCGCTCGCGTTCGGCACGGCGGGCTTCGCGCGCAGCCGCATTGGCCTGCCGCTCGGCGAGCTTGGCGGCCAGTTCCGGGTCGTCAGCCTTCGGAGCCGATGCAAACTTCTTCAAAAGCTGCTGCTTGGCTTCGGCGGCTGCCTTGCGCCGGTCTGCGAAGCCGTTATCGGATGCGTGTCTCAATCTTGGTCGTCCTTGTTTGTGGATTTATCGTTGATCGGTCATGGCCGGGACGGGATTGGTCGCCATGCCAGCCGATATATCTGTCATTTCGCATTTTGCGCTTTCTCAAGATAGAGTGGAAGCGCCAAAAAAATAGATAGACCGCAGTCTTTTACGCCCTATTTCAGTAGGGCGAAATCATAACAGCGATATGGCGGTTGAGAAAACCGCTCCATATGGTCAGCGTTTGGCTTTTTTTTCCGATGCGGCAGCCTTGACGGTGGCGGCAGCTTCCTTTTCCAGCCGCAATTCGCGCAGCCGCTGGGTCTTTGCCTCGCGCTCGGCGGCGACGGCATCGATTTCGGAAATGGTCCGGTTGCGGGCCATGAACTGGGTCTGCGTTCTGCTGAACGCCGATTCCGCCTGATCGCGGGCTTTTGTCGAATTCTCGGTCAAAATGATATCCTGGTGCTGCCGCACCGGCGTTTCGTCCAGATCATTCTGTCGAATACGGTGCGCATTTTGGCTGTTCAGCCAAGAAAAAAGGCCAGGCGATTTGCCTGACCTTCCATTGGATTAACCTCGTCAACGATGCCAGTACATCCGTGGTCACCGGAGAGGCGCATCCGTTTTAGGCAGCCTGGAGCTGGCAGGCGGACATCTTGCCCGACTTCGCATCGCGTTCCATCTCGTAGCCGATCTTCTGGCCTTCGACGATTTCGCGCATGCCGGCACGCTCAACAGCAGAGATGTGAACGAAAACGTCCGCGCCGCCGTTGTCAGGCTGAATGAAGCCGAAGCCCTTTGTGGAATTGAACCATTTAACTGTGCCAGTGGTCATAACGAACCCTTTCAATAGCAACATGTATCCACCACCGTGCGACGCACAGCGGTCAGTAATCTCGATTTTTGAAGGGGGAAGTTCGTCAGAGACGCGGCAAGCGCGGGCAGAAACAAATATCAGTCAAACAACTATCGATAGATGCTGATATAGTTTGGTCTTGCGGGTTTGTCAACTTTTAGTTTTTCCGGCGGCTCTGATTGCGGCTACAGATTGTATCCCTCTTTTCTTCCCGCGCGTTCGATCATTCGACACATACCGTCCCGTCATCCCTGCGCGCCCTTATCGATCTGTGGCCGAGGCGACATTCAAACCCATCAACTCGGCGTCTCCTTGAACAGTGATTTTCCACTGTTCACAAAAAGGAGACAATGCGTCCAGCCCCGCGCGTCTATCGCCGCTGCCGAAATCGGCACATCTATATCGGCGACACGAAGCCCGGCTCGGGCAGAAAGGGATCAGATCATGCTCACTCAGATCAAGGGATTGCACCACGTTACCTCGATGGCGGCGGACGCGCGTACCAACAACCAGTTTTTCACCGACGCGCTTGGCCTGCGCCGCGTCAAGAAGACCGTCAATTTCGATTCGCCTGATGTCTACCATCTCTACTATGGCGACGAGACCGGCGCTCCCGGCACTGTGATGACCTATTTCCCGTTCCCCGACATGGGGCCTGGCCGTCCGGGAACCGGCGAAGTCGGCACCACGGTCTTCTCCGTTCCCGAAGGTTCGCTCGGCTTCTGGAGTGACCGGCTGTCCAAGCGCGGCGTTTCGGGGCTCAAGGCCGAAGAGACCTTTGGCGAAAAGCGCCTGAACTTTGCAGGCCCGGATGGTGACGGTTTTGCGCTGGTTGAAGTCCGCGACGACAACCGCCCAGTCTGGACCGCCAACGGGGTTTCTGAGGATCATGCGATCCGTGGGTTTCATTCGGTTGCCATGCGTCTTCGCGACGAAGGGGCAACGGCCGAGCTTTTGAAATATATGGGCTACGAAACGATGGAGGCCAAGGACGGCGTCACCCGGCTGATCGTGCCGGGCAGCAACGGTGCGGGTCTGATCGACCTCGAAACCATGCCGAACATCCAGCGCGGGCTGCAGGGTGCGGGCTCGGTCCACCATGTCGCCTTCTCGGTCGAAAATCGGGAAAAGCAGCTGGAAGTGCGCAAGGCGCTGATGGATACCGGTTACCATGTCACGCCGGTGATCGACCGCGACTATTTCTGGGCGATCTATTTCCGTACGCCGGGTGGCGTCCTGTTCGAGATCGCCACCAATGAACCGGGCTTCGATCGCGACGAAGATACAGCGCATCTGGGCGAAGCACTGAAACTGCCGCAGCAGCACAAGCACCTGCGGCCCATCCTCGAGCAGCATCTGGCAAAGCTTGACGGCTAAGGGAGAGATATCATGACCGACTATGGCTATGTGCACCGGCTGAAGGCCGGTGCACCGGGACATCCGATCTTCTTCGTCTTCCATGGGACCGGTGGCGACGAGCGGCAGTTCTTCGATTTCGGCGGTGACGTCCTGCCGGATGCGACGATCGTCTCGCCGCGTGGAGACGTTTCCGAGCATGGAGCGGCGCGCTTCTTTAGGCGCACCGGCGAAGGCGTCTACGACATGGACGATCTGGCCCGGGCGACCGGCAAGATGGCCGAGTTCGTCACCCGGCTGGCTAGCGAGCACAAGGCATCCGAGATCATTGGCCTTGGCTTTTCCAACGGCGCCAACATTCTGGCCAATCTGCTGATCGAGAAGAATCTCTTCGACAGGGCGATCCTGCTGCATCCGCTCATCCCCTTCAAACCGAAGGACAATGCGGCGCTTTTCGGCAAAAAGATCCTGATCACCGCCGGTCAGCGCGACCCGATCTGCCCGGCCCCGCTGACGCAGGCCCTTGCCGACTATTTTTCGGCACAGAAGGCACATGTGGAAACGGAATGGCACACCGGCGGACATGACATCCGCCCCAACGAGGTTGAGGCGATCAAGCGGTTTCTCGGATGAAAAAGCGCTCCCTCTTTTCCCTGCCGGGAGGAGAGGGAGGGCTCGTTTATTGCGGAAGTCCATAGACGCCTGTGATGCCCCAAGCGGGTTTCATTCATGCCCGATTGGTTGAAAATGTTTATTTCCGCATGATGGGAATGATTTCCATAAAATGATTGTCAGCTTGAAAAAATGAGCTACCCTCCTCCTTACACGATGGAGGAATAGTCATGGCGAAAATGCGCGCAGTCGATGCGGCGGTTCTGGTTCTGGAGAAGGAAGGCGTCGATTGCGCCTTCGGGGTTCCGGGCGCAGCGATCAATCCCTTTTATTCGGCGCTGAAGGCGCGCGGCACGGTGCGCCATATCTTGGCGCGGCATGTCGAGGGCGCTTCCCATATGGCGGAAGGTTATACCCGCGCCAAGCATGGCAATATCGGCGTCTGCATTGGCACTTCGGGTCCGGCCGGCACCGACATGATCACCGGGCTCTATTCGGCCCAGGCGGATTCGATCCCGATTCTCTGCATCACCGGCCAGGCGCCGCGTGCCCGGCTTGACAAGGAAGATTTCCAGGCCGTCGATATCGCCAGGATCGCCGCTCCGCTGACCAAATGGGCAGTCACCGTCATGGAGCCGGCGCTGGTGCCGTTTGTTTTCCAGAAGGCGTTCCACCTGATGCGTTCGGGCCGTCCCGGTCCGGTACTGATCGACCTGCCGGTCGACGTGCAGCTTGCCGAAATCGAATTCGATGTCGATACCTATGCGCCGCTTGAGGCCTATAAACCTTCCGCGACACGGGCGCAGGCCGAAAAGGCGATCGCCATGCTCAACGAGGCGGAGCGTCCGCTGATCGTTGCCGGTGGCGGCATCATCAATGCGGATGCGTCGGATCTCTTGACCGAATTCGCCGAGATCACCGGCATTCCGGTCATCCCGACGCTGATGGGCTGGGGTACGATCCCCGACGACCATCCGCTGATGGCCGGCATGTGCGGGCTGCAGACGTCGCACCGCTACGGCAATGCCAACCTGCTCGCCTCCGACTTCGTGCTCGGCGTCGGCAACCGCTGGGCCAACCGCCACACCGGCAACGTGCCGACCTACACCGAAGGCCGCACATTCGTGCATGTCGATATCGAACCGACCCAGATCGGCCGCGTCTTTGCGCCGGATTTCGGCATCGTCTCGGATGCGGGCGCAGCACTGAAACTGTTCCTCGATATCGCCACCGAATGGAAGACGGCGGGCAAGCTGAAGGATTGGTCGGGCTGGGCGGAAGAATGCCGCGAGCGCAAGCGGACCATGCTGCGCAAGACGCATTTCGACCAGACGCCGCTCAAGCCCCAGCGTGTCTACGAGGAAATGAACAAGGCTTTCGGCCGCGACACCTGCTATGTCTCGACCATTGGTCTTAGCCAGATTGCTGGCGCGCAGTTCCTGCATGTCTACAAGCCGCGCAACTGGATCAACTGCGGCCAGGCCGGACCGCTCGGCTGGACGCTGCCGGCAGCGCTCGGCGTGCGGGCTGCCGATCCGGACCGGACGATCGTGGCGCTTTCGGGCGACTATGATTTCCAGTTCATGATCGAGGAACTGGCCGTCGGCGCCCAGCACAAGCTGCCTTACCTGCATGTGGTCGTGAACAATTCCTATCTCGGCCTCATTCGTCAGGCGCAGCGCGGGCTGAACATGGATTTCGAAGTCAGCCTCGCCTTCGACAACATCAACCACTCCGGCGATGCGGAGAAGGGGTATGGCGTCGATCACGTGGCGGTGGCGGAAGGTCTCGGCTGCAAGGCAATCCGGGTCAGGAGCCCGAACGAGTTCCAGGAGGCTTTTGCGAGAGCCAAGGACCTGATGAACGAGCACCAGGTGCCCGTCGTCATCGAGTTCATCCTCGAGCGCGTCACCAATATTTCGATGGGCGCCGACATCAATGCGGTGGTCGAATTCGAGGAGCTGGCCGAGCGCGGCGAGGATGCCCCGACGGCGATCATGGCTTTGCTCGACTGAGCGAGAAAAAGGAGAACATCCGATGCCAAAATTTGCGGCAAACCTGACCATGCTTTTCAATGAAGTGCCGTTCCTCGACCGGTTCGCGCTGGCCGCCAAGGCCGGGTTCACGGCGGTGGAATATCTCTTCCCCTATGATTTCGACGCCAAGGCTCTGAAGGCGGCGCTCGAGGTCAACGGGCTGAGCCAGGTACTGCACAACCTGCCGGCCGGCGACTGGGCCGCCGGCGAGCGCGGCATCGCCGTCCTGCCCGACCGGATCGACGAATTCCGCCGCGGCGTGGCCTCGGCCATCGACTATGCGACGGCGCTCGGCTGCACGCAGATCAACTGCCTCTCAGGGATTGCGCCGGTCGGCGTGTCCGACGAGGTGTTGCGGGCGACATTCGTTGCCAATCTCAGACTGGCAGCGGACGAACTGGGCAAGCACGGGATCCGGCTGTTGATCGAGCCGATCAACCGGTTCGATATTCCCGGATTCTACCTCAACACGGTGGAGCAGGCAGCCTCGATCATCGCCGAGGCCGGCAGCGACAACCTGTTCATCCAGTACGATCTCTACCACCAGCAGCGCACCGAGGGCGAGCTGATCGGCACGTTCAATAAATATCAGGCGCAGATCGCCCATGTGCAGCTGGCCGACAATCCCGGCCGCAACGAGCCGGGCACCGGCGAGATCAACTATCCCTTCGTCTTCGCGGCGCTGGATGCGGCCGGCTATGACGGCTTCATCGGCTGCGAATACAAGCCGCGCACCACGGCATCGGAAGGGCTCGGCTGGCTTGCGGCAGCCACATCCGCCCGCAGCGCAGACATCATCAAGATCAGGAGCTAAGCACATGGCCACAATCGGCTTTATCGGACTGGGTATCATGGGCACGCCGATGGCGCGTCACCTGCAGGATGCCGGCCACACCGTCGTTACGTCGAAGTTCCACATTCCGCCGAAGCAGGAGCTGCTCGACAACGGCCTGCAGTTTGCCGAAACGCCGAAGGCGCTGGCGGAAAAGGTCGATATCACCATCCTGATGCTGCCGGACACGCCGGATGTGAAGGATGTCCTGTTCGGTGAAAACGGCGTTGCTTTCGGTCTGTCGAAGGGCAAGCTGGTCATCGACATGAGCTCGATCTCGCCGATCGAGACGAAGGAATTTGCCAAAAAGGTCCGCGAGACGGGCGCCGAATACATGGATGCGCCGGTCTCCGGCGGCGAAGTCGGCGCCAAGAACGCATCGCTGTCAATCATGGCAGGCGGCACCGAAGGCAGCTTCGAGCGGGCGCTGCCGCTGTTCAAGCTGATGGGCAAGAACATCACGCTGGTAGGCGATTGCGGCGATGGCCAGGTGACCAAGGTTGCCAACCAGATCATCGTCGCGCTGACCATCGAGGCGGTCTCCGAAGCGCTGGTGTTCGCGTCGAAGGCCGGTGCCGATCCGGCGCGGGTGCGCGAAGCCCTGATGGGCGGTTTTGCCTCGTCGCGCATTCTGGAAGTGCATGGCGACCGGATGATCAAGCGCACCTTCGAGCCGGGTTTCCGCATCTCGCTGCACCAGAAGGATCTCAATCTGGCACTGCAGGGCGCGAAATCGCTCGGCATCTCGCTGCCGAACACGGCGGCAACGCAGGAACTGTTCAACAGCTGCGCTGCCAATGGCGACGCCGATCTCGATCATTCAGGCCTCGTCAAGGCTCTCGAACGCATGGCCAACCACGCGGTCGCCTGACGAAAAGGACCGGGCGGCCAGGAGGAGGGCCGCCCGGTTTTTCTATTATTGAGGATGAAGACATGGCCGTGATCGCCGACCCGAAAGCTTTTCTGGAAACGCTGTTTCATGCGGCGGTCGCCGCTGCCGATCCGGCAAAGGTGCTGGCCGCCAATCTGCCGGAAAAGCCGAAGGGCCGCACGGTGGTGATCGGCGCTGGCAAGGGTGCTGCGCAGATGGCGCAGGTGTTCGAGCGGTTGTGGGACGGGCCGCTCTCGGGCGCTGTCGTGACGCGCTATGGTTACGGCGCGCATTGCGAGCGGATCGAGGTTCTGGAAGCGTCGCATCCGCTGCCGGACGACAATGGGCTGAAGGCGTCGCGCCGGTTGCTGGAGGAGGTCAGCGGTCTTGGCGAGGACGACCTGGTCGTGGCGCTGATCTGCGGTGGCGGCTCGGCGCTGTTGCCTTTACCGGCCGGTGATTTGACGCTGGACGACGAGATTGCCGTCAACCGGGCGCTGCTTTCCTCGGGCGCGCCGATCAGCGCGATGAACGCGATCCGCAAGCATGTTTCGGGCATCAAGGGCGGGCGGCTGGCGGCTGCGGCCTGGCCTGCGAAGGTCGTGTCGCTGGTGGTTTCGGATATTCCCGGCGACGACCCGGCGCTGGTGGCATCGGGGCCGACGATCGCGGACAAGAGCACGCGCGACGACGCTCTGCGCTACATCGACCGTTACAGGCTGGAACTGCCGGAAAAGGTTATGGCCTTCATCCGCAGCGAGGCATCCATCGCCCCGAACCCGGCCGGCCGGGAATTTCAACGCAGCGAAGTCAGGCTTGTCGCCTCGGCTGCCGTTTCGCTGGAGGCTGCGGCTGAGCTTGCGCGTTCAGCCGGGGTGGAGGCAGTCATCCTATCCGATGCGATGGAAGGTGAGGCACGGGAGGTCGGGCGCGTGCATGTGGCGATTGCCCGCGAGGTCTCGGCCCGCAACAGGCCGTTCCGCAAGCCGGTGGTCATTCTGTCCGGCGGCGAAACGACGGTGACCATCCGCGGCAAAGGCAAGGGCGGGCGCAACAGCGAATTCCTGTTGTCGCTGGCGCTCGGGATCGATGGCGCCGGCGGCATTTCCGCGCTCGCAGCAGATACCGATGGCATCGACGGCTCGCAAGACAATGCCGGCGCCTTTGCCGACGGGACGACAGTTGCCCGCCTTGCCAGGGCCGGTGTCGATGGTGCCGCCCTGCTCGATCACAACGACGCCTGGACGGCCTTCGATGCGATCGGCGATATTTTCAAGCCCGGCCCGACGGGCACCAACGTCAACGATTTCCGGGCGATTTTGGTGCAATAGCACCGCCTCGTCCGGACATCTGCAATCGATCAGATGCCGGTGCGCCAGAAAAAGATATCAAACTGAACCCGCTGACGCTCCGGTGGACATGGTGAGCCATGCGTGCAGTCCTGCCGCTGCTGCCCGTCCCGTGGCAAGGCAGGCGGTGAGCAGGTAACCTCCGGTCGGCGCTTCCCAGTCCAGCATTTCCCCGGCGGCGAAGACGCCCGGGAGCGCTTTCAGCATGTAGTGATCGTCAAGCGCCTCGAAGCGGATGCCACCCGCCGCGGAAATGGCTTCGGCGATGGGGCGGGGCCGGACGACGCGAATCGGGAGTGCCTTGATCAGCCCGGCGAGCAGGGCTGGATCGTTGAGAGTGGTTTGGGAGCCCAGTTCCCGCACCAGCGCGGCTTTGACGCCTTCCAGACCAGCACCCTTGCGCAGGCGGTTGGAGAGGCTGATCTTTCCGTCCTGCCGCGCCAAGTCCTTTTCCAGTCTTTCGAGGCTGCGGCCGGGCGCAAGATCGGCAAACAGGGTTGCGTGACCCTGTTGCGCGAGACGGTCGCGCAAGGCTGCGGAATGGGCGTAGACGAGGCTGCCTTCGATGCCGTGGCGGGAGATGACGAATTCGCCCGGGAAGGTGCCGGCGTCCGATGTGGTCGTGACGGATTTCAGCGGCGCGCCGGCAAAGCGGTCCTTGAAGACATCGCTCCAATCGACATCGAAGCCGCAATTGGCGGGCTGGAAGTCTGCGATCTCGACGCCACGTTCCCGCAACAGCGCAATCCAGCTGCCGTCGGCCCCCAGGCGCGGCCAGCTCGCGCCGCCAAGCGCAAGCAGCGTCGCGTCGCTGTGAATGGTTATGGGGCCATTCGGGGTTTCGAAGACCAGGCCGTCATCGGCAAAGCCTATCCAGCGGTGACGTGTCGCAAGCGTGACGCCCTGCGCCTCCAGCCGGGCCAGCCAGGCGCGCAGCAGGGGCGAGGCTTTCATCACGGTCGGAAAGACGCGGCCGGATGTGCCGGTGAAGGTTTCGGTGCCGAGACCGGACGCCCATTCCTGCACGCCGGCGGGGGTGAAGGCATCCAGCGCCGTGCGTAGGCGGTCAGATGCGGCGCCGAACCGGGCCGCAAAGTGCTGGTAGTCTTCGGAATGGGTGATGTTGAGGCCGGACTTGCCGGCGAGCAGGAGTTTCCGGCCGAATGTCGGCATGCCATCATAGACCGTTACGGCATGTCCGGACCGCGACAGCACCTCCGCCGCCATCAGGCCCGCCGGTCCGCCGCCGATGATTGCGATCTGTTTTGCCGTCATCACACTTCCATTGCTGATTGCCGTATCGCCGTCTTGAAGGCTGCCGGTGCAGGATGCAAGGCGCAAGGACGCCATGCACCTGTGGAAGCAATGCTTACGATGGTTCGTGCCGTGTTTTTTTGCAAATCATGCGTGCAAGCCCATGTCTTGGTTCGGAAATTGTTGTGCGGCTGTGTTAGTCTCGAAAACTGGTACTGGCGGGAGGGAGAGGAGTCCGTTTCGCCGGCGTCTTGCAATGACTGCTGTCCCGGGAGGAGTGCAGATATCCATGACCGCTCTTTTCGGGGCCGGGTGGCATGTCGTGTTCTTCCTTCCGCTCAGGCAGCGTGATCCGACAGGGAGGAGGCCCGATGTATTCCGGCGGCTTGAATTTCGCCTTGGGCGAAGAGATCGAGGCTCTGCGCGAAACCGTGCGGCGGTTTGCCCATGAGCGCATTGCGCCGCAGGCGGCCGACATCGACCGCAACAACAATTTTCCGATGCCGCTCTGGCGGGAACTGGGCGATCTCGGCCTGCTCGGGATCACGGCGGGCGAGGATTACGGTGGCATCGGCCTTGGTTATCTCGCCCATTGCGTGGCGATGGAGGAGATCAGCCGGGCTTCGGCCTCGGTGGCCCTGAGCTATGGTGCCCATTCCAATCTCTGCGTCAACCAGATCAACCGCAACGGCTCTGATGCCCAGAAGGCCCGGTATCTGCCGAAGCTGATTTCCGGCGAGCATGTCGGCGCGCTGGCGATGTCCGAGCCGGGTGCCGGCTCCGATGTCGTGTCGATGAAGCTTCGGGCCGACAAGCGCGGCGACCGCTATGTGCTCAACGGCAACAAGATGTGGATCACCAACGGTCCGGACGCCGATGTTCTGGTGGTCTACGCCAAGACCGATCCGGAGGCCGGACCGCGCGGCATTACCGCGTTTCTGGTCGAAAAGGGTTTTGCCGGATTTTCCACCGGCCAGAAGCTCGACAAGCTCGGCATGCGCGGCTCCAACACCTGCGAACTGATCTTCAGCGATTGCGAGGTGCCGGAGGAGAACGTGCTGGGCAGCACCGGCGGCGGCGTGCGCATCTTGATGTCTGGGCTCGACTATGAGCGCGTCGTTCTATCCGCCGGGCCGCTCGGGATCATGGCGGCTTGCCTCGACGTTGCGGTCCCCTATTTGCATGAGCGAAAGCAGTTCGGCCAGCCGATCGGCGAGTTCCAGCTGATGCAGGGCAAGATCGCCGACATGTATGTGACGCTGAATGCGGCGCGCGCCTATGTCTATGCCGTGGCGGCAGCCTGCGATCGCGCAGAGACCACGCGCAAGGATGCGGCGGGCTGCATTCTCTACGCGGCGGAACGGGCAACGGCGCTGGCGCTGGAGACGATCCAGGTGCTGGGCGGCAACGGCTACACCAACGACTATCCGGCCGGCCGGCTGCTCAGGGACGCGAAACTGTACGAGATTGGCGCCGGGACGTCGGAAATTCGGCGTATGCTGATCGGGCGGGAGCTTTTTGGCGAGACGGCTTGAGCGCGGGGCGCAAGGCCTTGCTGGATGTTTGGTCGGGGGAATGAATGGCCGTTCTGAAATCGCAAATTACCACGTCTTCCGAAACCTTCCGCGCCAATAGCGCGGCGATGGCAGACGCGATGCGCGTTGTCGAGGAAGCTGCCGCTCTGGCTGCCGGCGGCGGCGGCGAGGTGGCGCGCGAGCGCCATGTCAGCCGCGGCAAGATGCTGCCGCGCGAGCGGGTGGCGCAGCTGATCGACGCGGCGACACCGTTTCTGGAAGTGGGCATGACGGCGGCGCACGGGCTTTACAAGGGCGAGGCGCCGGGGGCGGGGCTGGTCACCGGCATCGGCCGGGTTTCCGGACGCGACTGCATGATCGTCTGCAACGATGCGACGGTCAAAGGCGGCACCTATTATCCGATGACGGTGAAGAAGCATTTGCGGGCGCAAGAGATCGCGGCGGAGAACAACCTGCCTTGCATCTATCTGGTCGATTCCGGCGGCGCCAACCTGCCGAACCAGGACGAGGTGTTTCCCGACCGCGATCATTTCGGCCGTATCTTCTACAATCAGGCCAATATGTCGGCTGCCGGAATCCCGCAGATTGCCGTCGTCATGGGGTCCTGCACGGCGGGCGGGGCCTATGTGCCGGCGATGTCGGACGAAGCCATCATCGTCGAGGGGCAGGGCACGATCTTTCTGGCCGGGCCGCCGCTGGTGCGCGCCGCCACGGGCGAAGTCGTGTCGTCCGAAGATCTCGGCGGCGGTGATGTGCATACGCGGCTCTCCGGCGTTGCCGATCATCTGGCGCGCGACGATGCGCATGCGCTGGCACTGGCGCGACGGGCCGTCGCCAACCTGAACCGTCCGGCCATGACAAATGTCGAGCGGCAGGCGCCGGAAGAGCCGGTCTACGATCCCGGCGATATTGCCGGCGTCGTGCCTTTGGACCTGCGCACGCCCTACGATATTCGCGAGGTGATCGCCCGGATCGTCGATGGATCGCGGCTGGACGAATTCAAGGCGCGCTATGGCACGACATTGGTCTGCGGCTTTGCCCATATCCATGGAATTCCGGTCGGCATCATCGCCAACAACGGCGTGCTGTTTTCGGAATCGGCGCTGAAGGGCACGCATTTCGTCGAGCTTTGCTCGCAGCGAAAAATCCCGCTGGTTTTCCTGCAGAACATCACCGGCTTCATGGTCGGGCGGAAATATGAGACCGAAGGAATTGCCAAGCACGGCGCCAAGCTGGTGACGGCGGTGGCAACGACAAAGGTGCCGAAGATCACCATGCTGGTTGGCGGCTCCTTTGGCGCCGGCAATTATGGCATGGGCGGCCGGGCTTTTTCGCCGCGCTTCCTGTGGACTTGGCCGAACAGCCGGATTTCGGTGATGGGCGGCGAGCAGGCGGCTGGGGTTTTGGCAACGGTGCGCGGCGATGCGCTGAAGCGGGCAGGTACCCCTTGGACCGAGGAAGACGAGGCAAAATTCAAGCAGCCGGTGCTGAACCTGTTCGAGACCCAGAGCCACCCGCTCTACGCCTCGGCAAGGCTGTGGGACGACGGCATCATCGATCCGCGCAAGAGCCGCGATGTGCTGGCGCTTTCCCTTTCGGCGGCGCTCAATGCGCCGATCGACGATACCCGTTTTGGCCTGTTCAGGATGTGAGGAGAAACACCATGAAACGTGATGCTTTCAATGCCAAGAACGCCCCTCAGCCGCGCGGCGGTTATTCGCAGGCCGTCCGGCTTGAGGAGTTCCAACGCCTGCTCTTCGTCAGCGGCCAGGTTCCGACCGCGTCCGACGACACCTTGCCTGCCGGGTTCGAAGCCCAGGCACGACAGGTCTGGCTCAATGTCGATGCGCAGCTGAAGGCTGCCGGGATGACCAAGGCGGATATCGTCAAGGTGACGACCTATCTTGCGGACCGGCATCACACCATGGCCAATCGCGAAATCCGCAGCGAATATCTGGGAAACCTGGCGCCTGCGATGACAGTTGTGATCGCAGGCATTTTTGACGGGGCCTGGTTGCTTGAGGTCGAAGTCGTCGCCGCGCAATAGACCGGGATATATTGATGTTTTCGAAGATACTGGTTGCCAATCGCGGTGAAATCGCCTGCCGGATCATCCGCACGGCGCGGCGTCTCGGCATTCGCACGGTCGCGGTCTTTTCCGATGCGGATGCCGGCGCGCTGCATGTCGAACTGGCGGACGAAGCTTTTCGCATCGGTGCTGCGGCGGCAAGCGAAAGCTATCTGAACGCCTCGCGCATCATCGCGGCGGCCGAGCGCTCGGCCGCGCAGGCGATCCATCCGGGCTACGGGTTCCTGTCGGAAAACGCGGAGTTTGCCGAGGCGGTCGAGGCGGCTGGCATGGCCTTCATCGGCCCTTCGGCCGCCGCCATTCGCGCCATGGGCCTGAAGGACGCGGCCAAGGCGCTGATGGAGCAATCCGGCGTGCCGGTGGTGCCCGGCTATCACGGTGAAAACCAGGATGCCGTTTTTCTGGCCGAACAGGCTGGCGCCATCGGCTTTCCTGTGCTGATCAAGGCGCGGGCCGGTGGTGGCGGCAAGGGCATGCGCCGTGTCGACCGGGCCGAGGATTTTGGCGCATCGCTTGAGGCGGCGCGGCGGGAGGCGGAGGCGGCCTTCGGCGACGGCGCGGTGCTGATCGAAAAATACCTGATGAAGCCGCGTCATATCGAAATCCAGGTGTTTGGCGACCGGCATGGCAATGCTGTGCATCTGTTCGAGCGCGATTGCTCGCTGCAGCGGCGCCACCAGAAGGTGATCGAGGAAGCACCGGCACCGGGCATGACGGCGGAAATGCGCCGGGCGATGGGCGAGGCGGCCGTGCGGGCGGCGCGCGCCATCGATTATTGTGGGGCCGGCACGGTGGAGTTCATCGCCGATGTTTCCGACGGGCTCTGGCCCGACCGTTTCTTCTTCATGGAAATGAACACGCGGTTGCAGGTGGAGCACCCGGTGACGGAGGCGATCACCGGCGTCGATCTGGTTGAATGGCAATTGCGGGTGGCCAACGGCGAGCCGTTGCCGCTGAAGCAATCCGAACTGTCGATCGACGGCTGGGCGTTCGAGGCGCGCGTCTATGCCGAGGATCCGGCGCGGGGCTTTTTGCCATCGACCGGCACGCTGTCGCATGTCAGCTTTCCGGCCGATGGGGTGCGGGTCGATGCCGGGGTGCGCCAGAGTGACCGCATCAGTCCCTACTACGATCCGATGATTGCCAAGCTGATCGTCCACGGCACGACGCGGGCGGCGGCGCTGGCGCGTTTGACGGCGGCTTTGGAGGGCAGCCATATCGGCGGCGTCGCCAACAATCTCGATTTCCTTGCGCGGCTCAGCCGCCAAGCCGATTTTGTCGCGGGGCATCCCGATACCGGGCTGATCGACCGGGAGGTCGAGGCGCTGACGGTGGCCGATATGCCGGATGAAACGGCGCTGGCGCTGGCAGCGGTTTTGTCGCTCGGCACCCTGCAGGCGCCGCCTGCCGCCGATCCCTGGCGGTCGCTTGGCCATTGGCAGGTCTGGGGGCAGGCAACGCGCACGGTGACGCTGGATCATGGCGGCGAACGGCATGTGCTGCGGGTGGCGGCGCGCGGTCTCGACCTGTTTGCCGTCCATGGCAGCAACCGGGTCATTCCGGTTCGAATTTCCGGCCGGTTTGACGGCGGTTGCCTTGTCGAAGCCGATGGCCGCCAGAGCCGGTTGCAACGGCTTGAGATCGCCAAGGGCTTTACGCTTCTCGTCGATGGCCGGGCCTTTGATTTCCATATTCCCGACCCTCTGGATGGCGAGGCGGAAAGTGCCGCAGGAAGCGACCGTCTGACGGCACCGATGCCGGGGCTGATCAAGCTGGTGCGCGTCAAGGCGGGAGACGTGGTGTCGAAAGGGGATCCGCTGATCGTGATGGAAGCGATGAAAATGGAGCTGACGCTTTCGGCCAGCCGCGACGGCATCGTCGACAGCCTGTTTGTTGCCGAGGGCGACCAGACGACGGACGGCACTGTGTTGCTGATGCTGAAGCCCGAGGAGGCCTGATGTCTTCCATGACTACAGGTGCCGCCGCAAAGCGGGTGTCTATCGTCGAGATGGCGCCGCGCGACGGCCTTCAGAACGAGAAAGCGCTGATCGATACGCAGGACAAGATCAGCCTGGTCGATAGGCTATCGGGCTGCGGTTTCGAGCGGATCGAGGTGACGAGTTTCGTCAGTCCGAAATGGGTGCCGCAGCTGGCCGACGCAGCCGAGGTGATGGCCGGGATCGCCCGGCGGCCGGGGGTGCGCTACGCCGTGCTGACGCCCAACATGAAGGGTTTCGAGGCTGCCCTTGCGGCCGGCGCAGACGAGGTGGCGATCTTTGCCTCGGCCTCGGAGGGGTTTTCGCAGCACAATATCAATTGCTCGATTGCTGAAAGCATTGCGCGGTTCCGCCCGGTGGCGGAGGCGGCGCGCAATGCGGGAATTGCGGTGCGCGGTTATGTCAGTTGCGTGGTCGAATGCCCCTATGACGGGGCTGTGGCGCCCGAAAGCGCTGCCGGTGTCGCCGCGCAGCTGCTGAAGCTTGGCTGCTATGAAATCAGCCTTGGCGATACGATCGGCCGGGGTACCCCGGAGGCGATCGACCGCATGCTGGCGGCGGTGCTGGCGGACATCCCTGCCGGTAAGCTTGCCGGGCATTTCCACGACACGGCGGGCCGGGCGCTCGACAATATCGGCGTCGCGCTCGATCGCGGCATCCGCGTGTTCGATGCGTCGGTCGGCGGTCTCGGCGGCTGTCCCTATGCGCCGGGGGCCAAGGGCAATGTCGATACGCTGCTGGTCGATCGCTATGTGACGGGCCGTGGATTTGTCACTGGCCTTGATGAAGACGCGCTGGAGGCGGCATCGGTGTTTGCGCGCGGTTTGAGGAGTTTGGCATGACCTACGAGACCATCCGCGTCGCGGTTGACGGTAGAGGCGTGGCAACGCTGACATTGGCGCGGCCGGAAAAACACAACGCTCTGTCCGGCACGATGATCGGCGAGTTGACCACCGTGGTACGGTTGCTGGGCGCAGATGCCGCCGTTCGGGTTGTGGTGCTGGCGGCGGACGGCGCAAGCTTCTGCGCCGGTGGCGATCTCGGCTGGATGAAGGCGCAGATCGAGGCGGACCGGGCGGGACGCATGAAGGAGGCCAAGCGGTTGGCGCTGATGTTCAAGGCGCTGAACGATCTGGAGAAACCGGTGATTGCCCGCGTCCAAGGCAATGGTTTTGGCGGCGGCGTCGGGCTGTTGTGCGTCGCCGACGTGTCGGTTGCCGCCGATACCGCCAAGTTCGGGTTGACGGAAACAAGGCTCGGGCTGATCCCGGCGACCATCAGCCCCTATGTCGTCGCAAGGATCGGCGAAGGGCAGGCTCGGCCCTTGTTCATGTCCGGCAGGATTCTTGATGCGCAGGCAACGCAAGCGGCAGGCCTTTTGACGCATGTGGTGCCATCGGGCGATCTCGATGCGGTGGTGGAGGCGGAGATTGCGCCCTATCTGCAGGTGGCACCCGGGGCCGTTGGCCAATCCAAGGCCTTAGCGCGGTCGCTGGGCATGCCGATCACCGATGATGTCATCGAGGCGACGATCGAGCGCCTGGCCGATGTCTGGGAAACGGACGAGGCGCGGGAAGGGATTTCGGCCTTTCTGGAAAAGCGCGAGCCCTGGTGGCGGAAACCAGTTTAATCACGAGTTGCGCTTGAAATGCGCATGGTTTGAGCGTATTTTGATGATGTGCTTATCAATATGCGTTAGGAATGTGTCATGACAGCTTTGAGCTTGACGGCAAGCCGGTTCGGCGATGGTCAATCGCCGTTTCTTTCGGCTGAACGGGTGTCCAAGCAGCTTGGCGTCACCTTGTCGGAGCTTGCCCGGTTGATCGGCGTCGCCCGCAATACGCTGACGGCGAAATCCGGTGCGCGCAAGGTGGATCATGCGCTAAGCCACGTGGTGCGCATCCTTGCCATGGCCAGCGAGATGGCTGGCGACGAGAACCGCGCGACCATCTGGTTCAAGCATCAGCCGATCCCCGGCTGGGCGGGCAAGACCGCCTATGATCTGGTGGGCGAAGGCAAATCGGACAAGGTGCTGGCCTATCTCGAGGCGGTACGGTCCGGCGTGTATGCCTGACAAGACCGCGAAAACGCTGACGCTGTGGCGCGCCTTCGTGCCGCAATGGGCTTTTGCGCCGCTGTCCGGCGAGGGAGCCGCGCGCTTCGGCGGCCGCTGGAATCCGGTGGGTGCCGCGACGATCTATGCGGCGCGCGAACTCTCGACCGCCTGGGCGGAGTATAATCAGGGTTTCGTCCAGCATCCGGCGCTGATTGCGCAACTCGACCTCAAGGATGCGGCGCTCGCCGATCTCACCGATCATGCAGTGCTTTCCGGCCTTGCCGTGCCGGATGATATTCATCTCTGCGAGTGGCGGATGCTGCTCGACGAGGGCAAGGTGCCGCAGACGCATCAACTGCGCCAGCGGCTGATCGCCGAGGGGTTCGATGGTGTCGTCTATCCGTCCTTCATGTCGCCGGGCGGGACCTGCGTGGCGCTGTGGCGATGGAATTCCAAGGGTGCACCGCGTCTCGACGTGGTCGATCCGGATGGCCGCTTGCCGAAGACGCCGGCATCCTGGGTGTGATCCTTTTTGCCAAGCAGGGTAGCTGACGGCTTGCCCGCTGGAACACGGCGCTGCCCAGATGCCGATGCCGCAGGGAATTCCCAGCGCCGGGGCCTTTGCGTGCCGTAGACGATGCACCCGCTCATTTCATTCCATAGCCAATTTTGGGCGCTCCCTCGCTTAACGGCCTGACGCCCGCGACTTTCGGACGATGCTCCCGCTGCCGGAAAATCGTCCGGTCCGGCTTGGCATTTCATTTTTCCAGTTGACTCATTGTGCGTTCGGATTAATAGTTCGGTGATAGAACGAATTAATTGAGGTGACTGTGAGCGAAACCCTGCGCATCTCCCGGAAGTTTTCCCAAAGAGCCGTGATGGAGGCGATCATCCAGAACGGGCCGATCTCCCGCGCCTCGATTTCCAAGCAGACGGGCCTCTCCAAGCAGACCATCTCGGAAATCGTCCGCCAGCTGGAGCTGGATGACTGGGTGCGCGAGACCGGCCGCACCAGCGGTCATGTCGGCCGCACCGCCGTGACCTATGAACTGGTGCCGGATGCGGCCTATATCGCCGCTGTCGATCTCGGCGGCACCAAGATCAGGCTCGCCATTGCCGATCTCGCCTGCCAGGTCTTTGCCGAAGAGGTGGTTGCGACCGACCGGCGCGGCGGTCAGTTTGTTGTCGATCAGATCGCCGATCTGTGCGCGCAGGCGGCCAGCCATCTGAACATTCCGCGCGAACGCATTCGCATGGCCGTGATCGGTGCGCCAGGCGCGCCGGATGCCAAGACGGGCCGCATCCTGCTGGCGCCGAACATTGCCGGTTTCGACACGATGAACGTGGCGGCCGCCTTCGAGAAGGCGCTCGGCATTGATGTGATCCTGGAAAACGACGTCAATCTGGCGGTGCTCGGTGAAAACTGGCTGGGGCAGGGGCAGGGCATCGACAATCTCGCTTTCATCGCTGTCGGCACCGGTATCGGCGGCGGCCTGATGGTTGGCGGCCAGCTGGTGCGCGGCGCGATGAATGCCGCCGGTGAGCTGGGCTTCCTGCCGTTCGGCGCGGACCCCTTCGATCCGGAATCGCTGCGCATGGGTGCCTTCGAGCGTGTCACCGCCTCGATCGGCATCATGGGACACTACGCGGCGGCATCCGGCGAAACGGCAACGGTGCCGGCGATTTTCGAGCGGGCGGCAGTAGGCGACATCCATGCGTCTGCAACGCTGGACGAGACGGCGAAATATCTGGCGCGCGGCATCAGCGCGATCGCGGCGATTGCCAACCCGGAAAAGGTCATCATGGGCGGCTCGATCGGCCTGCGCCCGGAACTGATCGAGCGCATCCGCACGTTCCTGCCAACCTGCTTTCCCTATCCCGTCGATATCGAGGCGAGCCAGCTTGGCGCGCGCGCGGCGATCGTTGGTGCTGCGGCGATCGGGCTTAGCCATCTGCACAACGCGCTGTTCGGTGCCGACGCACCCGACAGCCGCATGTCGCTGCCGCCGGCAGAAACGGTGACCTTCAGGGAGGCCTTGCGATGAACACGCCGAACGCCCTGACGGAAAGACTGCGCGCAGCACTTGATCGCGACGACGCGATTGCCCTGTTGCGCGGCGCGATCGGAGCCGAGAGCATTACCGGCAACGAGGCGAATTTTGTCGGGTTCCTCGAAAGCCAGATGAACGTGCGCGGGATCGACGGTATCCATGTCTCCGATTTTCTGCCGGGACGGCCGAACATTCGCGGCGAGCGCAGGGGCGATGGCGGCGGCAAGCGGCTGCTGTTCATCGGCCATACGGATACCGTGCATGTGGATGGCTGGCGGGAACACTGGACTGGGACCGAGCGGGAAGACCCGTTTGGCGCCCCGATCATCGACGGTCAAATCTGGGGCCGGGGGGCCGGAGACCTGAAGGCCGGTATCTGCAGTTCGCTGGCGGCGTTGACGCTGCTCGATAAAGCAGGGATCAGGCTCAAGGGCGATGTTGCCTTTGCCTTTGTCGGCGACGAGGAAAGCGGCCAGCCGGGCACCGGCGTATCCGCCGGGATCAAGGCTTATACTGCCGGTATCGAGGCTGGCGCGGTGGCAAAGCCCGATTTCACCGTCTATGTCGAGCCGACCCAGCTTGCGGTTTATCCGGCGCAGATTGGCTTTTTCACCACCGATATCAAGATCACCGGCAAATCCGCCTATTTCGGCGTGCCGGAGCTTGGGCGCGATGCCCTGAAGGCAAGCCATGCGGTGATGTCGGCGCTGTGGAAACATTCCGACGAGATTTCCGCTCGGGCCGAGCACCCGCTGATCGGGCGCGGGTTCCTGCTGATCACCGGGCTTTCGGGCGGCGGGTTCATCGCCGTGCCGGAGGAATGCACCCTGTCGCTGATCCGCAAGCTCTTGCCGGGGGAATCGCTCGATACGGCCGCGGCCGAGCTGGAAACTGTCATTCGCGGTGCGGTGTCCGATCCGCAGATCAAAATCGATATTTCCTATCCGGCGGGGCGCGACCATGCGCTCGGCGGCTCTGCGGCGGAAATCGATCAGGACATGCCGGAAGTATCCATGCTGTGCGCTGCCGTCGGTGAGGCGATGGCCGGGCGCGGAACGATCCAGGGTGCGCCGTTCTGGTCGGAATCGCCGTTCTTCGTCAACCGGCTTGGCGTGCCTGCCGTCTATTGCGCGCCGGGCGATATCCGCAACTGCCACACATTCGAGGAGCATGTCGATGTCGAGGAATATCTCGCCGGGATCGTGGCGTTCGCCACCTTCATGGCGCGCTATTGCGGCATCGTGGACTGAACAACTGAACCATCGATAATCTGAAAAAAGGGAACAGAAAGATGCTTATCAGGACTTTATTGAATGCCGCGCTTCTGACCGGCGCGATGATCACCGCAGCCCATGCCCAGACCGTTGGCCCGGCCGGCGAAACCGCGACGCCGAGCGCCGAGATCAAGCTGTCGGACAGCGACATCGCTAGCCTGAAAGGCAAGGGCTACAAGGCAGCACTGCTTTGGCACACGTCCTCCGACTTCATCAATGCGGTTTCGGCCGGCGCCAAGGACGAATTCGCCAAGGCTGGCGTCGAGGTAGTCGTGACCACCGATGCAGGCTTTGACGCCGCCCGCCAGCGCAGCGATATCGAGACGGCGCTGGCCGCCAAGCCGAATGTCATTCTCGCTTTGCCGCTCGACCCGACGACATCGGCCGAAGCCTTCAAGCAGGCGGTGACCGATGGCACCAAGCTGGTGTTCCTCTCCAACCTTCCGGCCGGTTACAAGCACGGCACCGACTATGCGGCGATCGTTACCGACGATCTGTTCCAGATGGGCAAGCAGGCGGCCGATGCGCTGGCGAAATCGATCGGCGGCAAGGGCACGGTCGGCTACATCTTCCACGATGCCAGCTACTATGTGACCAACCAGCGCGACCAGGCCTTCAAGACGACCATCGAGAAGGACTATCCGGATATCAAGATCGTTGCCGAACAGGGCATTTCCGATCCGGCCCGCGCCGAGGAACTGGCCAATGCCATGCTGCTGCAGAACCCGGATCTCGACGGCATCTACGTGACCTGGGCCGAGCCGGCTGAAGGTGTTCTGTCGGCTCTGCGCGGCGCTGGCAATACCAAGACCAAGATCGTGACGCTCGATCTCTCGGAACCGGCAGCGCTCGACATGGTCAAGGGCGGCAATGTCGTCGCGCTGGTTGCCGACAAGGCCTATGAGCTTGGACAGACGATGGCCGCCACCGGCCTGAAGGCGCTGCTCGGTCAGGAAACACCTGCCTTCATCGTCGCCCCGGCGCTGACCGTCACCAAGGCGGATGTGTCTGAAGGCTGGAAGCAGTCGCTTAACCGCGATGCGCCGCAGTCGGTTCTCGACGCCGCCAAGTGATGCGCGACGACCGGCGGTGAATCGTGCCGCCGGTCTCCGCACCCCAAGAGATTCTGGAGGAGTGAAACAATGAACAAACTGTCGATGATCCCGGCGGGGCTGGTTGCCGCCCTTCTGTCCACCCATGCCTTTGCCGCCGAAGGCGCGACCACCGGTCCGCATGGCGAAAAGCCGACACCAGCCGCCAGCTTCACGCTGACGCCGCAGGAAGAGACGAAGATCAAGGACGGCAAGTTCACCGCCGCCCTCGTCTGGCACGAGATGAGCGAATATACCAATGCCGTCAACAGCGGTGCGCAGGACGAATTCAAGCGTCTGGGCGTCGAAGTGGTCGCCCAGACGGACGCCGGCTTCGATGCCGCGCGCCAGAAGGCCGATGTCGAGACGGTGCTTGCCAAGAAGCCGTCGATCATCCTGTCGCTGCCGGTCGATCCGGCAACGGCCGGGCCGATCTACGATCCGGCGCTGAAGGCCGGTGTCAAGCTCGCCTTCGTCGACAACTCGCCGCAGGGCTATGTGCAGGGCAAGGACTATGTGACGATCGTTTCCGACGACCTGTTCCAGATGGGCCACAAGGCCGGTGTCGCGATGGCCGATGCGCTGGGGAAGAAGGGCAAGGTCGGCTATATCTTCCATGACGCCGATTTTTATGTGACCAACCAGCGCGATCAGGCCTTCAAGTCGACGATCGAGCAGGATTATCCCGAGATGAAGATCACCGCCGAGGCGGGCATGGCCGATCCGGCACGGGCGGAAGAAATCGCCCAGGCGATGGTGACCCAGAACCCTGATCTCGACGGCATCTACGTCACCTGGGCGGAACCGGCGCTGAGCGCGCTCTCCACCCTGCGCTCTGCCGGAAACAGCCATACCAAGATCGTCACGCTCGACCTCAACGAACCGGCGGCCCTCGACATGGTCAAGGGCGGCGCGGTCGTAGCGCTTGTCGCCGACGAGGCCTACACTATCGGCGTCACCGCTGCCCGTGCGGCGGCCGGATCGCTGGTCGGCAAGCAGGCCGAGCCGTTCCTGGTGGTGGATTCGCTTGCGGTTACCAAGGACACGGTAAAGGACGGCTGGAAGATGTCGCTCAACAAGGATGTGCCGGCAACGATTGCCGAAGCCATCAAGTAAGCATCTGCGCTCTACTGCATAATTCCTTAAATCGGAATCGATTTAAGGGCGAAATTATGCAGCAGATTCAAAATGCTACAGCGTCCTTTGCGCGTCGTGTGTGACGCGCGGCGCTGTAGCGAAGATTGAAATCGTCGCAGCGGCCGTTCACGAAACGCGCCGCTGCCCGGCGGGAGCCAAGCGTTCCCGCCCATTACCCCCGCTTTTCGGAGGACCCGTTATGTCCAGCGCTCACAGCAATGCCGCCAATCCGGCGGTGAGCATGATCAGCCGCATCAATATCCAGCAATATGTCGTCTATGTCGGCTTTCTGGCGATCTTCCTGTTCTTCGCCATCGTGCTGAAGGACAGCGGGTTCCTGACGGTGCGCAATCTCTCCAACATCGTGCTGCAGACGGCGCCGATCACGATCATGGCGATCGGCATGGTCTTCGTGCTGTCGGCTGGCGAGATCGACCTGTCGATCGGTTCGACCGTTGCGGTTGCGGCCCTCTCTGCCGCCGTGACGATGAATGCCTATGGCATGATCGCCGGCATTGCCGCCGGGATCGGGGCAGGGATCGCCATCGGGCTGGTCAACGGCCTGCTGGTTGCCTATGTCCGTCTGCCATCGTTTCTGGTCACGCTGGCAACGCTCGGGCTGTTTGCCGGTGTGGCGCGGTCTCTCACCAACCTGCGCTCCATTCCCGTCACCGACAACACATTCACCGGCTTCTTCGGTTCCGGTTCGCTGCTCGGCATTCCCTCGCTGATCTGGTGGACGGTGATTGCGATTACTGCCGGGCACCTGATCTTCCGTGAAACCCGGTTCGGTGCCCATGTGCTTGCAACCGGCGACAATGCGCGTGCCGCCAGCGTGTCCGGCATTCCCGTGCCGCGCGTCCGCCTTGCCGTGCTGGTGATCAGCGGTGCGCTCGCTGGTCTTGCCGGTCTGCTCTATGCCGGCCGCCTGCAGGCCGCAAAGTATACGCTGGGCGAAACCGACCTGATGACGGTGATTGCCGCTGTCATCGTCGGCGGCACGCTCCTGAACGGCGGCAAGGGCTCGATCATCGGCGCGCTCGTCGGCTCGCTGATGATGGGCATGCTCAACAACGGGCTGATCCTGATGGGGCTTTCCGTGTCCGACCAGATGATCGTGCGTGGCCTCATTATCCTCGCCGCAGTTGCCGTGTCGCTGCGCGAAAAGCTGCGCTGAAGAAAGGATACTCCATGTTTCTCGACGTTCTGCGCCGCCGCAACCCGAAATTCCTTGAAGCGGCAATCGCGCTGCACCGGCAGGGCAAGATCCCGGCCAATGCCTATGTGCTTGATCTCGACACTGTGGAGGCCAATGCCCGCGTGCTGAAGACGGAAGCCGATCGTCTCGGCCTGAAGATATTCGCCATGACCAAGCAGGCCGGCCGCGCCAGCTCGTTTTGCGCCGCCGTGCAGCGGGGCGGCATCGACCGGTCCGTCGCGGTCGACATGGCCTGCGCCCGCGCCACCCACCGGGCAGGCCTTCGCGTCGGCCATCTCGGCCATCTGCAGCAGGTGGCCCGCCATGAATCCAAGGCCGCCGCCGAGACCTTCCGGCCGGACTACTGGACCGTCTTCAACGATGACAAGGCAGGAGAAGCCGCTGAAGGCGCGAAGGCCGCAGGCTATGTGCAGAACCTGCTTGCCCGTATCAAGGCGGAGGGCGACACCTTCTATCGCGGCCATGAGGGCGGCTTCGACGCTGCCGATATTGCTGGTGTTGCCGATACCTTCGACGCGCTGGATGGCGGACGGTTTGCCGGGATCACCACGTTTCCAGCGCTTCTGTTCGACCACAAGAGCCGCACGGTTTTGCCGACGCACAATCTGGCGACGCTGACCAAAGCCGCAGAGGCGCTGGCGAAGGCCGGGCGCACCGGCATCGAGGTCAACGCGCCGGGCACGACATCCTCGGTTTTGCTGCAGGGACTGGCCGATGCCGGTGCGACGCAATGCGAGCCCGGAAACGGCCTGCATGGCACGACGGCGCTGCATGTGGTGGAAGACCTGCCCGAGCTTCCGGCCGTCTGCTACCTCACCGAGGTTTCGCATCTCTCCGGCGGCAAGGCCTATTGCTTCGGCGGCGGTTTCTACATCGACCCGATCTTTCCGGACTATGACGTCAAGGCGATCGTCTCGGACGAGCCGACGGTCGCCGCATCCTCGTTGTGCAGCGTCGAAGTGCCGCCGCCTTCGGCCATCGACTATTACGCGATGATCGATGCGGCCGGGCCGAATGCGCCAAAACCCGGCGACACCGCCGTCTTCGGTTTCCGCGGACAGGCCTTCGTCACCCGTGCCTATGTCGTCGGCGTCTCGGGCATTTCAAAAGGCGCGCCGAAAGTCGAAAGCATCGAGAACGGTTTCGGCGAACCTCAATCCTGGCCGGTATAGGAGAACGACCATGAACACTCAGGCCCCTGTGCTGCAGCTCAAGGACATCCGCAAGAATTTCGACGCGGTCGTCGCCATCGAGAATTTTTCGCTCGATATTTATCCGGGCGAGATCGTCGCCCTGGTCGGCGATAACGGTGCGGGAAAATCGACACTGATCAAGATCGTTTCCGGCGTTTATGGCCCGTCATCCGGAACGATCACCATCGAGGGTGAGACTGTCGCCATGTCCAGCGCCACCATGGCCCGCTCGCACGGCATTGAGGTGGTCTACCAGGATCTGGCGCTGGCCGACCAGCAGACGGTCTATATGAACATGTTCCTCGGCCGCGAACTCACCAACGGCATCGGCCTGCTGGATCGCAAGACGATGATCTCGGAGACGGAAAAGCTGGTGAAGGAACTCGACGTGCGCATCCCCTCGGCGCATGCGACGATCCGCGATCTTTCCGGCGGCCAGCGTCAGGGCGTGGCGATTGCCCGGGCCACCCGCTGGGCGAGGAAGCTGATTCTGCTGGATGAGCCGACGGCCGCGCTCGGCGTCGCCGAAACCGCGAAGGTCGAGGAGATCGTACAGTCGCTGAAATCGCGCAATATCGGCGTGCTGATCATCAGCCACAGCCTCGATCAGGTGTTCAAGCTTTCGGACCGCATCTGCGTTCTCCGGCGCGGCAAGCAGATCGGTATCCGCAGGACCGCCGAGACCAACAAGAACGAGATCGTCTCGATGATCACCGGCGTCAATTAAAGACGGCCAGCGGGTATTGGCGGCGTTTCAGGGGGGCATGACACACCCTCATGCCCGCCCTTTTTTGTTCAGGCGGATGTGGCTTTCCGCCATTTCGGCCAGGCGGCAATGGTGATCGCCCGCAGTCCCCATTCCAAGGGGCCATAGGCAAAGCGCGCCATCCACCAGCGGCTGAGTGCCAGCTGCAGCAGGAAAATCGCTACCGCAACAATCACACCGGCAAGCGGCGGCCATTGACCCATCAGCTTGAAGCCGTAGGCATGGAACAGGACGGCGCAGATCAAGGATTGCAGCAGATAGTTGGACAGCGCCATGCGCCCGGCTGGCGCCAGCGCGGCTGCCACGGGCTGGCCGGCCTTCTGCTGGAACAGCATCATCGCAGCGGCCAGGTAGGCAGCGGTCAGGAAAGGGCCAAGCAGAATGCCAAGCGCCATCCCCAGCACATCCCAGCCGGAGCCGACCAGATAGACGGCGCCATAGGCATAGAGCGCCGAGGCCGGCAGGCCGACGAGCAGGCCGATCCGCAGCATCCGTGCGTAAAACGGTGCGTAGGTTTTGAAATCGGCCAGCATGCGTCGTTTGCCCGCTGCCATGCCGGCCAAGAACATCGCGAAGGCGCAGGGCGCCTGCATCGCCCCGGTAACCAGCCAGATTTCGCCGAGATCGCGCAAATGCTGCGCAATCACCGTCGCCGGCGTCCCGCGATAGGCCGTCATGATCTTGGCGGCGTCACCAAGCGATGTCGAGAGGTCGATGACGGATGGCACCAATATCTGCATGAGGCCGAGCGATGCCCAGAGCAGGGCCGTGGCGATAATCAGCCCCTTGGCAAGTATGAACACCTTTGCCTCTGGCGTTTGCCGGAAGGCGAGAAGCAGAGCGCCGAGCACAGCATAGGTGGTGAGGATATCGCCGTGGAACAGGAGGACCGCATGCAGCAGCCCGATGGTCCACAGGCCAGCCTGACGCCGCAGGATGCGTGGCAGAAACGCGGCTCCGGCCTTTTCCGCCGACTGCATCTGCAGGGTGAAGCTGTAGCCGAACAGGAACGAGAACAGCAGATAGAATTTCATTTCGAACAGGAACGCGACGAGAAAGCGGACCGCCATGTCCAGTTCCGACGTGAAGAAGGGATCAGCCACCGAAGCACCGTAAAAAGGGGACAGGAAGGCGCAGATATTGACGATCAGGATGCCGAACAGGGCGAAACCGCGCACGGAATCGACGTCGAGGATGCGTTCCTCGGACAGTGTTTGGTGAAGCATGACGTTCAGCTTCCTCCGGTGGCGATGCCGTGGCGCAGGAAACGGTCGAGCAGCGTGTGCATCATCTTACGGTTCTGCAGCGGCCGGAAATCCGGATCGACGGCAATCCGGCTGAAAATCCCGTCGATCAGCGCTGCGATCCAGACCGCTGCACCGGCGGCATCCAGTGTCGCATCGATCTGGCCGCGCCGTGCGGCCTCCCGCAACACGGCCTGAAGGGCTTCGCGCATCGCCTTGTCGTTGCGCTCGACGCGGCTGCGGATTTCGCCTTCACGCACGGTTTCTGCGGCGATTTCGAGCGTCAGGCTTGCAAAGGCAGGATCAGCGGCAAGGTCAAGAACCACGTCCATGAAGGTGACGAGCGCTGCATACAAATCGGTCTCGCGACCGACCGCCTCGAAATAGGCGGCTATCGAGGCGCCTTCCTGATCGACGATTGCGGCGATCATCGCCTGCTTGTTGGGAAAATAGTGAAACAGGTTACCGGGGCTCATCCCGGCAGCAGCGCAGATTTCCGCGGTGCTTGTGCCGTGAAAGCCCTTCTGGGCAAAGCAGCCCTTCGCCGCATCGATGATGGTCTGGCGGCGTTCGGCATGTTTTTCAGGATCGATTTTTCGCATGATCATCGCCCAACAATTAATAGACTAACTAATCTATCTATTAATTATACAAGGCTGTCAATCGCCGCCGAATGAGTGCCGACCAACGGCGACCGGTCGAATGGCGAGCGTCCAACCGAATCCTCTCCGATGGGTGTTAAAGACATAAGCATTCCTTTATGTCTCTTGACGGACCATGCCGTTTGCCGCATGCTGGTGGGATCGTGGTTCTCCGGAGTTCGCATCCGGAGCTAAGAGGGAATTCGGTGCGATGCCGCAAGGTGTCCATGCCGGAGCTGCCCCCGCAACTGTAAGCGGCGAGTTTCTGTCTACCTAAAGTCACTGGGGCGCGAATGCCCTGGGAAGACAAGACAGCGATGATGACCCGCAAGCCAGGAGACCTGCCGCGATAGATAACGTCCACGGGCGGGGTGTCCCGGTGTGCCGCTTTGCGAAACGGCGGGCCGTGCCCACCGTTCGATACGCAACGCGTCCGCCAGTGCCTTGCCCTCAACAATCGGGGTAAGGAAAATGACCATCACCACAGCAAACCTGGGATTTCCCAGGATCGGGGCCAAGCGCGAACTGAAGTTTGCGCTGGAAAGCTACTGGGCCGGCAAATCGGGCGCTGAAGAGCTGCTCCCGACGGCCAAGAGCCTGCGGGCAGAAAACTGGAACCTCCAGAAAGACAAGGGGATCGCCGTCATCCCCTCGAATGATTTTTCGCTTTACGACCACGTTCTCGACACCGCCGTCATGGTCGGCGCCATACCGGCGGCCTATGGCTGGAAGGGTGGTCCGGTGGACCTCGACACCTATTTCGCAATGGCGCGCGGTAGCCAGGGCGGCGGACATGCGAGCTGCGGTCATGCCGAACACGGCCACGGTGTTTCCGCGCTTGAGATGACCAAGTGGTTCGATACCAACTACCACTACATGGTGCCGGAATTCACGGTCGACCAGGCGTTTGAACTGACGGCCAACCGGCCGCTCGAAGCGTTTCGTGAGGCAAAGGCACTGGGTATTCACACCCGCCCGGTCATTCTCGGACCGCTGACATTCCTCAAGCTCGGCAAGTCGGCGCAGGATGGCGTTTCGCCGGTCAGCCTTCTCGACAGGCTATTGCCGGTCTATGCCAGATTGCTGGCTGAGCTGGCGCAAGCCGGTGCCGATTGGGTGCAGATCGACGAACCTTGCCTGGTGCTCGACCTTTCCGATGTCGAGCGTGCCGCTTTCGCGCAGGCCTATCGGACGCTCCGCGATGCCGCTCCCAGCCTCAAGGTGATGCTGGCAACCTATTTTGGCTCGATCGGCGACAATCTCGATATCGCGCTGAAACTGCCGGTCGCGGGCCTGCATGTCGATCTAATGCGCGCGCCGCAGCAGGCCGCCGTACTGATCGACAAGGCGCCGGCGGATCTGATCCTGTCGCTTGGGATCATCGACGGACGCAATGTCTGGCGTGCCGATCTCGCCGGCCTGTTCAAGCGCATCCAGCCGCTGATCGAAGCGCATGGGCATGGCAAGGTACAGTTGGCACCGTCCTCGTCTCTGCTGCATGTGCCGATCGATCTCGCGCTTGAAACGGCGCTCGATCCGGAACTGGTGTCCTGGCTTGCCTTTGCGACCCAGAAGCTCGATGAACTTGCCCTGCTGGCAAAGGCTTTTGACGCTGGCGGCGCATACGCAGCTCAAGTGTTTGCGACCTCGATTGCGGCGGCGAATGCCCGCCTGACATCCGTGAAAGTGCATGATCCGCTGGTTGCGGGCCGTCTGAAGCAGGTTGATGCCGGTATGCTGAAGCGCACGTCGCCGTTTGTGAAACGGCAAAAGCTGCAGCAGCAGAGACTGCGCTTGCCCCTGTTCCCGACGACAACGATCGGCTCGTTCCCGCAGACGGCCGATGTGCGCAAGGCCCGCTCACAGCATGCGAAGGGCGAACTCTCCTATGTCGATTACCAGGCCTTTCTTGAGCGCGAGACCGAGCAGGCGATCCGCTGGCAGGAGGAGATCGGCATCGACGTGCTCGTGCATGGCGAGTTCGAGCGCAACGACATGGTGCAGTATTTCGGCGAGCAGCTTTCCGGCTTTGCGTTTACCCAGCATGCCTGGGTGCAGAGCTACGGCTCGCGCTATGTCCGCCCCCCGATCATCTATGGCGATGTATCGCGCCCCAACCCGATGACGGTTGCCTGGTGGAAATACGCCCAGTCTCTGACGGCAAAGACCGTCAAGGGCATGCTGACCGGACCAGTGACGATCCTCAACTGGTCGTTCGTGCGCGACGATCTCCCGCGCAGCACCGTTTGCAAGCAGATCGCGCTTGCCATTCGCGACGAGGTCCATGATCTCGCCGAGGCGGGTGCCGCGATGATCCAGATCGATGAGGCGGCCCTGCGCGAAGGGCTGCCGCTGCGCCGTGCGGACTGGAAGGCCTATCTCGATTGGGCGGTTGAGGGTTTTCACTTGTGCTCGACCGGCGTTTCCGACGAAACGCAGATCCATACGCATATGTGCTACTCGGAGTTCAACGACATCATGCCGGCGATCGCCGCCATGGATGCCGACGTGATCTCGATCGAAACCTCCCGTTCGAAGATGGAGCTTCTGTCGGCGTTCACCGGCCGCGGTTATCCAAACGAGATCGGGCCGGGAGTCTACGACATCCACTCGCCGCGGGTGCCTGCCGTCGAGGAGATGGTGGAGCTTCTGGACAAGGCGAGCGAAGGGCTGATTGTCGGACAGATCTGGGTCAATCCGGATTGCGGCCTGAAGACGCGCAAATGGGAAGAGGTCAAACCGGCGCTCGTCAACATGGTTGCCGCCGCCGCCCGGCTGCGTGCCGGCCTTGAGCGCGGCCACGCGGTCAATTCATGACGCTGATATCGACACACCACGCTGCGCCGGGGGATTCCCCGGCGCAGACCCGTCTCATCCATCTGGTCTTTCCCGGCGATACCAATCATCACGGCACGTTGTTTGGCGGCGCAGGCTTTGCGCTGATGGACCGTATCGCCTTCATCGCAGCCACGCGCCATGGACGTGTTCCTTTCGTCACCGCCTCATGCGACCGCATCGATTTTCGCGCACCGGCGCGCATCGGGCAGCTGGTCGAGCTGGTGGCGCGGCCGGTGCGCGCCGGGCGCCGGTCCTTGACCATCGAGGTGGAGATGGTTGCTGAGGACCTGATCGGCGGCGAGCGGCATCTGTGCACCCGCGGATCGTTTGCCATGGTGGCGATGCCCGAGGGCAAAAGACCGGACTGGCGCTTGCCAGCGATTCCCGCAGATGCGCTTCAGTCAACCGGCGATGAGACCAGAATGACGGATATCGTCTTTGCCGATCAGGCCAACAGCTTTGGCAAGATGTTCGGCGGAGACGCTCTGGCGGCGATGACCAAGGCTGCCTTCGTGGTCGCGTCGCGGCGTAGCCGCATGGTCACCGTGCTTGCTTCGTCCCGCCGGATAGATTTCAAGCACCCGATTCCGGTCGGCTCGATCATCGACGTGGTCGCAGGAATCGTCCAGGCCGGCAGGAGTTCGGTGACTGTCGCGGTCGAGCTTTGGTCGGAGACATTGCTGGACGGCCGCCGGCAGCTGACGGCGCGCGGTGAATTCGTCATGGTATCGGTCGGTCCAGACGGCCGGCCGGTGGCCTACGCGCGTGGCTCATAGCGGAAAGCACAACGGCTGTCCCCGGCGGCAGGCGCGCTATCCACAGCCGATTGGCGTGCCCGGCATTAACTCCCCATTATCCACAACGCCGCAAAAATTATGCGGCGCAAGGCATGTTTCCAAAACCTACACATTGACGTCAATTCTGTCTCGTATACTATATCTAGTGTTCAAGGTTCCTCCGAATCGCAAGGTGCGGAGGCTAAGAGGGAATACGGTGCGCTCAGCCATTCTGGCCGGGCAAACCCGGAGCTGCCCCCGCAACTGTAAGCGGCGAGCGTCTGTTTCATTTCAAGTCACTGAAGCATCAGGCTTCGGGAAGACAAAATGGACGCCACGACCCGCAAGCCAGGAGACCTGCCTTAAACAAAACGTCCACGGGCGGGGTGCCCGGAAGGTCGCGTGATGTGCAGCGGAATGACTCCGCTTTGTATTGCGTTCTTCCGATGCCTGCCAAAAAGGCTGCGGGTGAAGGCATGTCAGTTAAACGAATTCGCGGACCAGGAGTTGCGGGATCGCGATTGGCGGCGCAGGCCTAACCTCTCGCAAACATCGCAATGCAAGACCCCACGATCGGATCCGCGTGCAGCGGCTCGGACCCTTTAGTGTGCCAGCAACATCACAGACCACGAGGACCATCATGAACATTACCGTCTACAGCAAGCCTTCCTGCGTCCAGTGCACCGCGACCTATCGCGCGCTCGATCGCGAAGGCATCGATTATCAGGTCGTCGATATTTCCAAGGACGAGGACGCCTTTGCAAAGGTGATCGGCCTCGGGTATCAGCAGGTTCCGGTCGTGATTGCCGGGCAGGATCACTGGGCCGGATTCCGCCCGGACAAGATCAGCGCGCTTTCCTGAGCGTGGCCTGAGCACGGATGGACACGCGATGGGCCTGATCGTCTATTATTCCAGCCTGTCGGAAAACACCCATCGCTTCGTCGCCAAGCTCGGTCTGAAATCGGCCCGCATTCCCGTCAGCAATAGCGCGGAAACGCCCGATGTGCGCGAACCCTTCGTCCTCATCCTGCCGACCTATTGCGGCGATGACGGCAAGGGCGCTGTTCCCAAGCAGGTGATCCGCTTTCTCAACAATGCGGACAACCGATCCCTCATCCGGGGCGTGATCGCCGCCGGCAACAGCAATTTCGGCGAGACGTTCGGTCTCGCGGGCAATGTCATCTCGGATAAATGCCGGGTGCCGTACCTCTACAGGTTCGAGCTTCTGGGTACGGACGAGGACGTCGCCAATGTCATCAATGGATTGGAACGATTTTGGACGTCTCAACGCTCGAACGCCCTCTAAAGGCGACGGAAACCGCACTCGACTATCATGCGCTGAACGCGATGCTGAACCTCTATGACGACGAGGGAAAGATCCAGCTGGACAAGGACCGGCTGGCCGCGAAGCAGTATTTCCTCCAGCACGTCAACCAGAACACCGTGTTCTTCCATAATCTCAGGGAGAAGCTCGATTATCTGGTGACCGAAGGCTATTACGAGCGGGAGGTTCTCGACCAGTACTCGTTCAACTTCGTGCGCGACCTCTACGATCACGCCTATGCGAAGAAGTTCCGTTTTCCGACCTTCCTCGGCGCTTTCAAATATTACACCAGCTACACGCTGAAGACCTTCGATGGAAAGCGCTATCTCGAGCGCTACGAAGACCGTATCTGCATGGTGGCGCTGGCGCTGGCCCAGGGCAACGAGGCGACGGCCCGCGACATGGTCGACGAGATCATTTCCGGCCGCTTCCAGCCGGCGACGCCGACCTTCCTCAATGCCGGCAAGAAGCAGCGCGGCGAGCTGGTTTCCTGCTTCCTGCTGCGCGTCGAAGACAATATGGAATCGATCGCGCGCGGCATCAACTCGGCGCTGCAACTGTCGAAGCGCGGCGGCGGGGTGGCGCTGTCGCTCACCAACATCCGCGAGGCGGGCGCCCCGATCAAGCAGATCGAAAACCAGTCGTCCGGCATCATCCCGGTGATGAAGCTTTTGGAAGACTCATTCTCCTATGCCAACCAGCTCGGCGCACGCCAGGGGGCAGGGGCCGTCTATCTCAACGCCCATCACCCCGACATCATGCGCTTCCTCGATACCAAGCGCGAAAATGCCGACGAGAAGATCCGCATCAAGACGCTGTCGCTCGGCGTCGTCGTGCCGGATATCACCTTCGAGCTGGCGAAGAACAATGAGGACATGTACCTGTTCTCGCCCTATGACGTGGAGCGCGTCTATGGCGTGCCGTTCACCGAAATCTCGGTGACGGAAAAGTACCGCGAGATGGCGGACGATGCCCGTATCTCCAAGAAGAAGATCAAGGCGCGCGAATTCTTCCAGGTGCTCGCCGAAATCCAGTTCGAGAGCGGCTATCCCTACATCATGTTCGAAGACACGGTGAACCGGGCCAACCCGATCGCCGGGCGCATCACCATGAGCAACCTCTGCTCGGAAATCCTGCAGGTGAGCGAAGCGAGCGAATATAATGACGACCTTTCCTACAAGCACATGGGCAAGGACATTTCCTGCAATCTCGGTTCGCTGAACATCGCAGCCGCAATGGACTCATCCGATTTCGGCAAGACCATCGAAACGTCGATCCGGGCGCTGACGGCAGTCTCCGACATGAGCCATATCTCCTCGGTGCCATCCATCGAGAAGGGCAATGACGACAGCCACGCCATCGGTCTCGGCCAGATGAACCTGCATGGCTATCTCGCCCGCGAGCGGATCTATTACGGCTCGGAGGAAGGCGTCGATTTCACCAATATCTACTTCTACACGGTGACCTACCATGCCATCCGGGCTTCGAACCGGATCGCGGTCGAGCGTGGATCGAGCTTCAAGGGTTTCGAGAACTCGAAATATGCGTCCGGCGACTATTTCGACAAATACACCGGACAGGAATGGGTGCCTTCGACCGGTCGCGTGCTCGAACTGTTTGAGACCGCCGGCATCCACATCCCGACGCAGGACGACTGGCTGGCGCTGAAGAAGGACGTCATGGCGACGGGGCTCTACAACCAGAACCTGCAGGCCGTGCCGCCGACGGGATCGATCTCCTACATCAACCACTCGACGTCCTCGATCCATCCGATCGTCTCGAAGATCGAGATCCGCAAGGAAGGCAAGATCGGCCGCGTCTATTATCCGGCGCCGTTCATGACTAACGACAATCTCGACTACTACCAGGACGCCTACGAGATCGGCCCGGAAAAGATCATCGACACCTATGCGGCGGCAACGCAGCACGTCGACCAGGGCCTGTCGCTGACGCTGTTTTTCCGCGACACGGCCACGACGCGCGATATCAACAAGGCGCAGATCTATGCCTGGAAGAAGGGCATCAAGACGATCTACTACATCCGCCTTCGCCAGATGGCATTGTCCGGCACCGAGGTGCAGGGCTGCGTATCGTGCAGTCTATAGGCTGAAAAACAGTGTTTCCCCGGCTGCGGCAATGCCCCTCACCCTAGCCCTCTCCCCGTAAACGGGGAGAGGGGATGACCGAGCTAGCCGCTTGTCCTTCTCCCCGCCTGCGGGGAGAAGGTGGCCGGCAGGCCGGATGAGGGGCAAAGCCGCAAGGTATGAATTGATTGAAGGGACATCCCATGAACATCGCCGTCAAGCCCGCCGCGCGCGTGCGCGCCATCAACTGGAACCGCATCGAGGACGACAAGGACCTCGAAGTCTGGAACCGGCTGACCGGAAATTTCTGGCTGCCGGAAAAGGTGCCGCTCTCCAATGACATTCCGTCCTGGGCGACCCTGCGGCCGGAAGAGCAGCAGCTGACGATCCGTGTCTTCACCGGGCTAACGCTGCTCGATACCATCCAGACCAGCATCGGTGCGCCAAAGCTGATGGAGGATGCGATCACGCAGCACGAGGAGGCCGTTTACTCCAACATCTCCTTCATGGAAGCGGTGCATGCCCGCTCCTACTCGTCGATCTTCTCGACGCTCTGCTCGACGCCGGATGTCGACGATGCCTATCGCTGGTCGGAGGAAAACGAGCACCTGCAGAAAAAGTCGGCGCTGATCCTCGAACAGTACCGCAATCCCGATCCGCTGAAGCGCAAGGTCGCCTCCGTCTTCCTCGAAAGCTTCCTGTTCTATTCCGGCTTCTATCTGCCGATGTTCTGGTCGAGCCGGGCCAAGCTGACCAATACCGCCGATATGATAAGGCTTATCATCCGCGACGAGGCCGTGCATGGCTACTATATCGGCTACAAGTTCCAGAAGGGCCTGGAGCGGCTGAGCGCTGAGCGGCAGCAGGAGATCAAGGATTTCGCCTACGAACTTCTGTTCGAGCTGTATGACAACGAGGCCAAATATACCGAAACGCTCTATGACGGCGTCGGCCTGACCGAGGACGTCAAGAAGTTCCTGCACTACAACGCCAACAAGGCGCTGATGAACCTCGGCTATGAGGCGCTTTTTCCGGCTGAGGCCTGCAAGGTCAATCCGGCGATCCTCTCGGCGCTATCGCCGAATGCCGACGAGAACCACGACTTCTTCTCCGGTTCCGGCTCCTCCTACGTCATCGGCAAGGCCGTTGCGACAGAGGACGACGACTGGGATTTCTGAGCGAACGCGGATTGGTGGCTGTCCGATCCGCCCGTTTTTTTGGTCAGAGGTTTCTGGTGGATTTTCGGGCGGGAAAGGAACGGCAGACGATCGCAGTTTCCGGACGCCCGGAAGACGTTCATTGCCGTTCACGCAAGACCGGCCGCAGTGCGCGTTGCGTCTCTTTCAGCATGGGCAGATAACGCTCCGCCATCTCGGCAGCCGGGACATGGGCCGCGGGGGCACCGATGTTGATGGCCGCAACCACGCGGCCGCGATCGTTTTCGATCGGAACGGCGATGGAGCAGAGACCCAGCTCCAGTTCCTGATCGATAACAGCAAAACCCCCGGCACGGACACGGCTAAGCTCGTCCATCAGAATATCCGGGTCCGTCTTCGTCAACGGCGTATTGGCCTTGAGTTCGGAGCGATCCAGGATGCTGCGCGCCTCTGCCTCCGGCAAGGCCGCCAGCAGAACCCGCCCCATCGATGCGCAGTAGGCTGGCAAGCGTGAGCCGGGCGACAGGTTGATCGACATCACCCGCTTCTGCGAGGCGCGGGCGATGTAGACGACCTCGGTTCCGTCCAGAACAGATGCGGATGCGCTCTGCCCCGCCTTTTCCGAAAGTTGGTCGAGATAGGGCTGGATGATCAGTGGCAGCGGGGTGGCCGAAAGATAGGCATGGCCGAGCCGCAGAACCTTCGGCGTCAGCGTAAAGAACTTGCCATCATAGTCCGCATAGCCGAGATCGGCGAGCGTCAATAGACAGCGCCTGACCGTCGCGCGGTCCAGCTCCGTCAGCTTGGCTGCTGCGGCGATGGTGAGTTTTGGGCGCGTCTCTCCGAAGGCTTCTATGACCTTCAGGCCACGCGCAAAGCCGCTGACAAAGTCCGATTCCCGCATGGCAAGACTCCCAATTGTATGATCTCTAATGTGCGTTATACGAACAAATATCAAATAACGCACGAAATATTTGACGACAGTCGGATTCAAGCGCTTATTTGCGCCAACCGGACAGGAAAACAGATCAGGAGGAGAATGCCTTGGCGCGATTGACTTCGCTGGCGGAAGCCATTTCCGAGAATGTGAATGACGGCGACTCCATCGCCATGGAGGGGTTCACACATCTGATCCCGTATGCGGCAGGTCATGAGGTCATCAGGCAGGGCAAGACGGACTTGTTCCTGATCCGCATGACCCCGGACATTCTCTACGACCAGTTGATTGGAGCGGGTGCCGCGCGCGGGATGAAATTTTCCTGGGGCGGTAATCCCGGTGTCGGCTCGCTGCGTCGGTTCCGCGATGCCGTCGAAAACCAGTGGCCAAGACCGCTGGAGATCGAGGAACACTCGCATGCCGCCATGGCCAATGCCTATGAGGCAGGCGCGGCCAACCTGCCTTTCGCAATGCTGCGCGGCTATATCGGCGCCGATCTCACCAAGGTGAACCCGAATATCAGGCAGGTGACTTGCCCCTTTACCGGCGAGGTTCTGGCGGCAGTCCCGGCCATTCGCCCGGACGTGACGATCATCCACGCGCTCAGGGCCGACCGGAAGGGCAACGTCCTGCTGGAGGGCATCGTCGGCGTGCAGAAGGAAGCCGTGCTTGGCGCCAAGCGCTCGATCGTCACGGTTGAGGAAATCGTCGACGAGTTGAACCCGCCTTCGCCGAACTCCGTCGTGTTGCCGTCCTGGGCAGTGACAGCCGTCGTTGAAGTGCCCGGCGGCGCCTTCCCGTCCTATGCGCAAGGCTATTATCCGCGTTCCAACGCCTTCTATATCGCTTGGGATGAAATCGCCCGCGACCGCGATTCCTTCCGGAAATGGATCGACGAAAACATCATGAAGGCAGGGCCGGAAGACTTTGCAAAACATGCCAGGAAGGCTGCGTGAGGACACGACGATGAGCGATTTCACCCCCACCGAAATGATGACCATCGCCGCAGCCCGGGCGCTCACCAACGACGACGTTTGCTTCGTCGGCATTGGCGCGCCGTCCGCCGCCTGCAACGTCGCCCGCCTGACCCATGCGCCGGATATCACGCTGATCTATGAAAGCGGTACAGTGGGCACCAAGCCGGACGTCCTGCCGCTGTCGATCGGCGACGGCGAGCTGTGCGACACGGCACTGTTTACCGTTTCGGTGCCGGAAATGTTTCGCTACTGGCTGCAGGGCGGCCGCATTACCACCGGTTTCCTCGGCGGTGCCCAGATCGACAAATTCGCCAATCTCAACACCACGGTCGTCGGCCCCTATGAGCATCCAAAGGTCCGCCTGCCCGGCGGCGGCGGCGCACCGGAAATCGCCAGCAATTGCGGCCAGATCTTCATCACCATGGCGCTCTCCAGGCGCGGCTTCGTCGACAAGCTCAACTTCATCACCTCGATGGGCCACGGTGAAGGCGGCAACCACCGCGAACGGCTGGGCATGAAGACCAAGGGCCCGACCCGCGTCATCACTGATCTCTGCGTCCTCGAGCCGGATCCGGTCACCAAGGAATTGACCGTTGTTTCGATCCATCAGGGCGTGACCCGCGCGCAGATCATTGAAAATTGCGGCTGGCCGATCAAGTTCGCCGAAACGGTGATCGACACGCCGGTTCCGACCGATACCGAGCTTCAGACCCTGCGCGACATCAACGCCCGCACCAAGAAGGCCCATCAGGGCAGCAAGGACGCCGCTTAAATGACCGAGGCCTATATCTGTGACTATATCCGCACACCGATCGGCCGCTTTGGCGGCGCGCTCTCCTCCGTTCGCGCCGATGATCTGGGGGCCATCCCGCTGCGAGCGCTGATGCAGCGCAATGCCGGCGTCGATTGGCAAGCGGTCGATGATGTGATCTTCGGCTGTGCCAACCAGGCAGGTGAGGACAATCGCAACGTTGCGCGCATGTCGCTGTTGCTTTCCGGCATGCCGCTAGAGGTTTCCGGCACGACGATCAACCGGCTTTGCGGCTCCGGCATGGACGCCGTGATCGCAGCCGCACGCGCCATTCGCGCCGGCGAGGCAGAGCTGATGATTGCCGGCGGGGTGGAGAGCATGTCGCGGGCGCCCTTCGTCATGCCGAAAGCCGAAAGCGCCTTTTCCCGCACGGCCGAAATCCACGACACGACGATCGGCTGGCGCTTCATCAATCCGCTGATGAAGACGCAATATGGCGTCGATTCCATGCCTGAAACCGGCGAGAATGTCGCAGAGGATTACAAGGTCAATCGTCAGGACCAGGACGCCTTTGCCGTCCGCTCGCAGAACAAGGCGGCGCAAGCGCAGGACAATGGACGTCTGGATCAAGAGATCACGCCTGTCACCATCCCGCAACGCAAGGGTGATCCGGTTGCCGTCACGAAAGACGAGCATCCGCGCGCAACGACGATCGAAGCGCTCGCCAAGCTCGGCACACCGTTCAAGAAGGAGGGTGGCACCGTTACCGCAGGCAATGCCTCGGGCGTCAACGATGGCGCGGCGGCCATGATCATCGCGTCGGAAGCCGCCGTCAAAAAGCACGGGCTGACACCGATCGCCCGCATCATGGGTGGCGCTGCCGCAGGCGTGCCGCCGCGCATCATGGGCATCGGTCCCGTGCCTGCGTCGCGAAAGTTGATGGCGCGGCTTGGCATGACGCAGGATCAGTTCGACGTGATCGAACTCAACGAAGCCTTCGCCAGCCAGGGCCTGGCGGTTCTGCGTGAATTGGGCATTGCCGACGACGATCCCCGCGTCAACCGCAACGGCGGCGCCATCGCGCTTGGCCACCCGCTCGGCATGTCCGGCGCTCGCATCACCGGTACGGCCGCGCTCGAACTGAAGCTGACCGGCGGCCGCTATTCTCTCTCGACCATGTGCATCGGCGTCGGGCAGGGCATCGCGATCGCGCTGGAACGCGCCTGACGGGGAGACCGGCAGCAGCGCCGCTCGCCGCTGGTTGCCTCCTCCCTCTGTTCGGCGTGTGCAAGCAGGTCAAGACTTCGTTGGCGAGAGCCGTCTCAATTCTCGTTGACATAAATGAAGGCAAACTTGTCTTCATAGGCTTTGCGCCAGCCCGCAAGCTCGTTGAAGAAGGCGATGCGGCTATCGTCTGCGGTGAGAAGCGCCCATTTGATGGCGCGTTCGTCGATCTCCCTTTGCAGGATGGGTTTTCCGGAGGGCGTGCCCATTTCGGCCGCGGCATTCGAGAAACCATCGAGAAAAAGCTGGTCCGTCCGGCCATCGACGTAGGTCTTGATGCCATGAAAAATCAGCGTGCCCCCGAAATTATAGGAATTCAGCACATTGCCGGACAGATTATGCGCCCGCGCGAAGGCCAGTGCTCCCGCCGCCGACATGGTGTCGCTGGGTGTGACGGCCGAAAAATTGAGAAAGATCGCGGCGACGGCGAGCCAGCACGCCACAATCGCACCGCTGATCTGACGGACGTATTTGACGATGGTCTGCTCCAGAGCATCGCGGGCTTCCGCCATCCATTTTTGTGCCGACAAAGCCGGAAATTGCTGCGCGATCTCAGCCGCCAGAACGATCGGTATCAACAGCAGCCAGAGATACTGAAATCGCGAATAGGCCAGGAACAGATGCAGCGTGAAAATGAAGAATGCGGCATAGGTCCAGCGAATGCGTGTTCCTGTTACCAACAGGGCTGCGACGACGATTAAAAGCGCGCCTTCGGAAAAATAGTCCGTTTGGGCGTTGAACGGGCTCCACTCGGTGATGAAGGGGACTGCCTCATTTCCGGAGGCGACGGTGAAGGTCGCGAGGATAGCCTTGAGGCCATAGGGGTTGATCATGGCGACCAATGGGCAAAGAAGGCCGAACGCGATCCATTTTACGAGAAGTTTCGGCTGCGACAGGCGCACGCGGGACAGGAAATCCAACCCTGCGAAAGCCGCGATCACGAAGCCGAACGTAAACGTTGCGTGCAGATTGGCCCAAAGGACGATCAAGGTGAGCAGCCAGAACGGCGGCGCCTGACGATCCCGTGCGGCGCCAAACAGGGCCGCGGTCCACAGGACGATGATCGGCAGGCTGAAGATCAGCGGCCGCGCATTATAGACCGATCCGGCGAGAAAGGTGATGGCCAGGGCGGCGGCGATCGTGACCATCGGTTTGAGAGCCGCGCTCAGATACCAGGTCAAGATGAATATCATCACGGCAACGGCTGTGATCGTGACGAAGACGACGCCGTTCCAGCCGAACGCCGTGTAGCCGGCCGCCAGGAGCACTTGCCCAAGCCATTCCTTGGCGATCCACGGCTGGCCCGCAAAGGTATATGAATAGGTATCCACGGCCGGGACAGCCCGGTTCGCCACTATGTCGAGCCCGACCTTGACTTGCCACCAGTTGTCCGGATCCAGCAAGAGCCCCGCGGGAGAGAGGCACAGCTGCGCCGTGACGATCAGGACCAGGAGAAGGCAGATGACCAGCCGGATACGCCGGCTTTGCTGCATGGCGGACAATTCATCGCGGAGTGGGTCTGCTTCCTGCCCGGCCGTCTTTTGCATGTTCATTTCTGTCACGGACATGGTTCAATCTCATAACGCATTGTTGTCTGGGCCGCCCCGCATGGGTTCGGACACAAAAACGAACCGTGACGAAGCAAGATAAAACAGAACCGAATAGACACAGATGCCTGCCAGGTGCACCCAGGGATTGTTGGTGAGGCCGAAGGAAAGGGCGGTCAGGACAATCGTGAGATTGGCTCCGTAGGCGGTGGCAAAACTCACTACGTACCGCAGCACCGCGCCTTTGCGTAAGCGGACCGCATCTGAAAATGTCCAGCGGCGGTTGAGGATAAAGCCGAGGATCAGTCCGCAGGCATAGCCGAGGATATTGGACAGGATATCGCCATAGCCCAGCGTGAGCCCGGCCAGAATGATCGTATATCCGAGTGCGGTGTTGAGCAGCCCCACAGCCGCGAACCGTACGAGACGCACAGTGTCAAAGGCTCGGTTTGACCGCGTGAACAAAATACTGGGCTCCCATCGGAACTTTGGTGAGGTAACGCTCCAGCAGCCGCAACCTGGCGAGAAACCGGGGAAAGAACAGGCGATAAACGGTCTTTCGCCTGGAAAGGCCTGCCATGGCCATCCGGCTGTTCATCTGGCGCGCATTGATCAGAACAGCATTCTCATCGAAGCTGCAGTTTCGCACCGCATGCAGCGTCAGCGGATTCCAGGGGTTGTGCTCGAACAGGAAAAAGCTTCCGCCCGGTTTCATGACCCGGCCAATCTCTCTGAGGAGGCCGGTATGCAGCTCCTCGGGAATATGGTGGAAGACGCAGGCGGTAAAGACCAGGTCGAACTGATCGTCATCGTAGGGAATGGTCTGGCCGTCGAAGGGCTGGCAATGCGCCTGACCCGGAAAGCGGCTTCGGGCAATATCCAGCGATTGCGACGAGGGGTCCAGGAGAACGATTTCACTATCTGGAAAGGCTGCGCGCATAGGACCGAGGGAGTTTCCGACCCCGGCGCCGAAATCCAGTATCCGCATCGGCTTTTCGCCTCGCTTCGCCAAGACTGCAGCGATATCGGTAATCTTGTATTGTGCAAAAAAGGCGGGCGTCTCGCCGCTCAGACGAATGCTGGCGGCGTGCTCCTGTTCGTATTCAGCAGCGAACTTGTCGAACTCAGCCTCAAGCACGGGCTGCTCCCCTGACCATGGCCTGAAGGCGGTGTACGTCAGAATCCGTGCCGTCTACGGTGGGATCGCAGCAGATGATCTCGTTGACGATGTAAAGCGGCCGCCGTTTTGTCTCCATGTACATGCGGCCGAGATATTCGCCAAAAATGCCCAGCACCAGCAACTGGACGCTGCCCAGTATCAGGACGATCGCCGCAAGACTCGTCCAGCCCGGCAGGACGTTGCCATCAAGCCATGAGACGATGGTGTAGGCGAGCGCCAACAAACCAATCGCGCCGAAAATCATGCCCATATGCGAGGCAAAGCGCAACGGTACGATCGAAAAGCTGGTCATCGCATCGATTGCCAGGAGCACCATCTTGCGCAGGGGATAGTGCGTTGTTCCGGCGAAACGTGCCTGCCGATGGTAGTGAAAGGCGGTCTGCTTCAGACCGATCCAGTTGACCATGCCGCGGATGAAGCGGTAGCGTTCCGGCATGGCGTTGAGATGATCGACCGCGCGGCGGCTCATCAGCCGGAAGTCTCCTGTATCGGCGGCAATGTCGATATCGACCATTTTCCGGAGCAGCCGGTAGAATAGCGTTGCGGACGACCTCTTGAAAAGGCTTTCGCCTTCGCGCTTCAGCCTCTGGCCGTAGACGACGTCGAATCCCTCGTCCATCCGTGCCATCATCGGGCCGAGGAGTTCGGGCGGGTCCTGAAGATCAGCATCCAGAATGAGAACCCTTTGGCCGCGGCAAAGCTCCAGCCCGGCGCTAAGCGCGACCTGATGGCCGTAGTTGCGCGAAAGGTCGACGGCAACAATGCGGGCGTCATTTTTGGCAAGTTCGATAACAGCCTCACGGGTGCCATCGGTCGCGCCATCAATCACCAGAACGATCTCGTAGGAAGTGTCTACCTGTGCATTGCAGGCAGCTGTGACACGCCGGTGCAATTCCCCAATGCCATCCAGTTCATTGTAGCATGGGATGACGACTGAAAGTCCGATTGCCTGTTGTGTCGCGATATCCATCCGCTCCGGCATTCCGTCGCTCCCCGATCTTCATTCGGGTTGTAGGACATAGCGATTAAAAATCCGTTCGCGCCTTCGAGCGTTCGTCTTTCCGGCCAATTTCCGGGCGTTTTGCCGCCGTCTTCGAGCGCCGCTGCTACGAAGATCGCAGGCCGCGGTACTGTCCGGGAAAGATGGTGCCGGCCCGGCGAATCGCAGGGGGCGATCTGCAAGTTCATTGCCGCAGACGACGGTTTGCCTCTGAAAACACCCGGTTTACGATTCCGCGCCTGACCGGCGGATGCCACTCTGTGAGCAAAGACCGGTAACTATCGAATTAATGTGACTTTTGCCGGGTAGCGGCAATGCTGGACGCCAAGCGTGTGTTGCATTTTTCAGAGAAATTGTCATTCTGGTGATTGTCAACGCATGATTGAGCCTGAGCATCTACCGGAGTACGGCACGTGGTAAAGAACGCACCTCACCAAATCGATATTCATGTCGGCAATCGTTTGAGGTCGCGCCGCCTTGTCCTGGGATTGAGCCAGGAAAAGCTCGGAACCCGGCTGGGAATTACCTTCCAGCAGATCCAGAAGTATGAAAAAGGCACGAACCGCATCAGCGCCAGCAAGCTGATGGTGGCTGCAGGTGTGCTCAGTGTGCCGGTGAGCTACTTTTTCGAAGATCAGCCGGTCTCCGAGCCGGATGGGCTCGCCCGCGAGGTCGATGAGATGGGAACGTTTCTTCTTTCGCGCGATGGCGTCAGCCTCAATCACGCCTTCACGTCGATCAAGGACAAGCGGGTACGTCAGAGCATCGTCACGCTGGCGAAAGCTCTGGCCGACTCCGACGATTTCGCCGGTCACGTCGCCGATCCGGAGCATGATTTGCCTGCAACGCCTCGATGAATGCGATGTTTCTGCAGACGTTCGGTGGGTTACGCCTGCTTGATGCTGCAGGGAGCGAGTGCAAATTTCCTCGAAAGGGCCTGTTGCTGGTGGCGTATCTCGCCATCGGAACCTCAGCGCAGATCAGCCGCGACGAAGCGGCAGAGTTCCTTTGGGGCAACGACGATCGTGCGCTCGCCTTTACCAATCTCAGGAAACTGATTTCCCGCTTGCGGGTCGATCATGGCGCGCTGCTCACATTTTCGGCATCGCTTGTTTCCCTCAATCGCGCCCATCTCGTGTGTGACGCCGATATATTGGAGACGAGGGGCGACGTTGCGCCACTGCCGGATCTTGTCGATCTGATGAGCCGGACGTTTCTTGCGGAACTGGACGGCGCTGAAGGAATGGCTGGCCGCTGGTTAAAGGAACAGCGCCAGCGGCAGCTTGAAATTCTGCGTGCCCGCCTTCTTGAATCATCATCGGATTTATCGACGGCCGCCGGGATGGCCGCGTCACGGCAGGCCGCTTTTTTCGTTCTGGAACGATTGCCTGACGATCAGCAGGTCCGCGACGCACTGTCGATCGGCCCCCGTCTGACGGTCATCACCCAACCGGCGGAGCAAGAAAACGAGCCGGTGCCGCTCGCCGGTTCTGTTGCCGAAAATCCATCGCATCTGTCGAAACTGCCGCGCGTGGCACTGTTGCCGCCTGTTGGCATCCATACCGCGAATCTGGATCTTCCGACGGCGAGTGCCTTGATTGACGATGTTGCCATCGCGCTCTGCACGCTGCGCGGGCTGTCTATCGTGGCGCCTTATACGGCCGAGCGCATCCGGACCAGCGACGATAAACTCCTCCTGCTGGAACAGTACGATATCTCCTATGTGGTGGATACGAAGCTGACCGGCGATGGCCTCTTTGTGCAGATCATCTTCGTTCCATCTGACAATGTGATTTACGCAGAGCGTTTTGATATCGCCCGGGGGCTTCTGTCATCCCATCGCAAAGCACTGGCAGAGGTGGTGACGGACCGGATTCTTTCGGAGCTGAAGCGCAACGAGCGCGCCCTCGTCGATTATGAATTCCATCCCGATGCCTATCAGCGATATCTTGCCGGTGTGCAGCAGCTGAGCAGGCTGACGCTGCCTTCGGTGCGCGGTGCCCGAAAGGCATTCCGCGAAGCCTTGCAGCACAATGCCGATTTCTCCCATGCTTTCAGCGGCATCGCCAAGACCTACTCCATCGAATGGGTTTTGACCGCGCGCGGAGACCCGGATCTGCTTCGCAAGGCAGAGAACAGCGCACGCCTGGCAATCGAGCGTAATCCCGAAATTGCCTATGGATATAAAGAGCTTGGAATGGCCAAGCTGTACCTGGGCGAAATTGACGAAAGCCTTGAGGCGCTTGCGCGCGCGGAAGAACTCAGCCCGCATTATGCCGATGCCATCTACAGTTTCGCCGATACGCTCGTTCACGCATCACGCCCCAAGGAGGGCCTTGAAAAAATCGAGCGGGCCATCTCGCTCAATCCGTTGGGACCGGATGAATATTTCTGGTGTGCCGCCGGTGCGAGTTATTTCGTCGGTTCGTTCGACAATGCCGTTTCGCGAATCCAGAACATGTCCAACCAGTCATCTGCCTACAGGCTGCTGGCGGCAAGCTGCGCGATGCTCGGCGATACCAAGCGGGCCCACCACTATCGCCGCAAGGACAAGGAGGCCAATCCTCAGTTTGACTTGCAAAAGTGGCTGTCGGTCGTGCCGATCAAGGAGCACTGGCAAAAAGAGATGTATCGCGAGGGCCTGTTGAAGGCCGGATACTGAGAGTTCAACACAGGAGAGATGAAATGTCGAAGGTGGTTGTTATCGGATTTCCGGGAGACCCAAAACTCTATATCGCCGACGTGGCCGCCGGGACGCTGACAGAGCTCAAAAATGTCACGGGATCGCTCGCCGCAGCCAGCCAGCTTCGCGCGTCCGGTGGTGTCGTGATCAAGGACGTCGATTTCGCTGTTGCCGTTTCCTCCGTCGGGTCCGCCTCGGCCGGCCTTTTCGATGCCTGATGCTGAACAAGGCCGGATGGCAGGACAGGGCGTGCAGCCCGGCGGAGACTTACGATAGGGTTTCGTCCTTCCTTCCAGAATTCGGCATTACCCGTGTGGCGCGCCACACGGGTCTTGACCGGATCGGTATTCCGGTCTGGTGCGCCTATACACCCAACGCAAAATCAATCGTTGTCGCGCAGGGAAAAGGTCTGACCGACGAGGATGCGCGGACATCGGCGGTCATGGAGGCGCTGGAGCGCGTCGTTGCATCCCAGCCGCATTGCGATGTTACCCGTGCCTCCGCTGGGCAGCTGAGAAGTAGCGGCAAGCGCGTTGATACGCTCGCCAACCTCATCGCCGCCGGTCAGCCGGCCGTCAGCGACGACGAGACTATTCCCTGGATCGGCGGCCGCGATCTCCTCACCGGGGAAACGGTCTATGTGCCGTTTGAAGCCACCATACTCGATCGCACGGTGACCGAGCGCCGATACTGGCAATCATCCGACGGCCTGGCATCGGGAAACACGCTGGACGAAGCGATGTTTCACGGGTTGAACGAACGGATCGAGCGGGACGCCTATACTCTGTGGCAGGTCTCCAGTTTCAAGGCCCGGCAGGCATCGTGCCTTGACCCCAAATCGCTGGGCTTCCCGGAAATTGCATTGTTGACCGCCCGTATCGAGAAGGCCGGTCTTGTGTCGAGACTGTTCGATATGACCAGCGATGCCGGCATTCCCTCCTTCGTGGCGTTTGTCGCGCCGGGCGAAGTGTTATCCAGCCAACGTCCGCGGTTTGCCGATGTGAACTATGGGGCAGGAACACATCCTTCCGCGCGAAAGGCCATCGTCCGCGCGATCACCGAAGCGGCCCAGTCGCGGATGACCTATATCAGCGGTGCCCGCGACGACATCTATCCATCTGTCTACCGCCAGCCATTGGCCGAGGAGGCGCGCGGCCTGCTGCTGACGGACCCGAAAATGCGTCAGTTGCAGGATTTTGCGGATATGGCAGGAGGGGGCCTTCGCGAAACTGTCGAGGTTTTCCGGGAAAAAGCTCTGGGGCCGGTCATTGCCGTGTCCCTCTCTGACCCGGCATGGCCGTTTGCCGTGGCAAAAGTTTTTGCGCCGGCGCTGGAAAACCCGGAAGGCGCCCGGGCGCAACGGTATGGCCCCCGGGCGCTCGCCAGGGGGTCGTTCGGATGAAAATCCTTCATGTCGGCCCGACCCTGCCGGATGCGCATCGATGGGCAGGCGATATTCTTGTCCGCGCCCCGGCTGTTCAGGGGGATATCTTCCAGGCGGTGGAAGATGGCGCCGCCGTCATCGGTATCGTCGATGGCGGGTTCGAATACACCGCGCCGGTCTGGCACAAGGAGATCCTTTATGCGTTGAGCGCCGGCGTGACTGTTCTGGGTGCCGCAAGCATGGGGGCCTTGAGAGCCGCGGAATGCCACGCGTTCGGCATGATCGGCGTGGGCAAGATTTTCCACGAGTATGCAACGGGAGTTCGTGTCGATGATTCCGATGTGGCGCAAGTGCACGGACCGGCCGAGCTGGGCTGGCTGCCGCTGAGCGAGCCCTTGGTCAACGTGTCCGCAACGATTGATGCGCTGGCGGAACACCATGCCGTGAGCCGCGAGGAAGCCTGTCAACTGAACGCGATCGCAGGATCCCTCTTCTTCAAGGACCGGACATGGCGATCAATCATCGCGCTTGCCGCCTTTGTCGATGGGGGCAGGGCGCCTGCCATCGCACATGCGCTGAGGACATGTTCGATCAATCAAAAGCGCGCCGACGCGCTCGAATTGCTGACGGTCATGACGCATTGCAGCGAAGTTAGGCCCGAAGCTGAAGCCAGTTGGCAGTTCCAGCGAACAACCCTTTGGAATGAAATGGTGAAACAACACTCCACGGCGAAAGCGCCGGGCGAACTATCCTAAGCTGTGTCACGCCTGTGTCACGCGCGGTTTGCGGTGATTGACGCTATTGTTGCAGCACGATCATTGCGGAGCCAGACATGACAGCAGCTTTTGCCACTATTCAATTCGAAGGCCGGGATAATTCCTCCGAGGGAGAAATCGAGGAATTTCATGCGATTACGCGCCTTATCGTGTTTGCAAGAGAGAGCGCCGCGATGCTCGATGCCGATCAGACCGTTTATTGCCTGAACTTGGCACTTGAGCAGATTGCAACGGAATTGCGCCATCGTGCCGACAATTCACCGGACATGATGCCATACTTCAAGGACGCCATTAGCCGGCAATAGAGCGGACGGGAGCGGTCACGCTTCCAAGGGCGGCCTCGCGGCGCACAGGTTTTTCACCTGATAAAAACAAAAGGAACCCAACTGGCGCGGGTTCCTTCTGACCTTGCCCCGCTGCTCTAGGTGTGGAGCCTCAACAGGTTGTCCCGGTTGAGACCGAGGCGACTGATGGGTGGCTTTGAGTTTAGACTGCCGTGCGGACGATGCCAATTATACATATGGGTCCAGCTTGGCAGATGCTGTTTTCTCTGTTCTGAGGTTTGGTAGGCGCGGGCATAGGCCCATTCTCTGAGCGCTGTCTGGATGAAGCGCTCTGCCTTGCCATTCGTCCTAGGCGTATAGGGTTTGGTGCGAATGTGCTTGAGGCCGAGTTCCTGGCACAGCGCTCGAAAGGCATGCGAGGTATAACAGGGGCCGTTGTCGGTCATGACACGGGTGACCGTGATCCCCAGATGCCGGTAGTAGGTGATGGCCTGTTTGAGGAACGTGGCGTCGAAATCGTCCGCGGTATCGGAAAGCATGGGCCGGGTGCCAACTGCTTCCTGGTGTTCAAGGATCCTGACGGCAACAATTGCGAGATCTACTGCGACATTATCCAGGTCACGGACGACAATCCGCATACGCCGCAGGTCTGGGAGCGCAATATCGACGCTTTCGATCAGTGGCGCTTCAAGCGCTTCGTCGTGCCGCCACCGCATCAGGTGATCAAGGACAAGGAAGGTCAATGACCTCCCGGGCGCCGGCCGCAGCCGGCGCCATTCACCACGGACGCCAACACGCTCTTTGGAGGCCCATATGCCAGGCGTTAGTTCACGGCTTGTCGCCTACTCGCAAGTCGTCTCGTTTTTCGGTGCTTTTCTGCTCTTTTGGGAATACGGCGTCCGATATTTCGAAGTCAAAAGCTACATTCTGCCCCCCATCTCCGCGATTGCCATTGCTGTGTGGGAGTCCAGAAACGAAATCTTCGAGCACTCGATGTACACGCTGGCCGAGGTGCTGATCGGGTTCGGTGCAGCCGTCATCGTCGGCGTCATGCTCGGCATGATCGTTTACGTCTCGCCATTCGCCCAGCGCACCATCTATCCGCTGGTCACCGCCCTGCAGACGACGCCGAAAAGCGCTCTGGCGCCCTTGATGATCGTCTGGTTCGGCTATGGCTTCATCTCCAAGGTGGCGATGGCGTTCCTGTTCGCCTTCTTCCCGATCGTGGTTGCGACGCTGGGCGGTTTTGCCGGAACGTCAAAGAATCTCGAAGAGCATTTTCGCGCTCTGAACGCCGGTCCCTGGCGCACCTTTACCACCCTTCGTCTGCCCAGCGCCCTTCCGAGCTTCATCGACGGCTGTCGCGTTGCCATGCCGCTGGCGATGATCGGCGCGATCATCGGTGAACTCGTCGGGTCCGACCGTGGCCTTGGCAACCTGATCATGCTTGGCACCGCATCGACGCGCACCGATCTGGTGTTCGGCTGTATCATCGTCATCACGATGATTTCGCTGGTGCTCTATGCCCTGATCGAATTTGCGGCAAAGTCCGTCTGGTGGCGGGGTATCCAGGTATGAATTTTCGTTTTCCGGAGGAAAAGATGGTGTCGACAGCCACAACGGAACTGCCCAACGCCGGCGAAGGCCTGCATGCCGTCCCGGCGGCCAATCATATCGAAGCGTCCGGGCTGAGCAAAAGCTTCGGTGCCTTCAAGGCGCTTGAGGACATCAACTTCACCATCAAGAACCAGGAGTTCGTCTCCGTTCTGGGCCCGAGCGGCTGCGGCAAGAGCACGCTTTTGCGCATCGTTGCCGGGCTGATCCCCTACGAGACCGGGACGGCCAGCATCAAGGGCGAAAAGGTTCTGTCGCCGCGGCCGGATATCGGCGTGGTCTTCCAGACCAACAACATGCTGCCCTGGCTGACGGTGCGCGGCAATGTCGAACTCGGCGCGCGCATCCGCAACATGCCGGGTGCTGCCCGCGATACGGCCGTCGACAAGGTCCTCGAGGTCCTGTCGCTGACGAAATTTGCCGATGCCCATCCGCACCAGCTGTCGGGCGGCATGCGCCAGCGCGCATCGATCGGCCAGGCTCTGGTTCTCGATCCGCCCGTATTGTTGATGGACGAGCCCTTCGGCGCGCTCGATGCGCTGACCCGCGACAAGCTCAATGTCGAGTTGCTGCGCATCTGGCAGGAGCATCGAAAGACCGTCATGCTGATCACCCACAGCATCGCCGAAGCGGTCTTTCTGTCCGACCGGGTGCTGGTCATGGCTGATCGCCCCGGCAGGATCGTCGACGAACTGGTGATCGACCTGCCACGCCCGCGCAACGCCGCAACAACCCGCGCCATGCCGAAGTTTGGCGAATACGTCGCCTATCTCGGCAAGGTCATGGGCGTCGCGAACTAGAGCAATTTCCCATCAGAAAGCATCATACCCAGCGGCCTGGAAGTAATTCCGGCATTCGTCAGGTTTGAACTGCTTGATGGCGTCGGCGATGGCCTGCCACAAGTCAGGGATGGTTCTGGCGGCTGCGGCACGAAGCAAGGCCTTCAGTTTGGAGAATGCCATTTCAATCGGGTTGAAGTCGGGCGAATACGGCGGCAGGTAGATCAGGCCTGCTCCTGCCGCGTCGATTGCGTCGCGAACGCCTGCAACCTTGTGGGCGGGAAGATTGTCCATGATGACGATATCGCCAGGCGTCAGTTCGGGAACGAGAACCTGGCTGACATAGGCAAGGAACGCGTCGCCGTTCATCGGGCCGTCCAGAACCATGGGAGCTGCCATGCCGCCCAGTCGAAGGCCGGCGGTGAACGTCGTGGTCTTCCAATGACCATGCGGAACGGATGCCCTGCACCGCTGACCTCTCGGTGCTCGACCATACAGGCGCGCCATCTTCGTTGAAGCAGAGGTTTCGTCGATGAACACCAGACGCTCGGGATCGAGATCGGGTTGGCTTTCGAACCACTCCTGGCGCTTTTGCATCAAGGCTGGCCGCTCCTGTTCGG
>JAESGK010000140.1_pt1 | contig 72459 bp, 69 predicted proteins | sample 9269681 | NCBI WGS metagenome assembly JAESGK01 (sample SAMN14515347, study PRJNA621673) | algae metagenome | isolation source: Timaviella obliquedivisa GSE-PSE-MK23-08B and co-occurring heterotrophs from... | place: USA: Grand Staircase Escalante National Monument, Utah | collected 2006-08-15
CCCGGGGATTTCGCGCGCGTTTCGCCAAACCATCCGGGCACCGGCCCCACCTCGCCGGCAACGCAAACCGGTGTATCCGTGATGGGACGGGAAGAAGTATGGCACAGGAAATATGGGCGGGGATTTGCGGGGATAATTTTTTTTATGTGCGGCCGGAACGGCGGTGCCTTCGGCCCGGAAAAGCGACTTTTCTTCCCCGTTTTCTTGTCCCTGATGCTTATTCGTGATACCTTAAATAACGTTCAGTTCTTGCGAACCAAAGCGGGATCGGTGGTGCGAGATGAATTTTCTTTACACTTCCGTTGTTGGTACCCTGTTTTGGACGTCAGCCGTTTTGGCTGGCCCTTTGCACGATGCGTCCAAGAATGGAGATGCAGCGGGCGCAAAACACTTGCTGGATCAGGGTGTTGATGTGGCGGAGCCCGATAGCGCGGGTGACCCGCCCCTTGTCCTTGCATCGCTTACCGGACATGCCGAGGTTGTCGCCGTTTTGCTGGAACGGGGCGCGGACATTGAGGTCCGGAACAAAAGCGGGCTGACCGCTTTGCATGCTGCCGCCTATGGCGGAAATCTTGACGTCGTAAAGCTGTTTGTCGCCAAGGGCGCGGCAGTGAACGACAGTCGGAATTTTTACCACATGACGCCGCTCCATGCGGCAGCTGAAGAGGGGCACGCCGAGGTGGTGGCGTTCCTGCTGGCCAACAAGGCCGACATCGAAGCAAAGGAAAGAAACGGTTATACGCCTTTGACCCAGGCGGGCTGGCGTGAGCATTGGGATGCGGCGGGACTGCTGTTGAAGGCCGGTGCCGTCTGTCAGGAAGCCGCAATCGTCGGCCCCTGGCTTTATGCCGAATGCACGAAACGAAAATGACATCGTTGCGGCCAGAGGCTGCACCCGTAAAACGGAGTATGTTATGTCCTACAACACGCAAAAATGCCGGCACGGGATCGCCGGTGCTCTGGGGTTTGCTGCGCTCTTGTCGCTGTTTGCCCAGTCGTCCATTGCCGAAGATCTGGTCAATACCGGTTACTTCGGTGACGTCGCGATCAAAGGCTTCGATCCGGTGGCCTATTTCACGCAGAATGAAGCCGTGGAAGGATCCGCGAAATACAGTCATCATTGGCTGGGGGCAACCTGGCATTTTGCCAGTGCTGAAAATCGTGACCTGTTCATAAAGGAGCCGGCCAAATATGCGCCGCAGTATGGCGGCTATTGTGCTGACGGCGTGTCGCTCGGAACTGTCACGACCAATATCGACCCGAAAGCCTGGCGGATCATCGAAGGCAAGCTCTACATCAGCTACGATCCGGGAGCCGCCGAAGGTTTTGAAAAGAGCCCGACCAAGATCGTCAATTCGCAGAAGCACTGGTCCGACGTTCAGCAAACCCTTGTTTCGGAGAAATTGCATACGGATTGGCGCAAGAACACCGCCAATTGACCGGCCGGGCGTTGGCTTTTCCGACCCTTGTCAGGGAGAGAGCGAGAAAAACTTCAGGGCCTGCGGCGTGACATGGACATAGGCCGCGGCGGAATTCTTCTCGTCCTTATTGCGGTAAACGTATCCGCAGACCATGCGATCCAGAAAATAGCCGGCAAATGTTTCGCATAGGCGGTCGCCCTGGATTTCCGTCATGCCGGTGATGCTGGTGTTGGCGCTGCGGTAGGCAGTGGTTCCTGTCGTGTCGAAATACTGGATGAAATCGGTGCCGTTCTTGTGTTTGCCGATCCACGTCTTGTTGGTGACCAGATTTCGCAGATCGACACCGCCGACCCGATCCGCCTGCGCCCCTTCAAAACCGAAAGGCCATTGGGGAATGCCAGCTGCCCGAAGACCGTCCAGGTGGTGCTGAAGGTCCTCCGCGTGCCAATAGTCGTAGAGATAGCCGTAGTAGGTCAGATTGCTGTCCGGAAAGAGCTTGAGCAACTTTGCAGCTTCTTCGGCGCCACGCACCCGATTGCCCCTGATCGTATAGGCTGCGGCCAGATATTCGCGCACGGGTTCGGCGTTGGGCAGAGCGATCCGTGCCGCTTCCATCAGAGGAATAGCCCGTTCGTTGTCGCGCGCCGTGTAAAAGACGATGCCGGCCAGTAGCTGAAAACTGGGCGCGGGCGAAGGATCAAGCCGCAGGGCTGCCTCGATTTCCGAGATCGCTTTTTCGTGGTTTCCGGTGTGAGCCAGAATGAGCGCCAGATTTCCAAACGCCTCCGCGTCGCTTGGCTGGGCCTCCACGGCTTTGTTGGCGGAATCCATCGCCTCTGTTTCCCGGCCATCGACCAATTGAAGCAAAGCAAGTACGGCGAGTGCGCGCGCATTTTTGGCGTCCAGCTTCAGAGCCTTTCCCGCCGCGTCATAGGCTATCTTGCGGGCAACAGCCGCAGACCAAAGGTAGGTGTAGTCGTTACGCCAGACATCGACGGCGACGCGGGCGATGCCGGCGTGCGCATTGGCAAAGTTCGGATCAAGATCGATTGCCTTCTGATAAAACGACAGGGTCCTGCGGTAAGTGTCGACATCGCTGTAGGTTATGCCCTCCTGCTCCGCTCTCAGATAGTAATCATAGGCCTCCAGATTGTCGGTGGGGATCCGCGCCAATTGGTCCCGCTCGCCCTCGCTCAACTTGACGGCAAGGGCGGAGATGATCTTGCCGATGACATCGTCTTGCACTGCAAAGAGATCGGCATACTGACGATCGTAACGCTCGGCCCAGAGCGACAGTCCGGTGAGTGCATCGATAAGCTTGACGTTGATCCGCAGCCGCGCCCCCGTCTGCTGCAATGTGCCTTCCAGGACGTAGTGGACACCGAGTTCCGCGGCCACGTCCTGAATCTTGCCGGATGTATCCCCGATCGCGAAAACGGAATGGCGAGCGATCACGAACAGACCCGACACTTTCGACAGCTCGGTGATGAGATCGTCTGTCAAACCTTCCGCAAGGTGGTCGTGCCCTTTGTCGCCGCTGACATTGATGAAGGGCAGCACCGCGACCGATGGCTTGTCCGGCAGCGGGTAAGCCAGACGGTCCACTGCCGCCGGCGTTTGAAAAAACGTCCAAGGTTGCCACCAGAACGCGGCCCCCGCCGACAGGAGGGCAACGACAGCAGCCGCCGTAGCGGGACCCCGCCAGGAGCGCCGCTTCTTCGGGGCGCCGATCGTCTTGCCCGCCGCCCTCGGGTCCAGCAAGATCCGGTACACCCGAATAGGCTCACCGATGCTTTTGACCTTCTGTTCGCCGAGTGATGCATAGCCGACCGAAAGTTTCGTTTTCACCTGGTCATAGGCGCTCCCGGAAATGGCGATGCCGCCCGGTTCGGCCAGCGCCTGTATCCGGTCCGCGATGTTGACGCTGTCACCGTGGATGTCCTCACCCTCGACGATGATGTCGCCGAGATTGACGCCGATCCGGAAATCGAGCCGCTGTTCGGGTGGCGCGGCGGCGTTCTGCTTGGCTTTCTGCTGCTGCACGTCGATCGCACAGCGCAAGGCATCGACGACGCTGTGGAACTCGACCAACAGGCCGTCGCCCATGGTCTTGACCAGCCGGCCGCTGTGTTCTGCAATCCCCGGCTCGAGGATATGCTGCATATCGGCCTGGAAGCGCACACGCGTGCCTTCTTCGTCGATCTGGCTCAAGCGACCGTAACCAACGACATCGGCGATCAGGATTGCTGCGAGATGACGCTCCATGGTCGGGCTTTCTCGGCGTGCGAAGACCCATATTCTACAGTAGGTCCACAGCCGATGCTATCGAGACTGTCCAGAACGCGGTCACTCAACCAGCCCCGCAGACGCCATCCCTCAAATCGGCGCCGGAAACTCCCGGTGCAGCCTTGCGATCCCGCTCATCACCTCGGCCGATAGCGCCACGTCCTTCGCCGCGATATTGGTCTTCAGCTGTGCCATGCTGGTGGCGCCGATGATCACTGAGGTCATGAAGGGGCGGGCGAGGCTGAAGGCGAGCTGCATCTGGGCGAGGTCGAGATTGTGCTCGCGGGCAAGGGCGGCGTAGGCCTTGACGGCGGGTTCCTGGTACTCGGTGTAGCGGCCGCCGAGGTCGCCGTTGATCGACAGGCGCGAGCCCTCCGGGTTGGCGCCGTTGAGGTATTTGCCGGTCATCAGGCCGGCGGCGAGCGGCGAATAGGCGAGCAGTCCGACATCCTCGTGGTGGCTTAGCTCGGCAAGGTCGAGGTCGAAGGCGCGGTAGAGAAAATTGTATTCGTTTTGCAGCGAGGCGATGCGCGGCAGGCCGCGTTTCTCGGCCAGCGCCAGCATCTTCATCGTGCCCCAGGCGGTATCGTTGGACAGGCCGACAGCGCGGACCTTGCCTTCCTTGACGAAGGCGCCGAGCGTTTCGAGGATGGCGGCAAGGTCCTCGACCGTCGCGGATGTCTCCTGATGCGAAGGATCGTAGGTCCAGGCCTGGCGGAAATGATAGTGGCCGCGGTTGGGCCAGTGCATCTGGTAGAGATCGACATGATCGGTCTGAAGGCGTTTCAGGCTGATTTCCAGCGCCTCGCGCATGGTTTTAGGGCTCGCAGGCGAACCGCTTCGGATATAGGGGCGGCCGGGACCGGCGACCTTGGTGGCGACGACGATGCCGTTGCGCTTGCCGCTCTTCTTCAGCCAGGTGCCGATATAGTCTTCGGTCAGGCCCATCGTTTCGGGGCCGGCGGGCGTGACGGGGTAGAGTTCGGCGGTGTCGAAGAAATTGACGCCTTCGCCGACGGCATAATCCATCTGCTCATGCGCCTCGGCCTCGCTGTTCTGCGTGCCCCAGGTCATGGTGCCCAGGCAGATTTCCGAAACCGTGATGCCGGTGCGGCCGAGTGTGTTGTATTTCATGGTGCTCAACGTGCCTCAAACTTGCTCGGCGGCAAATGTAGAGGCTGTTTGCTGCGGCGCAAGAGAAAAGCGGGTGCCGTGCACAGGCGCGGGCTTTGGACCTCAAAAGCTTGACTTGGGCGCCAGGAATGTGAATGGAGAGGAAAAAGCCCGTGCCTGCCTTATGTTTGCCGGTAATGGGTAGGAATGAAACGGCGCGGTTAGACCGCGCATGACGAGGAAAAACCTCATGGCAATCGCATTCACATTTCCAGGACAGGGCAGCCAGGCGCTCGGCATGGGCAAGGATCTGGCCGATGCTTTCCCCGAAGCTGCCGCCGTCTTTGCCGAGGTCGATGACGCGCTCGGCGAAAAGCTCTCCGACATCATGTGGAACGGCCCGGAAGAAACGCTGACGCTGACGGTCAACGCCCAGCCGGCGCTGATGGCCGTGTCGATCGCGGTTTTGCGGGTGCTGGAAGCCAAGGGGCTCGACCTGAAATCGAAGGTTTCCTATGTGGCCGGCCATTCGCTCGGCGAATATTCCGCACTCTGTGCCGCCGGTACGTTTTCGCTGGCCGATACGGCGCGGTTGCTGCGCATTCGCGGCAATGCCATGCAGGCGGCGGTTCCGGTCGGCAAGGGGGCGATGGCGGCGATCATCGGGCTGGAACATGCGGATGTGGACGCGGTCTGCACAGAGGCGTCTGCCCTCGGCTCCTGCCAGATCGCCAACGACAATGGCGGCGGCCAGCTGGTGATTTCCGGCGAGAAGGCGGCTGTGGAAAAGGCAGCGGCTCTTGCCACGGAAAAGGGCGCCAAGCGCGCCATCCTTTTGCCGGTTTCGGCCCCCTTCCATTCGACGCTGATGGGACCGGCAGCCGAGGCCATGCGCGCGGCGCTGGCAACGGTTGCGAAGAGCAATCCGGTGGTGCCGCTGATCGCCAATGTGCGCGCAGCCCCGGTCACGGATGCCGACGAGATCGCCAGGCTTCTCGTGGAGCAGGTCACCGGCCAGGTCCGCTGGCGCGAGACCGTCGAGTGGTTTGCCGCAAACGATGTGACGACGCTGTACGAGATCGGCTCCGGCAAGGTGCTGACCGGCCTTGCGCGCCGCATCGACAAGACAGTCACCGGCATTGCCGTCAACTCCCCCGCCGATATCGACGCGGCGCTTCAAACTCTGCTGGGTTGAATTGGCGGGGAGGGAATAGCGAGTAGTGAATAGCGAATAGGGAAATAGAAAAGCTGACCGACGGATTGCTCTTCCCTATTCGCTACTCACTATTCGCTATTCGCTCCGGCCCATTTACTATTCGCTTTAAAAGGAAACCAACATGTTCGATCTGTCTGGCCGCAAGGCCCTCGTTACCGGCGCATCCGGCGGCATCGGCGAAGAGATCGCCCGTATCCTGCATGCGCAGGGCGCCATTGTCGGCCTGCACGGCACCCGCGTCGAAAAGCTGGAGGAACTGGCCAATTCGCTCGGTGAGCGCGTTCACCTGTTCCCGGCCAATCTGGCCGACCGCGATGCCGTCAAGGCGCTCGGCGAAAAGGCCGAGAGTGAACTCGGCGGCGTCGATATCCTCGTCAACAATGCCGGGATCACCAAGGACGGCCTGTTCGTGCGCATGAGCGATGCCGACTGGGACGCCGTGATCGAAGTCAACCTGACCTCGGTCTTCCGGCTGACCCGCGAGCTGACGCATCCGATGATGCGCCGCCGCCATGGCCGCATCATCAACATCACCTCGATCGTCGGCGTCACCGGCAATCCGGGTCAGGCCAATTATTGCGCCGCCAAGGCCGGCATGATCGGCTTTTCCAAGTCGCTCGCCCAGGAAATCGCCACCCGCAACGTCACGGTCAACTGCGTTGCTCCGGGCTTCATCGAAAGCGCCATGACCGGCAAGCTGAACGACAAGCAGAAGGACGCCATCATGGGCGCCATCCCGATGAAGCGGATGGGTACGGGCGGCGAAGTGGCGTCCGCAGTTGCTTATCTGGCTTCCAATGAAGCCGGCTACGTCACCGGCCAGACCATCCATGTCAATGGCGGCATGGCGATGATCTGAAGCCGTCAAAGGCCTGTGCCGCCGCGTTTCCGCATCAATCGGAGACGTGGGGGCGAAATACCGGGAATTGCATGTTGACCAAGCCATTCCCGGCGATTTTCGGACTTTGCGACAGACTTAAACCGTGTTAAGCGGGCCATGACTGTGCGCAGTCGATCGGAAGAAATGCGGTATACGCTGGCTTCGGCAGGCGTGGTTTGCCCGCTTTCGATTGAACGAATTGCAGGGCGGATCGTCTTGATCTGTCAGGCGTTAATAGGGTACCGGTGTCAGCACGGCATCGTTGAGAAAAACAAAGGTCGAGGAATCCGACATGAGCGACGTAGCAGAACGCGTAAAGAAAATTGTTATTGATCATCTTGGCGTCGATGCCGAAAAGGTTTCGGAAGGCGCAAGCTTTATCGACGATCTGGGCGCTGACTCGCTCGACACCGTCGAACTGGTCATGGCATTCGAAGAAGAGTTCGGCGTCGAAATTCCCGACGATGCAGCGGATTCGATCCTGACGGTCGGCGACGCCGTCAAGTTCATCGAAAAGGCACAGGCCTGATATATAGGCAGTGTTGGGCGGGGCGCTTCTGCGGCCCGCCTTTCGTCCCCACGCGGGACTGGCTCCCCTTTCGGGAGCGACAAGCGTGATCAAGGAAAGCCTGATGGCTTCCGTACCTGAGATCACGCGGCATAGCATCACGGAAATGGATGTACGGATCCGGTTTTTTAGCGCGAGGTCCGGTCCGGTTCTGGAAGTAACAGGCAAGGTGGATCACGGGTTATGAGACGTGTCGTTATCACCGGTACCGGCATGGTATCTCCCTTGGGGTGCGGAACCGAGGCAACTTGGTCCCGGCTCATCGCCGGCGACAATGCCGCCCGCAAAGTCACCGAATTCGAAGTCGACGACCTGCCTGCAAAGATCGCCTGCCGCCTGCCGTTCGGCGATGGCACCAATGGCACCTTCAATCCCGATGACTGGATGGAACTGAAGGAACAGCGCAAGGTCGACAGTTTCATCATCTATGCGATGGCCGCCGCCGACATGGCGCTTGCCGACGCTGGCTGGCATCCGAAGACCGACGAGGACCAGATCGCCACCGGCGTGATGATCGGCTCGGGCATCGGCGGGCTCGAAGGCATCGTCGAAGGCGGCATCACGCTGCGCGACAGGGGCCCGCGCCGGGTTTCCCCCTTCTTCATTCCGGGCCGTCTGATCAATCTGGCCTCCGGCCAGGTGTCGATCCGCCACAAGCTGCGCGGCCCCAATCATTCCGTCGTCACAGCCTGTTCGACCGGCGCCCACGCCATCGGCGACGCGGCGCGCTTCATCATGATGGGCGATGCCGACGTGATGGTGGCTGGCGGAACGGAATCACCGATTTCGCGCATTGCGCTGGCCGGTTTTGCCGCCTGCAAGGCGCTGTCCACCCAGCACAACGACGATCCGACTAAGGCTTCGCGCCCCTATGACAAGGATCGCGACGGCTTCGTCATGGGCGAGGGCGCCGGTATCGTCGTTCTTGAAGAACTCGAACATGCCAAGGCGCGCGGCGCCAAGATCTATGCCGAAGTGGTCGGCTACGGCCTGTCCGGCGACGCCTTCCACATCACGGCCCCGGCCGAAGATGGCGACGGCGCCTATCGCTGCATGCAGATGGCCCTGAAGCGCGCCGGTCTCTCGGCATCAGAGGTCGATTATGTCAACGCCCACGGCACATCGACCATGGCCGACACGATCGAGCTTGGCGCTGTCGAGCGCGTCATGGGCGAGCATGCGGGCAATGTCTCGATGTCATCGACGAAATCGGCCATTGGCCATCTGCTCGGCGCTGCCGGTGCCGTGGAAGCGATTTTCTGCGCGCTGGCGATCCGTGACAATGTCGCGCCGCCGACGCTCAATCTCGACAATCCCTCGGTCGAAACCAGGATCGACCTGGTACCGCATGTGGCGCGCAAGCGCGAGATCAACGTGGCCCTGTCGAATTCCTTCGGCTTCGGGGGCACCAACGCCTCGCTGATTCTGCGCCGCTACGCCTGATTTCGGACGCAACGGGCCTGCCGGATGGCGGCCTGTTCTCAATGCCGGCATATGCCGGCGTCACCTCCCGGCACGATAATTCTCCCAATATCGTGCTTTTGCCGCATTGCTCGGGTCAAACATGGCATACGGACGATTGCGACTGGGCCGGTATGGTCAGCCCGTGGGTTTGTGACCATGCTGACACAAGGCCAAAGGCTTAACGTCGCTACAATCGTGACAAGGTGATTCTCATTCCTGTTTCTCTTCTGGAGTTCGCATCAGGGATGGAGACGTGCATGACGCGAATTCCAGACCCAGGACACCAGTGAACGACGCAAACGAAAACAACGCAGCGCCTTTCGGCCGCAACGAGGCGGGCAATAACGGCCCGATCATCCCGAAATCGGCGAGCGAAGCTCTTCGTCCGGAAAAAGTGCCGCAGCCGCCGAAGCGGTCGCGCAAGGCAAAAAGCCAGGTCGTTATCTTCCTGAACTTCCTGATGACCGTGATCGTCTGCCTGACCATCGCGGCAGCCGGGACGGTCTATTACGCGATGTCGTCCTATGAGGACACAGGTCCGCTGACGGCCAATACCAATTTCATCGTGCGCAATGGCGCCGGCATCCAGGAAATCGCCAGCAGCCTCGAGCGCAACAACATCGTTTCCGACGGCCGGGTCTTCCGCTTCATGTCGGAAGCCTATCTCGAGGACAATGACACGCTGAAGGCCGGCGAATACGAGATCAAGGCCGGCTCGTCGATGCAGGAAATCATGCAACTCCTCAAATCGGGCAAGTCCATCCTCTACTCGGTGTCGCTGCCGGAAGGCCTGACAGTCAAGCAGATGTTCGGGAGACTGAGCAGCGATCCGGTGCTGGAAGGCGATCTGCCGGGGCAGATGCCGGCAGAGGGCACGCTACGCCCGGATACCTACAAGTTCTCGCGCGGCACCAAGCGGGCGGAAATCGTCGCGCAGATGGCGGCGGCGCAAAAGCAGCTTGTCGACCAGATCTGGGACAAGCGCGATCCGGACCTGCCGATCGAGAGCCGTGACGAATTCGTCACGCTCGCCTCGATCGTCGAGAAGGAAACCGGCATTGCCGACGAACGGTCGCGCGTCGCCTCCGTCTTCATCAACCGGCTGGAAAAGGGCATGCGGCTGCAGTCAGATCCGACGATCATCTACGGCATCTTCGGCGGCGACGGCAAACCGGCCGACCGGCCGATCCTGAAGTCGGACCTCGAAAAGGATACGCCCTACAATACCTATCTGATCAAGGGCCTGCCGCCGACGCCGATCGCCAATCCGGGCCGGGCAGCACTGGAGGCTGTCGCCAACCCGTCGCGCACGCCGGACCTCTATTTCGTCGCCGACGGCACGGGCGGACACGTGTTTGCCGCCACGCTGGACGAGCACAACAGCAATGTCCGCCGCTGGCGCAAGATCGAGGCTGAAAAGGCCGCTGCCGCAAAAGCGGCGGAGACGGCACCGGCCCAGCCGTAACAGGCTGGATATACGGCATCAGGCTTGTGGATGACACGGCTCCGGTACGCTTGACCCTTGCGGTTGACCGTACCGGAGCCGTACACATTCCTGATCAATTCAAAGTTCCGCAGCCGCCTTCGCCTGTTTTGCGCGCGGACGCTGACGGGGCCGGAGGACAAGACGATGCCGCTGCAATCCATGACGGGATTTGCCCGCCGCGAGGGGACTAGCGGGCGTTATCGCTGGGCGTGGGAACTGCGCTCCGTCAACGGCAAGGGGCTTGATCTGCGGCTGCGCCTGCCGGCGGGAACCGAGCATCTGGAAACCGAAGTCCGCAAGCTGGCCGGCGACTGTTTTTCGCGCGGCAACATGCAAGTTAATCTCAACGTCAGCGCCAGCGAGACCGGCGTCGAGCCGGTGATCAACCAGGGAGCCCTTTCGGCTGTCCTGTCGCTGCGCGATCAGTTGCGCGATGTCATCGATCCATCGCCGCTGCGCCTCGATACGCTTTTGTCCATTCGCGGCATTGTCGATTTTCGTGAGCCGGAGGAACAGGAGGGCGAGCGCACTGCGCGCGACGGCGATATCCTGTCCGGACTGCGGTTGGCGCTTGCCGACATGACCTCAATGCGTGAGGGGGAGGGCGTGGCGCTCTACCGGGTCCTTCAGGATCAGATCGACAGGATCGAGATGCTGACCGGCGCGATCGAGGCCGACCCGTCGCGCAGCGTGGCTGTGATCACCGCCCGCCTTGCCAGCCAGATCGCCATGGTGATGGACGGCGGCTCAACGGTCGATCCGGACCGTCTGTATGCCGAGGTGGCGCTGCTGGCGGCCAAGGCCGATATCCGCGAGGAAATCGACCGCCTGCGCACCCATGTCACCGCTGCCCGCGATCTGTTGAAAAAAGGCGGGCCTGTGGGCCGCAAACTCGATTTCCTTTCCCAGGAATTTAACCGCGAATCAAATACCATCTGTTCCAAGTCAAATGCCGCCGCTGTCACCGCTGCCGGCATCGAACTGAAGGTCGTCATCGACCAGTTCCGTGAACAGGTCCAAAATCTGGAGTGACCATGAGCCCCGCGAGCCAACCTTCTACCAAAGCCGTCCAGCGCCGCGGCCTCATGCTGGTGATCTCGTCGCCTTCCGGTGCCGGAAAATCGACGATCGCGCGCAACCTGCTCGAGTCCGATCCGCATATGAGCATCTCGGTCAGCGTGACGACGCGCAAGCGCCGTCCGAGCGAGATTGAAGGACGGCATTATTACTTCAAGTCCATTCGCGAATTCGAGGGCCTTCGCCAGACCGACGCCCTGTTGGAATGGGCCGAGGTTCACGGCAATTTCTACGGCACGCCGCGCGACGCCGTCGAGACGGCGATGTCGGAAGGGCAGGACATGCTGTTCGATATCGACTGGCAGGGCGCCCAGCAGTTGCAGGAGAAGATGGGTGGCGATGTCGTCTCGATCTTCATCCTGCCGCCGACCATGGCCGAGCTGCAGTCCCGGCTGCACCGGCGCGCCGAGGACACCGAAGAGGTCATCGCCACGCGGCTGGCCAATTCGCGCTCCGAGATCGAGCACTGGCTGGAATATGACTATATCGTCGTCAACGAGGACCTCGACAGCGCCTTTGCCTCCGTCCAGGCCATTGTCGAAGCCGAACGCCTGCGCCGCGACCGGCGCCCGGGGCTATTCGAGTTCGTCAATGGGCTGTTGACGGAAACGCCGAAGCTTTGACATTTTAGCCTGTGTATTGTCTGAGAGAGGTCGAAAAAGCACGTCTTGCGGCCCACCCCCCTCTGTCACTTCGTGACATCTCCCCCTCAAGGGGGGAGATTAGCCGCAGACTATGTGCCTTCCTTACGAATTATGCATTTTTGTAAGCGGCGAGGGAGAAGACTGATCTCCCCCCTTGAGGGGGAGATGTCACGGAGTGACAGAGGGGGGTGAACTGCCCCGATCACCAGCTTCCGCCACTTACAAACAATTCGCCAACCTGCAGAATTCGTCCACCGAAAGCGTTTCGGCGCGGCGTTGCGGGTCGATATCGGCCTTGGCCAGCAGCGCTTCGCCGCCGATCGACTTGACGCTCTGGCGCAGCATCTTGCGGCGCTGGCCGAAGGCGGCCATCGTCACTTTTTCAAGATTGGCGGCCGAGCAGGGGATCGGGTTTTCGATCGGTTCCAGGTGAACCACCGTCGAGGTGACCTTGGGCGGCGGCGAGAAGGCCTGGGGGGGCACGTCGAAGGCCATGCGGGCATGCGTGCGCCAGCCGCAGAGCACGCCGAGGCGGCCGTAATGGTCGTCATCGGCATCAGCGACGATGCGCAAACCGACCTCGCGCTGGAACATCAGCGTCATCGACTGATAGAAGGGCGGCCATGTCTTCGGCAAGAGCCAGTTGACCAGCAGTTGCGTGCCGACATTGTAGGGCAGGTTGGCAATGATCCTGACGGGGCCTTCGGTCACGAGGTTTTCGAACGGGGTCTTCAGCGCGTCGCCCTCGATCACCTCAAGACGGCCGGGATAGAAATCGGCGATCTCGGCAAGGGCGGGCAGGCAGCGGGCGTCGCGCTCGATGGCGATGACCTTCTTGGCGCCAAGCGACAGGATGGCGCGGGTGAGGCCGCCGGGGCCGGGGCCGACTTCGATCACGGTGACGCCCTCCAGCGGACCGGCCGTGCGGGCGATCTTCTGGGTGAGGTTGAGATCGAGGAGAAAGTTTTGGCCGAGCGCTTTCTTGGCGTCGAGGCCGTGGCGGGCGATAACGTCGCGCAGCGGCGGCAGACCGTCGATCGCCGCCATCAGTTTGTCCCTCGCGCGGCATTTTCTGCCAGCTGCTGTGCCATGCGCAGGGCGGCCAGCACGCTATCGGCACGGGCAATACCCTTGCCGGCGAGACTGAATGCCGTGCCGTGATCCGGCGATGTGCGGATGAACGGCAGCCCGAGCGTGACGTTGACGCTGTCGTCGAAGCCGAGCGCCTTGGCCGGGATCAGCGCCTGGTCGTGATACATGCAGATCGCCACGTCATAGGTGGCGCGGGCGCGGTCGTGGAACATGGTGTCGGCGGGCAGAGGGCCGCTGATATCGACGCCTTCGGCCCTCAACCGCTCGATGACGGGACGGATGATCGCATCGTCTTCCAGACCGAGAGCCCCGTTTTCGCCCGCATGCGGATTGAGACCGGCAACGGCGACGCGCGGAGAGACAAGGCCAAAACGATTTTTGAGGTCGCGCACGGTGATCGCGCAGGTCCGGTAGATCAGATCGGCGGTCAGCTGTTCCGGCACATCCTTCAGCGGGATATGGATGGTGACCGGAACGGCCATCAGCTTCGGTCCGGCCAGCATCATCACGGGCAGCAGCGGCTCTCCGGTCAGGCGTTCGCCGATATCGGCCAGATATTCGGTGTGACCGGGAAACTTGAAGCCCGCATCGTAGAGCACGGATTTTGCAATCGGATTGGTGACAACGGCCGAAGCCGCGCCGTCCATCGTCAGCCGGACGGCCGTTTCGATGGCGCCGGTGATCGCACCAGCATTGGCCGGGTCCGGCAAGCCCGGCGTGACGGCAGCGGCGCAGGCCACCGCAAGCACTGGCAACGCATTGTCAAAGGCTGCAACAGCCCCGGCGCAATCCGTCTCGCGGATCGTCACGGTATGACCAAGAACACGCGCCCGCGCGGCAAGCGCTGCGGGATCGCCGATGAAGACGAAGGGTGGTGTATGCCAGGATTGCCGGTTGATCCAGGCATCGAGGCTGATATCGAGGCCGATCCCGGCCGGATCGCCCATGGTCAGGGCGAGCGGCCTGCCGCGTGTCGGGTTCATGATATTGCTGTTACTTTTCAACGATCTGTGCGTTCTTGCGCAGTTCTTCGATATAGCGCTTGCTGTTGGGGTCTTCGTCGCCGGACTTCTTGCCGAGATCCTCCGCACGGAAGACCATTTCAGCGGCCAGATCGTCGGACACTTCGCGCTTCTTGCAGATGGCGAGATACTCGACGCCGCGTTCGGTGACGCGGGTACTGGTCGTGCCGCTGTCGCCGGCTTTCTCGATCAGCGGCTTCCAGTCGGCCGGAAGTTCCTGTGCCATCATGCGGCCGAGATTGCGGATCGAGACATCGCGCATCGTCGCGGCAAACACCTTGGCCTGCTCGCAGCCGGGAAATTGCGCGCGCGAGGCATTGGCTTCCGCCTGGCGCTTGCCGATGATGGCGTTGCGCTTGGCGGCGGGCACGACGAAAATTACCTGCTGCAGGAAGTATTCCGTCGTCACCGGCTTGGTGCCGCCGGCTTCCTGCATGCGCCGGACGAGTTCCTCGTTCGAAAGGCGTCCGCCACTGCTGCCGCCGTAGCGGGCATTGACGACGCGCGGCCAGCTCATGGCAACGGCGACATAATTGCGGAAATGATCGATGCCGACGCCGGCCTGATCGAGAACCTGGGACAGTTGCTGAACGCTCAGCTTGTTGCCGGCGGCAAAGCGTCCGACCGCAGCCTCGACTTCCGTGGTGCTGACGGAGGCCCCGACCCGCAGAACTTCGCCGCGCTTCAGCGATTCCTCGATCATTTGCTGGCGGGCTGCTGCCGCTCCGCCGTTTTGCCGCTGCAGGCGCATGAAGGCAGCGCGCTTGGCGATATCGCCGGATGTGATGGGCTCACCGTTGACGACGGCAACGACCTTGCTGGTGGCGGCATAGGTGGCCGGTGCGGCAGCGAGTGTCAGGCTGCAAGCAAGGATCATTGCCGAAACCGTACGCGCGATCGAGAGTTTCCCGCCCATTCTTTGTCCTCTTCATTTTCCGCCGCAGCTGGAATCTGCAGCGGCCATGATTGTCATGCAAGCGCAATAGACCTGCGCGTTTCCTTGCAAGGATGCATAGTACATGCGGCCGAACAATGACAAGACCCGTCGCCCGCCGCAAATAGCGGTTCCGGTTGCCGTAAAGCGGCGGCAATATGTCCGGCGCGGTCGCCGGAGCGCCGGGTGAGGGCGCCGCCGGGGCGGCGCGCTCAGTTCAAGCCGTCGAACTTCGTATCGCCCACGTCGATGTCGCCGAGCGTGCGGAAGCTGATGCGCGCGCCGATCGACCAGTCGTTGGCAATGGTCTGATCGGTGTCGCGCTCTTCCTTGTAGACGAGCGAGAAGATCGTATCGCGGTCGTCATAGGTGATGCCGATGCCGTTGCGGGTGATCACATTGCTGTTCAGATCGTAGGTGACCGAGCCGAACACGGACCAGTAGTCGGCGAACTTGTATGCGGCGGCAGTCTGGATTTCGTCCTGGTCTTCAAGCGAGCCGTAGAGCGGTTGCGCCTGGATGCTGGTATAGGTCACGGCCGTCTGCCAGAAAATACCCTGGTAGCCGAGCCTGGCGTCGGCACGGCGCATGTCGAGGGTTCTCTCGTCGAAGCGGCTGCTGAGGCTGGCGGTCAGACCCGACGGTGCATCGATACCGATCATGGTGACATAATCGGAGCGATCCGTTTCGAGACCGGAATTTGCTCCTGCCTTGACCAGATCATCGGTCGCGAAGGAATTGAGGCCGCCCAGATGGAACGATTGTCCGGCGATTGCGCGCAGCGCGTAACCGTTGCCGAGTGCTCCGGTATAGCGGATGCCGAGATTGGCACGGGTGCCGCCCTCGATACGGTCATAGCCTGAAAACTTGTCGCGATCGAACAGCGAGGTCGCATCGAAGACGAAGCTCTGCGCATCCTCGTTCGGCAGGCCGCCGGCATATTGCTCGTCGGGACGGGCAAAAACCTGGGCGATCGGCTCGAGGATATGGCTGCTGTACTGGGTGGTCAAAAGGATCGGGTAGCGGGCATCGATACCAGCCGTGAGCATGCGCCGCGTGGTGCCGTCGCCTTCATAATAGGTGCCGCTGTAGTTGCTGGGGTCGGTCATCGACGTGCCGATCGCATCGCCGCGGGCGGCAAAGACCGGTGTCAGCGACAGGCCGCCGGGAACGATGAAATTGCGTTTCCATTCCACCTCGGCAGACAGGCGGTGGTAGGTGCCTTCGAGACCGGGGTAACGATAGACCTGATCGCCGATCGGCCCGATGACGTATCCGTCCTCGCGGTTGCGATTGATGTTGGTCAGGTTGAAATCCGCAGTCAGCTCACCGCCGAGCACCGCCTCGGGATGCGTGTAGGAATAGTCTAGAACCTGCGCAACCGCCTGCTTGTTTTCGGCGATGGTGTCCGGATCCGCATCCTGAATGTCGAAGTAGAAGGCCCGTGCGTCGAAAAAATTCCGCTTGCCGAGACCGGTCAGGTAAACCTGGTTCGTCAGGGTCGTGCCATCGAACGTCGAGAGTTCATAGGTCTTGGCGAAGTTGTTGTCGCTCTGAACGACCACGTCCCAGCCGAAAGCCCAGCGCGGATTGATATCGAACCTGGCCTTCGAGCCGACCAGGCCACGAACGGTTTCCTGGGCATCGACCGTGCCCTCGGTAAAGCCGTCGCGGTTCATCTGGCTGATGCCGGCCATGCTGAGAATATGCTCGCCGTTTTCGAAACGCTGGCGGAATTCACCCTGCAGCAGGAAGCCCTGCCGTGTCAGGCCCGTCGCGGTGACCGTCGCATCCATATAGGGCGAAATCGCCCAGTAGTAGGGAATGCTGACGCCGGCGCCGAGCTTCTGCGTATAGCCGAACTTCGGGAACAGGAAGCCGCTCTTGCGCTTGACCGTCTGGTCGGGAACCTCAAGAACGGGAAGGTACAGGATCGGCTTGCCGAACAGCTCGAACTTGGCGTTCTCCATGCGGATCGTCCGGGTCTTGCCGTTCTGGACGATACGCTGCGCCTTGACGTGCCAGAGCGACTTGTGGTCCGGATTGGTCGCGCACGGTGTGCAGGCGGTGTAGACGGCGTTGTTGAGGATCATTTCCTCGCCATTGCGCCGCTCGCCGGTGACGGCGGCAAGCTTCGTCAGGTCCGTGGTTTCCACTCGCAGCCGCTCGATGAAGCCGTTGCCGAAATCATCGGTCACGTCCATCTGGTCGGCATAGACCTTGTTGCCGCCCGGTTCGATCAGCTCGATCTCGCCGGTCGCGATGATGCGCCCGGTCTTCCGGCTGTATTCGACCTGCTGGGCGACCATCTGGTAGCCGCCATAATTGATCTGCACGGCGCCGCGCACGATCACGCGCTCCGCGTCCTGATTGTAGACAAGCTCGTTGGCCGACAGAAGCATCTTGGCGTCTTCGGGCAAGGTGGGATTGAGCGAATCGATATTGGTTTCTTGTGCCCATGCGGATGCGGTCGGCGTCAGCGCCTGGAGCGCAACACCGGAAAGCAGAATGGCCGCCAGCAGCCTGATATGTTTGCGGTTGCCTGCCGCCACTAGCCATCCTCCTCATGCAATAGAATCGTCGAACCCAGCGCCATCGCTACAACAACTGGCAACCAGGCTGCAACGAACGGAGGCACAATGCCGCTGCTCCCGAATGCTTTGACAAGCACGGTGACGACATAAAGCACGAAGCCCGACAGGATTCCACCGAGAATTACCGGTCTCGATTGGTTAAACCGGCTAAATTTTAGCGAGACGCTTGCAGCGATCAAAGTCATTGCGACCAGAAGCAGTGGAAGCGACAGCATGGAGTGAAATTGGGTTTCCATGCCATTGGTCGGGAAGCCAAACGACTTCGCCACTTCAATTTTTCGGCGAAGGTCGAAAAACTGAATAGAATCAGCCTTTGTCAGCGTTTCCTGGACAAATTCCGGCTTCAGGTGAGTCGGCAGTTGTGCCGTTGCAAGACGCCGCGGCAGCTGGCCGTTGCGCGTTTCCGTCACATCGTTAAGAAGCCAGTAACCATCTTCCAGTTTTGCTGTGGCTGCGTCCTGTCTCGAAACGATCGTGCCGAGCGGATCGAAATGGATCACCGTGACATTGACCAGCGTCTTGCCTTCGTCCTGGACGGACCGGGCGCCGATGATTGTGTCGTCCTTGTCATAGATCTGGCGAAGCCAGGGGATCGAGATTGCCGAAACCGCCGAAGAAGAGCTTCCCCATTCCGCTTCCAGCGCCTCGGCCTGCTTGGTGCCCCAGGCGGCGATCGGATTGAGCGCGATGACGGTCAGGACACCGAACAGGAACGCGCCGATGACGAAGGGCTGCAGGAACTGCCAGACGGAAATGCCGGCAGCGCGCGTCACCACCAGCTCATAGCGGCGATTGAGCGAGATCAGCGCCGCCATGCCGGCAAACAGGGCCACGAAAGGCACGGTCTGCTGCAGGATCGTCGGAATGCGGAATGCCGTCATCAAAAGTGCGCCGGTCACCGAATAGCGCGGCAGCTGCGACATCCGGTTGGAAAGCTCGCTGAAGTCGATGATGAAGATCAACGCGAAGATGCCGGTCAGGAACCAGAAGGTGGTTATCGCGTAGCGCCTGAAAAAATAGCGTCCGAGCGTGGTGAAGATCATGGAACCTGTTTCCCGTCAGATGCCGGGGTGGCCTTTGTCAGGCGCAGGCGAACCAGGATCTCGTTGACCTTCTGCTCCATGGTCACGGGAATTTCAAGCCGCTTGTTGCCCATCAGCTGCCGCACCGCCAGGATGCCGGCCGCGAGCGGGATCAGATACATGATCGGAATGAAGACGCGCGATTCCTCGGCGCTGTTGCCGGCATAGAATGTTGCCCAGCGCACGAACAGGCAGATGAGAAGCGCTGTGATCATCGGATGCAGGCGGGCTTCGCGATGCGAGCGGGCATCGCTGCTGGCAACCAGCGCGATGAGAGAAAAGAGCAGAGGAAATGTCCATTCTGTCAAGCGGCGATGAAGCTCGGCGGTGAAGGAGGACGGATTTCTCTGGTAGACCGGATCGTCCGGATCCGGGTTGAGCAGGAATGGCAGGTCGCGATCCTTGGCGCGGATCGTGGTTTCGCCGGCCATCTTCGTCATGTCGGTCAGGTCGAAGGCGTAGCTGTCGAACTTGATGATCGAGACATTGCCGTCCGGCAGCTTTCGATGCACCTCGCCATCCTTCATCACCAGCGCCGAACCGCTATCATCGACGGCGCCTTCGCGGGCGTAGTAGACCAGTTCGTAAGCGGGATCACGCGAATCGGCGACGAAGATGCCATTCAGGACGCCGCCGCTGCGCCGCGAGGCAACCTGAACATAAAGACCATCGGCGATCTTGCGGAAGGTGTTTTCCTGCACCACCGACGACAGAAGGTCGGCATGGGCGGTGGCGATCATCTTGCGCACGGCCATGCGCGAATACGGCTCGACGAAATTATCCACCGTGAACGACAGCACACTCAGCGCGATCCCGAGATAGATGACGGGGCGGACAATCGTCGAGCGCGAGGCGCCGGCGGCGTTGAGGACCGTCAGTTCCGAATCGGAATTCATCGCCGTCAGCGTCTGCGCCACGCCGATGACCAGCGCAAAGGGCAGGATGAGCGGGATGATCGACGGCAGGATCAGTGTTGCAAGGCGCATGAACGCAAGCGTCGACTGGCCGCTATCGGTAACGAGGTTAACGCTGGTCAGCGCCTGTGTTGTCCACACGATCGCCATCAGCGGCAGTAGCGTAGCAAGGAACATGCCCGTTGCCCGCTTGAGAATGTAGCGCTCGATCAGTTTCATGCTGTGTCCCGGCTCATCTTCCTGCCGTATGGACAGCCGAGCGCCGCCGATAGGTCTCCGGCCGTTTCGTTTGCCCGTATTGCGCTGTTTGAAACGGTTTGCAAGTTTTCCACGACGATCAAATTGAGAAAGGACAAGGGCAAATTGTAAAAGGGCAGGGCTAAGGCTTGGCAAAGAATGGTGGTTAACAGCATGTAAACGCGCCGGTGCGACTTGCCAAGGTCACCGGAACCAAGAACGGTGCACGAACCTGTTTCCGGGCTTGCGGTTGATGGCGAATGTTTGCCACATGTAACCGCCGTGTAACATGCCGGCATCTGCGCAAGGCCATTCTGGAGTCTCTTCATGTCATTGAAATTCGAAATCGGTTTCAGCAAATCAGCGCGCCTGTCCGGCGGTCTGGCGATCCTGCTCAAGACTCTTGACGGAAAAGAGGCCGCTGGGGCCGTGGAAGCCGATCCGGATGGAATTATTTCAAAGGCCGCGCGCATCGCCAAATTCAAGGGCAAGTCTCTCAGCGTCCTGGACATTGTCGCGCCACAGGGCGCGCCCGTCGACCGCATCATTGTGCTCGGCATCGGCGATGGCGCCGGTCTGACAGCGCATGACTGGCTGAAGGCCGGCGGGGCGGCGGCATCGAAAATCCGTGGCGCTGAGAAGGTGGCGGTCTTTCTCGACGCGCCCGGCGTTGAGGTTTCGGGCAAGGCTGCCGCCGATTTCGCCCTCGGCATGGAGATGAATGCCTATAGCTTCGATACCTACAAGACCACCAAGAAGGACGACGACGACCAGAAGGGGCCGCCGAAGCCGGTCAAAGTAACGATCGTCACCGGCGCCGTCATAGCCGCCAAGAAGGCGGCTGCCCATTCGCAGGCGATCGCCGAAGGCGTCTTCATTGCCCGCGATCTCGTCAACGAGCCGGCCAATATTCTCGGACCTGTCGAATTCGCGGCCAAGGCGAAGGAGCTGGAAAAGCTCGGCGTCGAAGTCGAGATTCTTACCGAACGGGAAATGAAGAAGCTCGGCATGGGCGCGCTGCTTGGGGTGGCGCAGGGGTCGGTGCGGCCGCCGCGCCTGGCGGTCATGCAGTGGAAGGGCGGCAAGCCGAAGGACCGGCCCGTCGCCTTTGTCGGCAAGGGCGTGGTCTTCGATAGTGGCGGTATCTCGATCAAGCCGGGCGCCGGCATGGAGGAGATGAAGGGCGACATGGGCGGTGCCGCCGCCGTCACCGGGCTGATGCATGTGCTGGCAACCCGCAAGGCCAAGGCCAATGTGGTTGGCATCATCGGTCTTGTGGAGAATATGCCGGATGGAAACGCCCAGCGTCCGGGCGATATCGTCACCTCGATGTCGGGCCAGACCATCGAGGTCATCAATACCGATGCGGAAGGCCGGCTCGTGCTGTGTGATGCGCTGTGGTATTGCAACGACCGCTTCAAGCCGCAGTTCATGATCAACCTGGCGACCCTGACCGGGGCCGTCATGGTGGCATTGGGCAGCCATCACGCGGGCCTGTTCACCAATGACGACAAGCTGGCCGGCCAGCTGACGGCGGCGGGGCTGACGACGCAGGAGCGCCTGTGGCGCCTGCCGCTCGGCAAGGAATACGACAAGATGATCGACAGCAAGTTCGCCGACATGAAGAACACCGGCGGCCGTTATGCCGGCTCGATCACCGCCGCCCAGTTCCTCAAGCGCTTCGTCAAGGATACGCCATGGGCGCATCTCGACATCGCCGGTACCGCGATGGGCTCGCCGACCGACGAGATCAACCAGTCCTGGGCCTCGGGCTTTGGCGTGCGGCTGCTCGACGAGCTGGTCCGCGCCAATTACGAGAGCTGACCGGTAGCGTGACCGAAATCCTGTTCTACCATCTGACCGAATCCAAGCTCGAAGACGCGCTGCCGCCGCTTCTTGACCGTTGTGTCGAGCGCGGCTGGCGGGTCGTCGTGCAGACAGCGAGCAACGAGCGGCGCGACATGCTCGACCATCATCTCTGGACCTACCGCGACGACAGCTTTTTGCCGCACGGCACAGACGCGACGGAGTTTTCAGCCGACCAGCCGATTCTCTTGACGGCCGGCGAGGGCAATGCCAACGCCGCCACCGTCCGCTTCATCATCGACGGTGCAGCGCCGCCGCCCGTTGGTGGCTACGAGCGGGTGGTGTTCATGTTCGACGGCTACGACCAGGCGCAGCTGGAAGGCGCGCGGTCGCACTGGAAGGTGCTGAAGGGCGAGGGGCATACGCTGACCTATTGGCAGCAGAACCAGGACGGGCGCTGGGTGAAGAAGGCGTAGAGGTACGGTTAGAGAATAACGTTTCTGCCGCCGTAGAATATCCGCACAATCGTGACGGTGTGGCCGCTGATACGAAAGGCGATGGTGGCCTGGCGGCGATAGCCGACCAGTCTCAATCCCGGAGAAATATCTTCGCGTCTGATGCCGCGTTCGGGAAATGTTTCAAAACCGGCGCAATAGTCCATAAGCTTATCGACATAAGCGTCTGCGACGTGCTCGCCCGCATTGGCCAGGATATACCGGTACAAGCTTTTGATGTCGGCTCGCGCAAATGCGTCAAAACCAACAACATAACTCATCGGGCCGCCTTAATGGCATTTTTAACGCCATCCATGTAGCGGTGCAGCTCTTCACGGGTTTCTGCCACTGATCGGACCCTGCTGGGATCCTTGTCCAGCGCGTCGATGGTCGGCACGACCTCCTCGATCAGCCATTTTTCAATCGCCGCGTCGCGGGCGGCAAGCGTGCGCAACCCATCCCGGATGACTTCGCTTTCGCTGGCATATTCGCCCGACGACACTTTCGCCTTGACCATTTCGGCCATTTCTATGGGAAGGGTTATGCTGAGCGCCTGTGTTGTTCGCATTGCCTGATCCTCCATTCCCTGGATTTTAGCATGCAGCACGATTTAATCCTATCGTATATGCCGCAAAAAAAGCCGCGCACGTGCAGGTGCGCGGCCCTAAAGACTCAATCGAAAAACGCATCCACAAACTTGCGCCGTCCGAGCATGAACGCATCGGCCACATGCCGCAGCGGCGCCAGATCGACGTCGGACGTCTTTGCCTTGATGATGTCCGCGAAGCGGGCGTAAAGCGCCGGGTATTCCTGCTCCGGCTCGTCATGCACCAGCTTGCCGTCGATCGACAGCTTGGCGCCGCCTTCGGAGAGCACCATCATGCCGGCATCGGTTTCGGCGACGATGTCCCAGCTCTGGTGACCGGTCTGGCGCCAGTCGAATTCGGCCGAGACCGGCAGGTTTTTAGCATCGCTGAAGACGATCGACGCGGCGATCGGGGCATCGCGGTTTTCCGGGAATTCCAGGGTTGCCGAGGTGATGAACAGCGGGTTCGGCAGGATATGGGTGACAATCGACAGGGCGTTGATGCCCGGATCGAAGACGCCGAGGCCACCGGCCGCCCAGATCCAGTCCTGGTTCGGATGCCAGTGGCGCACGTCTTCCTTCCAGATCACCTTGACGTCGTTGATCTTGGTGGAGGCGAGAAATGCCTTGGCGGCTTCGACGCCCGGGGCATAGCGCGAATGCCAGCTGGCAAACAGCGACAGGCCTTTCGAATCCGCAAGCGCCTGAAGGTCGGCCACTTCGCTCAGCGTCGCCCCCGGCGGCTTTTCGAGGAAAACATGCTTGCCGGCCTCGAGCGCGGTGCGGGCGGCGGCATAGCGGAACTGCGGCGGCATGCAGAGCGAGACGGCATCGATGGCCGGAACCGCTTCGAGCATCGCTTCGATCGACTTGAAATTGTCGATGCCATCGACGACGCCGTGGCGGCTGGCGGCGGCGATCAGCTTGTAGTCGGCATTCTTGGCGATGGAAGGAAGATGCTGGTCGCGGACGATCTTGCCGACGCCGACGATCGAGATATGGATGGGGCTCATGGTGCTTTTCTCGATTTGTATGACTTTTATGGTGGGCTTTTGTAGCAGAAAGACGAGCCCGGGCAAGCGGCTGTCGCCAACCGTCAACGACGACCCGCCGACAATCGTCATTGCCGGTGGTGGACAATAGCAATGCCGCGCTATTTGGATAGTCTGCAAGTCAAAACAGGAGTGCCCATGCCCCCGATCATTCGAAAAGCCAGCCGCGCCGATCTCGATATCCTGATCGACTGGGTAGCCAGCGAGGGTTGGAATCCCGGTCTCGACGATGCGCCGGCCTTCTGGGCGGCAGACCCGGACGGCTACTGGATCGCCGAGGAGGACGGCACTGTCGCTGCGGCGCTGTCGCTGGTGCGCTATGACGATCACTATGCCTTTCTGGGTTTCTACATGTCGCATCCGGATTTTCGCGGGCAGGGGATCGGGCTCAAGCTCTGGCAAAGGGCGGTGGCTGAAGCGGGAAGCCGCACGGTCGGGCTCGACGGCGTGGTGGCCCAGCAGGACAATTACCGCAAGTCGGGCTTCGTCTACGCCCATGCCAACTTCCGCTATGGTGGCGAGGTTCAGTGCACGGAGCCGCCCGGCACCGAGCTGGTCTCGGTCTCCCCGGTGCTTGTACCGATGCTGGCCGATTATGACGCGCGATTCAATCCGGCACGGCGCGACGCATTCCTGCGCGAATGGCTCAAAGCGGTGGACACGCGCGAAAGCTTTGCCCTGTTGCGCAACTCCGAGGTTGCCGGCTACGGCACCATCCGCGCCTGCCGCGAGGGCCACAAGATCGGTCCGCTGTTTGCCGATAACGAAACAAGCGCCGATCTGATCTTCCGCAAGCTGGTGACCAGCGTTGGCGGCGGACAGGTCTATCTCGATATTCCCGAGCCCAACGCGGCAGCCCGCGCGCTCTGCGATCGCTACAATCTGAAGCCGGTGTTCGAAACGGCGCGGATGTATCGTGGCCCGGTGCCGGACCTGCCGCTCGGGCAGATTTATGGGATCACGACGTTCGAGCTGGGGTAGCGCGCGGCTTCAGTTCCAGAAGGGCAGGTTGCGATGGCCGCCGAAGATGACGATGCTGGCGAACACGGCGATCACCAGAAGCACGACGAGAACCCAGAACAGGCGGCCTGACGCCTGCGCCTCGTCGGCGAAAACCGGCTCCTTGTTGCGCAACGCATTCATCGCGTGGCGGGGATCGCCCCATTTGACGCGCCTGAACCGGAAGGCATTTTGGGTTTCGTGTTTCATGAAGGCAAAGTTAAAGCCTCCATTTGAACGGTGGCTTAAAGGTTTTGGTAAAATTTTAGCATTTGCTTGTGGATGAGTGTTTGTCAGGTGTCTGAGCAACCGGCTATCGCTTGCGCGCGATGGCCTTGCGCAGCGCTGCGAAGACGCGCTCGTCCTGGGATTGCGCGACATTGAACCGCAAAAAGCGTGTTGCCGATTGCGACAGGCTGAAGACATTGCCGGGTGCGAGAACGATATTGTCGGCCAGCGCTTCACGGGCGATATCCGCCGAATCAAGTCCATCCGGCAGCTGGCTCCACAGGAACATGCCGGCCTGCGGCTCGATCCAGGGGACGAGCCCAAGGTTTTTCAGCCGGGCATTGACATCGGTCATGGCGCGGGAGAGGCGCTGGCGCAGCCCTTCCATATGCTTGCGGTAGCTGCCGTCGCGCAGCACATTCAGCACCAGTTCGGCGGTCAGGCGGCCGCCGCCGAATGTGGTGGCGATCTTCAGGTCGATCAGCCCCTCGATCCAGTCCGGCCGCGCAGCGATGAAGCCGCAGCGCGCCGATGCCGACAGCGTCTTGGAAAAGCTGCCGATATGGATGACGCGGTCAAGGCCGTCGAAGGCGGCAAGCCTTGGGGCGGGCACATGCTCGAAATCGGCGAAGATATCGTCCTCGATAATGATGAGCCCCGCCTGTTCGGCCAATTTCAGCACCCGGTGCGCCGTCACCGGCGACAGCGCCGCCCCGGTCGGATTGTGGATGGCTGAATTGGTGATGTAGAGCCTGGGCTTATGCTCCTGCAGCGCCTTTGCGAACTGCTCGATATCCGGGCCTGTGGGCGTATAGGCAACGCTGACGATGCGGGCGCGGTGGGCGCGCAGCAGCGCATGGAAATTGAAATAGCAGGGGTCGTCCACCATCACGGTGTCGCCGGGCTCAAGCAGGAACCGGCACAAAAGATCCAGCGCCTGCGTTCCCGATTCCGTCAGCATGATCTGGTCCGGCGATGCGTCGATGCCGTGATCGCCCATTCTGCGGGCGATCAGCTGGCGCAAGGGCGGCAGGCCAAGCGGCGTGCCGTAGTCGGCCAGCGACGGACCATCGGCGCGCGACAAGGTGCGCAAGGCGCGGCGCACGCCGTCGTCCGGCAGCCAGAAGGGCGGAAGCCAGCCGCATCCCGGTTTGAGATCATGTCCGCCCGCATCCAGCGATTGACGCGACACCCAGAACGGATCGACCGCCCGGTCCAGTTTCGGCCCGACTTCCGACAGGGCAAGCGGCGCCGCCTGACTTGCCACGTAGAATCCCGAGCCCGCACGAGCCTGGATCACGCCTTCGGCGGCAAGACGGTCATAGGCTTCGACCACGGTGGAGGTGGAAACCTGCAAGGTCCTCGCAAACGCACGGATTGACGGCAGCTTGTCGCCTGCCGTCAGGCTGCGGCCGGCAATACGCTGCCGTATCGCGGCAATGACAGTCGCGATACGGGTGGGGTTCTTCGTCTCATCGAGCATCTGTACGTGATCCGATACCATAACAGTTTAACCAAACTGTATATGATTGTTACTGGCATTGCCAGCCGCCGCCGCCGATAAGCGCGAAACGAAGGAGTGTGAAAATGGACCGGATGGCGAGCGGATGGATCAATGGATTGATCGGTGTGGTGATCTTCAGCGGCTCGCTGCCGGCGACGCGCGTCGCGGTGATGCAATGGGACCCGGTGTTCCTGACGGTCGCGCGTGCGGCGATTGCCGGCCTCTTGGTACTCTGCCTGCTTCTCGTCTTCCGGCAGAAGCGGCCGTCGCGCAGCGATATCGTCTCGCTGGTGATCGTCGCCTTCGGCGTCGTCCTTGGCTTTCCGTTGCTGACGGCACTGGCGCTCCAGCACGTTACCTCGGCGCATTCCATCGTGTTCGTCGGCCTGCTTCCCCTATCGACGGCGATCTTCGGCGTGCTGCGCGGCGGTGAGCGGCCGAAACCGGCCTTCTGGATCTTCTCCACGCTCGGCAGCGCGCTGGTGGCCGGTTTTGCCCTGGTGCAGGGTGGAGCGGCGTCACCCATCGGCGATGGATTGATGCTTGCCGCCATCATCGTCTGCGGGCTCGGTTATGCCGAAGGGGCACGGCTGTCACGCACGCTCGGCGGCTGGCAGGTGATCTGCTGGGCGCTGGTGCTGTCGCTGCCGGTAATGATTGCCCTGTCGATTGTCTTCATGCCGCCGACCTTTTCCGGCGTTGCGCTGCCGGCCTGGCTGAGCCTTGCCTATGTCTCGCTGTTCAGCATGCTGATCGGTTTCATCTTCTGGTATCGCGGCCTTGCGCAGGGTGGCATCGCCGCCGTCGGTCAGTTGCAACTGTTGCAGCCCTTCTTCGGGCTCGCACTGGCGGCAACCCTGTTGCATGAGCCGGTGAGCTGGACGATGCTGGCGGTGACATTTGCGGTTATTCTGTGCGTGGTCGGGGCGCGGAAGTTCGCCCGGTAGGGGCGCACAGCGGGAGGGTCTCCAGCAGAGCTTTACACTTCGGTCTTCATCGAAGCATTCCGGTGTCAGGGGCGCTATAGCAGGATGAAACTTGGCAATCCCTCTGATACGAGACGATCATGACACCGGACACGATAAACCTGAAACGAGAACTGGCGTTGCTCATGGCGCTCGCAACGCTCTGGGGCGCATCCTACACCTTCATCAAGATCGGCGTGGAGACCATTCCGCCGATCACGCTGATTGCCACCCGCACATTGATAGCTGGCCTTCTGTTGCTGGCCGTCCTGCGCGTCCGGGGGCTTTCTCTGCCAAAGGACAGGGCGACATGGGGCCGGTTCCTGTTCCAGGCCTGCCTGAACAGCGCCATCCCGTTCACACTGATCGCCTGGGCGGAAAAAACCGTCGATGCCGGTCTCGCCGCCATCCTGAACTCGACGACGCCGATCTTCGCCTTCCTGCTGACCGCCCTTCTGACCCGCCACGAACCCGTGACGGGACGCAAGCTGTTCGGTGTCGCCGCCGGGATCGCAGGGATTACCCTTGTCGTCGGTCTCGAAGCGCTCAACGGTGCCGGCGACCAACTGCCAGCCCAGCTCGCCATCGTGGCGGCGACGATCTGCTATGCCGGAGCGGCCATTTTCGGCCGCGGGTTCAAGTCGCTCGATCCGATGATGCCGGCGGCGGGCTCGCTGATCTGCGGCGCCGTCATCCTGATGCCGCTCAGCCTGGCGATCGACCGGCCATGGACATTGACCCCGTCCACGGGCTCAATTCTCGCCTTGCTGTGCCTTTCGGTGTTTTCGACGGCGCTGGCCTTCGTCATCTATTTCCGGCTGGTGCACACGCTGGGCTCCGTCGGGACGACCGCGCAGGCCTATCTGCGCGTCCCGATCGGCGTGGCGATCGGCGTCATCTTCCTGGGAGAGAGTTTGAGCAGCACCGCGCTGGTGGGGCTTGCCTGCGTCATCACCGGGGTCGCGGCGATGACCATCCCGGCCCGCAAGAGTGCGTTGTCCGTCTGAAGGGAATGCCGGCCTTAAGGCAGAGGGAAATGGCCGGTTTTGCCCGGCCGTCAGGCGGATGAAACAGTGCGCCGGATTCGGTTGTTGAAGGGTAAAACTCCCCTCCGTCATCCTTGGGCCTGTCGCGTGAAAAGAGTCTCGAGCGTTCAAGCACTTGAACGCACTGGATGCCCGCCACAAGGGCGAGCATGACGGAGGAGATTAGGTGCTCAAAACAATGAACCCGAATGGCAGGATCAGCTTGCCATTGCCTCTTCATACTGGCTGGACAGTTCCATCCAGTGCTCTTCGGCCTTGCCCAGCTTGGCCACGACTTCGGCGCGTTCCTTGACCTTGGCAGCGGCCTTTTCCGGGAACTTGTCGTAGAGGTCCTGGTCTTCAAGGTCCTTGTCGAGAACCTGAATCTGTTTCTGCAGTTTTGCCGTCAAGGATTCGACATCGTTGATCTTTTTCTTCAACGGCGCGAAGGTCGCGCGCTTGTCGGCATTGGCCTTGCGCTGCTCGGCCTTGCTCAGTTGCTCCTCGCCGCCATTCCCCTTGCCCTTGCCGCCCTTGCCCTTGGAGCTCTGGACGATGGTTGCACGGTAATCCTCGAGGTCGCCGTCATAGTTGGAGACTGTGCCGTCTTTCACCAGCCACAGCCGGTCGGCCGTCGCCTCGATCAGGTGGCGATCGTGCGAGATCAGGATGACAGCGCCGGTATATTCGTTCAGCGCCTGGATCAGCGCGTTGCGGCTGTCGATATCCAGATGGTTGGTCGGTTCGTCGAGGATGAGCAGGTTCGGTGCCTCGAAGGCGGCAAGCCCCATCAAGAGACGCGCCTTTTCACCACCGGAGAGGTCCTTGGCAGGCGTGCTCATCTTGGCGGTCGCAAGGCCCATCTGGGCGACGCGGGCGCGCACCTTGCCTTCGGTGGCACCCGGCATGCGCTGGCGCACATGCTCGACGGCATCGTGTTCGGGGATCAGGTCGTCCAACTGGTGCTGGGCGAAGAAACCGATCTTCAGGCCGGGTGCTGTTTGCACCGAACCGCCGGTGGCGGGCAGGCGGCCGGAGATCAGCTTGGCGAAGGTGGACTTGCCGTTGCCGTTCGAGCCGAGCAGCGCGATGCGGTCGTCGGTATCGATCCGGAGCGACAGGTGCTGCAGGATCGGCTTGCCCGGCGTATAGCCGACAGTGCCATGTTCCAGCGCGATGATCGGCGACGCCGCTTCCTTTTCCGGATCGGGGAATTTGAAGCCCTGGACGTGATCCTCGATGACGGCCGAGACCGTGCCCATGCGCTCCAGCGCTTTCACGCGGCTCTGCGCCTGGCGGGCTTTTGAGGCCTTGGCCTTGAAGCGGTCGATGAAGGCCTGCAGATGCTTGCGCGCCGCATCGTTCTTGACCTTGGCCTTGGTCTGCAATTCCATCGCCTCGGCGCGCTGGCGCTCGAACTGGTCGTAGGAGCCGCGGTAGAAGGTCAGCTTCTGCTGGTCGAGATGGACGATGGCGTTGACGGCGGTGTTCAGAAGGTCGCGGTCATGGCTGATGATGATGACTGTGTGCGGGTACTTGGCGATATAGTCTTCCAGCCACAGCGTGCCTTCAAGGTCGAGATAGTTGGTCGGTTCGTCGAGCAGAAGCAGGTCCGGCTCGGAAAACAGCACGGCCGCCAGAGCGACGCGCATGCGCCAGCCGCCCGAGAACGACGAGGCCGGGCGCAGCTGCGCAGCAGCGTCGAAGCCGAGGCCGGCCAGGATGCTGGCGGCGCGCGATTCGGCCGAATGCGCCTGGATATCGGCAAGCCGCATATGGATCTCGGCAATGCGGTGGGCGTCGGTCGCGGTCTCGGATTCGGCCAAAAGCGCTTCGCGCTCCTTGTCGGCCTTGAGCACGATCTCGATCAGCGGCTCCTCGGTGCCGGGGGCCTCCTGCGCCACCTGGCCGATGCGGGCGTTCTTCGGGATCGAGACCGAGCCGGTCTCCGCCTCCATGTCGCCGGTGATGATTTTGAACAGGGTCGACTTGCCGGCGCCGTTCTTGCCGACGAGGCCAGCTTTGATGCCGGCCGGCAGCGCGACGGTGGCCTGGTCGATGAGAAGGCGTCCGACAATGCGGGCCGAGAGATTGTTGAGCGTGATCATGGCCGCGTTTTGGCCGAACTCAGCCCAGAAGGCAAGGGTTTGCCGCAGCGCAACAGGGTCAGGCGGCGTGCGGGGAGTAGGTTTTTTTCGTCCGGCCGCCGATCGCGGCGGAAAACACCAGAGTTCCCGGCTTGCCGCCGCTGCGCACGGCCCGTAGCGCCAGCTCCGCCTGAGTGAACAGATCGACCCCGCCGGATGCGGTGAATGCCATGGCTATGCCGGTCGAAAGCGATAGCGTCTGCGTCGTGAACGCCCGGTTCGGCAAGGCGACCTGCACGCCTTCGACCGAGGCGCAGATGCGGTGTGCGATGGCCTCCGCATTGCCGGCCGAGACGTCGTGGAAGACGAAGGCGAACTCGTCGGTGCCGATGCGGGCGACGAAATCGTTCTTCTTGACGGATTTGCGGAATTCCGGCGCCAGCTTCTTCAGCGCCTTTTCGACGGTTGCGGCGCCATGACGCTCGCCCATGTCGCGCAGGCCCTCGATGGTGACCAGCGCCAGCGCTGCCGGGCCGACCGCCTTGCCGTCTTCATAGAGCGCTGTCAGCTTGGCGGTGAAGGCAATGCGGTTGGGCAAGCCGGTGACGGGATCGCGGGTGGCTGCCTTGCGCATCGTTTCGATATCGCTGTCTATGCCGCCAAGCTGCGTCACCGTCTCGTTCATCGCAGCTGCAAAGGCCTTTTCCTCGCGCTCGAAGACGGCGACCGCATCGCGCAGGCGCGCGGCATCGTCGGCAAAATCCGACATGCCGGCGACCGGATCGGTCTCCAGCCTCGTGATGAAACCGCGCAGCATCGCGGCAAAGACTTCCTTCTTGGCAATGCTGTCCTTCAGCGCATGGCTGACGGCCGAAATCGATCGCGCGGTATCGGCGCGGATCGTATCGGCCTCGATCGCTGCGAAACCGGACAGGTGATATTTGATGCCGACCTGCTCGATCTGGTTTTGCATCGGGTGTGCGCCAAGCGCTGCGACGTCGCGGGTCAATTGCGGATTGCTGCCGGACAAGGCCTCATAGAACAGCTCGTAATTGCGCGGGAACGCGGCAACGCCAAGCTTTGCCATGGTCTGGGCGACCTTGAGCAGGATCGCGGCATTCTGCGCCTGATTGCCATCGTGCTGGGGCTTGTCCGTCATCGCGTGTCCTTCACAAAACCGCTTGAAGCGCGGTGGTTGCAAGACACAGCAGATAAACCATCGGGATTAAAAGACCGTCAAAGCGCGAGCGTTTGATCATGGCACAACTGCGGGGCTGTCTTGCACTTGCGCCGTTGCCGGTAGCGGGCAGCGCTCTATATCCCGCAAAATCAGGCGGGGGAAACAGCATGCGCGAAGACGGGCGAATGAAAAGCAGCGGCAAACACATCGGCGCCAACGCCGAAAGCGGGGCGTCTCATGCCGCTTAAGCGCTCGAACTGGATCCGGACCGAAGAGCCCGATCAGACCAGCGCCAGTTTTCCCGAACTTTTCTTCGATCTGGTCTTCGTCTTCGCGCTCGTCCAGCTATCACATACCCTTGCCTCCGATTTCGGACCAACGGCGGCGTTCGAATCCGTGCTGCTCGTCCTGGCAATCTGGTGGGTGTGGATCAACACGACCTGGGTCACCAACCTGCTGCACACCGGCAGGGAAGCCGTCCGGCTGATGCTGTTCTGCCTGATGTTCGGCGGGGTGCTTCTGGCGCTGGCCTTGCCGAAGGCCTTTGGCGAGCATGGGCTGATGTTTGCGCTGATCTACTGCTGCATGCAGGTCGGCCGCTCGCTGTTCACGCTCTATGCGTATCGCGGCGTTGACGGTGCTGCCTTCACCACCTTCGTGCGGATCACGCTCTGGTCGCTGGCCTCGTCCGTCTTCTGGCTGGCCGGTGCAATGGTGGAGCTGGAAGGCAGGATCGCCTTGTGGAGCCTTGCGCTGGTCATCGACTATGCGTCGCCCGCCGTTCGCTACGCCGTGCCGGGACTTGGAAAATCGCCGCCGGAAACGCTGGATGTCTCAGGCGAGCATATGGCCGAACGCTGCGCCCTGTTCGTCATCATATGCCTTGGCGAAACGATCCTGACCACCGGGAAAAACGCCGCCGAGCACATGAATTCGAATACGACCTTTGCCGTGTTCTGCAGCGCGTTCCTTAGCACCGGCTTCATGTGGTGGATCTATTTTCACCATGGACAGGCGGACGCCGCCGACAAGGCGGAAAACACCGCGCGCCCCGAAAGCCTGGCCCACAACCTGTTCACCTACGGCCATCTGCCGATCATTGCCGGCATCATCCTGACGGCGGTCGGCGAGGATCTGAGCCTGTCGCATGCGCAGGAGGACAGTTCTTTGAAAAACGCGCTGGCGATGATCGGCGGCCCGATCCTGTTTCTCGCCGGCAATATCTGGGTGAAGATGGCGGTCGCCCGCAAGATTCCGGTTTCGCATATCGCCGGGCTGGTTCTTCTGGCGGCAACCGCGGCACTCGTGCCGTTCAGCACCAACTATGCGATCCAGATTGCCGCGACCGCGGTTCTGTTCGTGGTTGCTCTTTGGGAATATCTGGCCTTGCGGCCAGCCTCGGGCATGGCCGCATAGCGGCGCGGCCGTCAAAACGACGCGGAAACAATCTGCTTTGCGCTGTCAGGCAGCGTCGAGAACAGGGCGGACAGATCCTGCCAGCCATCGGGACGGCGCCCCGAAACATTCTCCGGCCAATGGCAGATGCCGTCGCCATGGATATAGCCGACCCAGTGCTGCTCGTCCTGGTTTTCAAAATGCAGAACGGCAAGCTTGCCAGCCTCAAGCGCTTCGATGGGATACCAATCCATTGCCTCGTCCTCCTCCGTTTCAAGTCGAAGCGGATTATGACGCAGCTGACTTGCTCAAGCCTTGTGACATTGCTGTGACGGCCGCGAAGAACCAAATGATTTCCGGCGTTTACTCACTCCGCATAATGCCGGTATTCCGGCGCCCGCAGAAAATAGCTCATATCCAGCGCAAGGCTCGGGGCCCCCAGCGCCGTCAGCGTCATGTGGCACTGGCCGCGATGATGTGTCTGGTGGTTGAAGAAGTGGGCGAGCGGCGGGGCGAGGCGCTGGGTGACGGGGACGGGGTTGCTCACCGGCGTATAGGTGAAGCGGCCGGCGAGCGCGTCTTCGGTCAGGCCGGCAATCCAGGTGACGATGCGTTCGTCCTCTGCTGTTCGTGCTGCCGACAGGTCCGCAAAATGATCGAACAGGATGGTGTCGAGCGTCGATGGTGCTTCGCCGGTGCCGGTAAAACGCTTCATCCAGATCCGGTCGGCTGAAAGCACGTGGTTGAGCGTCGCATGCAGCGAGCCGAAGAAGGCGCCTTTGTTCTCGCGGTATTGCGCGTCGTCGAGCTTTCCGGCCGCCTCATAGACGAGCCGGTTGGCCCAGCGATTGTAGTCGGCAAACATCCGGTAGTGATCGAGCATCGCGGTATTCTCCAAGGTTTTCTGCAGTCTAGCGCTAAATCACATCGCGGTGGGTGATACGACCCATGAAATTTACTGATTTGATTGTTCGTGACCGCTGGTTTCGAATAGGTCTTTGGCGACGCAACAATCATGAGGACATGACATGACCCGCACTCTTTATACGCTCTGCGGCGCAGACCGGAGCCGCCCGTTTTCGCCGCATGCATGGAAGACGGTCCTGTCACTGGCCCACAAGGGCCTTCATCACGAAACGAAGCCCGTGAGCTTCACCCAGATCCCGGCGATCGAGAACGCGGCAACGAAGATCGTGCCCCTGCTGCGCGACGGCGAACAACTGGTCAGTGACAGTTTTGAGATCGCGCTTTATCTGGAGAAGACCTATCCCGATCGTCCATCGCTGTTTGGCGGTGAGGGCGGCAAGGCGATGGCACGGTTCGTCGAGAGCTGGTCGCTGATGACCCTGCACACATCGCTGGTCCGCATCATTCTCCTGGACATTCACGACAGTCTGGAGCCGGCCGATCAGGCCTATTTCCGCACCACCCGCGAAGCGCGCTTCGGCATGAGCCTCGAGGCGGTGGTGGAAACCGGGATAGAGGAAGCGAAGTCCTTTGCCGCCAAGCTCGAGCCGTTGCGCATGATGCTGAAGAAGCAGCCGTTCATCGGCGGCGAGACGCCGCTGTTTGCCGACTATATCGTCTTTGGGCCGCTACAATGGGCCCGCATCATCTCGCCGAAGACGATCCTTGAGCCGGGCGATCCGGTGATCGACTGGTTCGAGCGCTGCCTCGATCTCCATGACGGTGCCGGGCGCTCCGTGACAGCGGCGTGAAACTTCTGCGCTCCCCCTTGTTTTGCACGGAATTGGCGGCTATTGAACCGCCAAATTCGCGGAAAAACCCCCGATTTATGTAAGCAAAGGGAATTGAGACAATGGCGATTGAACGCACATTTTCGATGATCAAGCCGGACGCAACCAAGCGCAACCTGACGGGCGCCATCACCAAGATGCTCGAAGACGCAGGCCTGCGCGTCGTCGCTTCCAAGCGCGTCTGGATGAGCACGCGCGAAGCCGAAGGTTTCTACGCCGTTCACAAGGAACGTCCGTTCTTCGGCGAACTGGTTGAAGGCATGACGTCGGGCCCGACAATCGTTCAGGTTCTCGAAGGCGAAGGCGCCATCCTGAAGAACCGCGAAATCATGGGCGCGACCAACCCGGCCAACGCCGACGAAGGCACGATCCGCAAGACCCACGCCCTGTCGATCGGCGAAAATTCGGTTCACGGCTCCGACGCTCCGGAAACCGCTGCCCAGGAAATCAAGTACTGGTTCTCCGACACCGAAATCGTCGGCTGAATCAATTTCTGAGGGCTTTGGCCCGAAGGTTTTGAAAAGACAGTTTAAAAGGCCGGGGCGGAAACGCTCCGGCTTTTTGCGTTATGGCGTATCATACAGGGCATTTCGCCGCCGCAAAACGCTCCGGCGCCTTGCCGTTCTTGAAGACGTCCGGGTTCTTGTCATAGGCCGGGCCGACCACCAGAGCTTCTGCGGGCATGATGTCCTGGTCGAGATTGGAAATGACGGTGGTCTTCAGCGTCTGCAGAATGGTGCCGTCGGGGCCTTTGACTTCGATCGTTACCGCATAGGGTTTTTGCTTCTTCACGCAGGTGACATCGGGGCTTTCAAGGACGATCTTGTCGAGCTTTGGAAAAAGCTTGCGGTCAAGCGTCAGGGGCGGCCCACCGGCGGGGTTTTCGAATGTGGCGACAACGATGCTGCCATCCGCAACCGGCTCGGTCTTCACCAGCGTGATCATGTAGGTGGCATAGGCCAGCCGATAGTTGAAGATGAACATCTTGCCGGTGAGTTGCAGCGGATCGGGGCCGGTTTCGCGCTGGCAGGCGGAAAGCACCGTGAGGGTTGCGAGAAGGGCCGCAGCAAGGATGAGTCGCGTGCTGCTCATGCGGCAAAATCCTTCTTCTGGCGCCGGTAGTGGCGGTTTGCCTTCATGCGGTTGCCGCAGACCGTCATGTCGCACCAGGTTCGGCTGCGATTGCGGCTGCGGTCCAGAAACAACCATTGGCAATTCGGGCAGATTTTCAGCCGTTCCGGCTCTGCGAATGTCGCAAGCATCAGCGCCGAGCGCGCGGTGGCGGCATCGAGCGGCGTGCGGGCGGTTTGTGCCGGATGCCTGCGGATGATGACGGAGGCCGCATCGAGCAGGTCTGCCAGGTCTTCGCCGGTGGAGCCGCCAAGCACGCGGGCGCGAAAATGCCGGTCGGTGGCTTCGCGCAAATCCAGAAACGCATCGCGGTTTTCCAGCGCGACAGGCTCCAGCGTCCCGAACAGTTCCTTTTCCGCAGAAAACCGGTTTGCGGCGGTGGCAAAGTCGCTGAGGGCAACAGGATCAGAATAACGGTCGATCCGCCGCCCGGCGTCGAAGCGCAGGATCACCGAATTGGCGACATCGAGAGCGAGCGCGCCACCGGAAAAGCGATGCTGGGTCCAGGTAAACGTCATGCACATATCCTAACTGGTAAAGCATATTTTACCAGTTATAATGATTGTGTCATCAGCGGATGTGTCATGGCCTATTTTCTGCAGCAGCTTGCCAGCGCCCTGCCTATCGCAGCCCTCTATGCGCTGCTCGCCTTCGGCTATTCCATCGCTTTTTCGGTGACCCGGCGGGCTGACCTCACCTATGGCGCGCTGTTCGGCTTTGCCGGCCAGATATTTCTGCTGTTTTCGGATTTCGCCTGGAACCGCCTGTGGCTGGTGCTGCCTGCGGCACTTGCGGTCGGCGCGGTCTCGGCATTGGTCTATACGCTGGGGGCCGGGCTGTTGATCGGCCGCTCCGCCATGCACAGGCTGGCTGCAACCTCTGCCAACACGGTGGTGGTCGCCTCTCTCGCCATCGCCCTGGTGCTGATGGAACTGTCGCGGATTGCGGCGGAGACGCGCAGCCTGTGGCTGCCGCCGTTCCTCAATACGCCGCTGACGCTCTGGTCCGATCCGCAGTTTCCGGTGACGCTGACGGTGGTGCAACTGGTGAACACGGCTTTGATGCTCGTCATCGTCGGGGCAGGGCATCTTTTCCTGCTGCGCTCGGCCTGGGGCCGCGCGTGGCGCGCGGTGTCGGATGACGCCGGAGCGGCCGCACTTTGTGGTGTCGATGGCAGGCGCATCTTCGTCGCCGCCTATGGGGCTTCAGCGCTGCTGGCCGCGATTGCCGGCATTCTCGCCACATCCTACTACGGAACAATGGATTTCGGCGCCGGGCTCGTCTTCGGCGTGAAAGTGCTGTTCATAGCCGCGATCGGCGGCCAGACGGCACCTGTGCTGGCGGCAGCCGGGGCGGCGGTGATGGGGTTGAGCGAAACGCTGTGGAGCGCCTACGGGCCGATGCTGTGGCGGGACTTTGCGATCTTCTCGTTCCTGGTCCTGCTTTTGGTGCTGACGCGCAAGGAGCGGTTTCAGCCTTGACCGGTTGACCCGGTCAGTCCTTCGACCAGCGGTCCCTGGCGCTGTCGTCCTCGTCCTTGGCGCTGACCCAGCCGCCCGCGGTGCCGTCGGTGCCATGTTCCTTCTTCCAGAACGGCGCCGCGGTTTTGAGGAAATCCATGATGAAGTTGGCACCGTCGAAGGCCGCCTGCCGGTGCGGCGAGGCGGTGATGACGAGGACGATGTTTTCGCCGGGCTCGATCTTGCCGTAGCGATGGATGGCGGTGGCCGCCTGAAGGTCGAAGCGGCCGATGGCCTGGTCGCAGATGCGGGTGATTTCCGCTTCCGCCATGCCGGGATAGTGTTCCAGTTCAAGGGCGCTCAACGTACCGGCTTCGCCGCGGCAAAGCCCCGAAAACGTCACCACGGCACCGATATCGTGACGCCCGGCCGACAGTGCCTGCACCTCGGCGGCCAGATCGAAATCGCCGCGCTGAACACGAACCGTAACCGGAGCGCGCGTCACCGTCTCAGCCTCCGGTCATCGGCGGGAAAAGCGCGATTTCCCGCGCACCGGCGATCGTCTCGCCGTGATCGACATGCTCCTGGTTGATGGCGACGCGGATGACATTTTCATGCTCCAGCGCGCCCTCATACTCCTCACCCAGCGTCTTCAGATAGGCAAGCAAGTCGCCCGCCGTCACGACAGTGTCCGGAAGCTCAAGCGTTTCTTCGCCCTTGCCGATCCGTTCGCGCACCCAGGCGAAATAGACGAGGTTGACGCTTGCCATCAGTCGACCATGTGTTTCAGACCGGCGCGAAAGTAGTCGTAGCCGGTATAGAGTGTGATGGCGGCGGCAAGCCAGAGCAGGCCGATGCCCATTTCGGTCGTGTAGGGAAGCACCTTGTCTCCGGCAGGCCCTGCCAGCAGGAAGGCGATGGCAACCATCTGGATCGTCGTCTTCCACTTGGCGATGCGGGTCACCGGCACGCTGACCTTCAGTGCGGCAAGGTATTCGCGCAGGCCCGAAACCAGGATTTCGCGGCAAAGAATGATGATCGCAGCCCAGATCGACCAGCCGGCAATCGTGCCGTCGGCGGCAACGAGCAGCAGGACGGACGCCACCAGCAGTTTGTCGGCGATCGGATCGAGCATGCGGCCGATATTGGAGGTCTGTTGCCAGATGCGCGCCAGATAACCGTCGAAAAAGTCGGTGATCGAGGCGACGGCAAAAAGCCCCAGCGCCGTCCAGCGGGCAAAATCCGAACTCTGCAGTCTGCCTTCGACAAAGAAACACAGGACGATCAGCGGCACGGCCAGGATACGGGCATACGTCAGAAGATTGGGAATGTTGTAGGCGGCAGGCGTGGTGGACATCGATTCGGGTTCTCTGCGAGTTCTTTGACGACAGATGAAAGACTTTGTGACAGCGGCGTCAACCGGTCATTAGAGATCGGCGCAAATTATGGCGGAATTCGTCTGAACGCACGGTGAACCGATGCCCCATTTTTCGGCGGCCGGGTGCATTGCGCCCGGCAAGACCGCCATCCGTGCGGCGCAATCAAGTCAATGCGCCAGCATACAGCATATGATGTCGGAGGCCTTGAACGGTCATCGGCGAGCGGCAAGCAGGCTCGACGCGAACGGGCCTACTTCGTGCCATCCTCGTGAAAATGATCGTAGACCAGCCGCGCCACCGCTTCCGAAATGCCTTCGACGGCGATCAGGTCGTTGATCCCGGCGCGGGATACGGCCTTGGCGGTGCCGAAATGGTGGAGCAGGGCGCGCTTGCGCGTCGGGCCGATGCCGCCGATTTCGTCGAGCGGGTTCTTGACCATTTCCTTCTTGCGCCGCGCCCGGTGCGACCCGATGGCAAACCGGTGCGCCTCGTCGCGCATGCGCTGGATGAAATAGAGCACGGGATCGCGCGGCGGCAGCGAGAAGCCGTCGCGGCTTCCGCCCGGCGGAAAGAACCGCTCGCGGCCGGCCTCGCGATCGACGCCCTTGGCGACGCCGATGGCGGTGACGCACTCCTCGATATCCAGTTCCTTGAGGATGGCGCGGACCGCCGTCATCTGGCCCTGGCCGCCATCGATGAGGATGACATCGGGCCAGGCCGGAAAGGCGGTATCCTCGGTTGTCTCGATGCTGCGGTCGGGCTTTCCTTCTTCTTTCAAGAGGCGCGAAAACCGCCGCGTCATCACTTCCTTCATCATCCCGAAATCGTCGCCGGGGGTTATGTCGGTCGATTTGATGTTGAATTTTCGGTACTGGCCTTTGACGAAGCCTTCCGGTCCAGCCACCACCATGCCGCCGACGGCATTGGTGCCCATGATGTGGGAGTTATCGTAGATCTCGATGCGGCGCGGCGTGCGCTCGAGCTTGAACGTCGCGGCAAAGCCTTCGAGCAGGCGCGACTGCGAGGCGGTCTCGGCGAGCTTGCGTCCATGCGCCTCGCGGGCATTGGCGACGGCATGCTCGACCAGATCCTTCTTCTCGCCGCGCTGCGGCACCAAAATGGCGACCTTGTAACCGGATTTTTCACTCAGCGCTTCGCCAAGCAGACCCTGTTCCTCGACGGTCTCGCAGAGCAGGATCTGCCGCGGACAGGGCTTGTCGTCGTAGAACTGGGCAAGGAAGGCGCTGAGCACCTCAGCAGAACTCAGTGTCGGGTCGGCCTTGGGGAAATAGGCACGGTTGCCCCAGTTCTGGCCGGTGCGGAAGAAGAATACCTGGATGCAGGAGACGCCACCCTCGTGATGGATGGCAAAGACATCGGCTTCCTCGACGCCCGCCGGATTGATGCCCTGGTGGCTCTGGACATGCGACAGCGCGGACAGCCGGTCGCGGTAAAGCGCTGCCCGTTCGAAGTCGAGGTTTTCGGAGGCTTCGCTCATGGCGGCCGCAATCGTCGCCTTCACCGCCTGGCTCTTGCCGGAGAGGAAGTCCTTGGTCTCGGTTACCAGTTCGGCATAATCGGCGTCGCTGACCTCATGGGTGCAGGGGGCGGCGCACCGCTTGATCTGGTGCAGCAGACAGGGGCGGGTGCGGCTTTCAAAAACGCTGTCGGTACAGGTGCGCAGCAGGAAGGCGCGCTGCAGCGAATTGATGGTGCGGCCGACGGCGCCGGCAGACGCGAACGGACCGAAGAAATCCCCCTTGCGGCTGCGGGCGCCGCGATGCTTGTAGAGCGCCGGTGCGCGCGTGTCGCCGGTGACCAGAATATAGGGAAACGACTTGTCGTCGCGCAAAAGCACGTTGAAGCGCGGCCGCAGGCGCTTGATCAGGTTGGCTTCGAGCAGCAGCGCCTCGATCTCGGTGCGCGTCGTGACGAATTCCATATTCGCGGTTTCGCGCACCATCTTGGCGAGGCGGTTGGAATGCAGCCGCCCCTGCGCATAGTTGCTGACGCGCTTCTTCAGGCTTCTCGCCTTGCCGACATAGAGCACGTCGCCCGCCTCGTTGAACATGCGGTAGACGCCGGGGCTGTTGGGCAAAAGCTTGACAAAGGCCTGGATCAACTCGGCACCGCGCAATCCGTCGGGAATGGCGCTGGTCTCCGCCCAATCGAGGATCGGCGCCGGCGCGCTCGCATCCGGCACTTCGATCAGGTCTTCCTCGTCGCTGGCATTTTCATCGTAGAGAATGCCGCCGTCATTGGGCACGCGCCCGTTCATTCCACAATCTCCAAAATATCCGGCGTTTCCCAGGCCAGATGCTGGCCGCCGTCAAGCGCGATCATCTGCCCGGTGATCGATGGCGTGTCGAACAGAAACCGGATCGCCCGGCCGAATTCATCAAGCTGCGGGCCTCTCTTCAAGATCAGCGCCTCGATCTGGCTGTCGAAATCGGCCTGGTTCTGGCGCTCGTTCGGCAGCGTCGGTCCGGGGCCGATGCCATTGACGCGGATCGCCGGTGCCAAGGCCTGTGCCATCGTTTTCGTCGCTGTCAAAAGAGCCGATTTCGACAACATATAGGAATAAAATCTGGGGTTTGGAGCCCAGACACGCTGGTCGATGATATTGACGACCAGCCCGGAATTCTCGACCGGCAATTGCGCGGCGAAATCGCGGGCAAGCAGGGACGGGGCCTTGACGTGAAGGGCGAAATGCCGGTCCCAGATCGTCTCGTCGAAATCGTCCAGACTGTCTTTCTTGAACAGCGACGCATTGTTGACCAGCAGGCCGATGGGCCCAAGCGCCGAGACGGCTTTGTCCATGACGGTGCGCACGGACGCGGTATCGGCAAGATCGGCCACGATCGCCGCCGCCTTGCCGCCTCTTGCGCGAATGTCCGCAGCCAAGGCCTCCGCCTCGCTCAGCGATGTATTGGCGTGGATGGCAATCGCAAAGCCCTTGGCCGCAAGGTCCTCGACAATAGCTCTGCCGATGCGCCGGGCGCCGCCGGTCACCAGTGCCGTTTTCAAAGGAGCCCGCAGCGTCCCGTCGTGCGATTCGTTTTTTTGCATGCAGCAAGGATATAGGAGGCAGGGCGATATTGCGAAACAGCCCCATGCATTCGTTTCGGAAAAATTAATGCAAAAGCGCTAAATTGAATTGTTTTGAGTGGTTATAGTATATTTTTCTTTAATATTGTTTTGTGGTTAATAATTACCCTGTGGCGATGAAGCAACATCGAATTTTAGCCATGCTCGTGCCACTAAAATTTCACAATTTGGCTCTTGAGAATCCGCATTTGGTGGTCAATTTCCTCGTCAACCGGGCGGGTTAATTGCAAATTTCCCGATGTATCAGTTTGGGACCGCGAGGGTCCGGAGCATCGGTTCGTAAAGGAGACTTTTATGCGTACTCTCATCACCACCCTCATGGCATCTGCCGTATCCCTCATCGCCTTCTCCGCCGTTCAGGCTGCCGACGCGATCGACGAAGTGCCGGCTGCTCCGGCTGCGGAATACAACGAACCGGCCGTCAAGAACTGGTCGGGCGCCTATGTCGGCGGTACCGCCAACTGGGGCCATGGCGAGTATAACGCCACGGGCGGCCGCAGCGCTGCCGGTTTCGGCGGCGGTCTTTATGGCGGCTACAACATGCAGAGCGGCAACATCGTCTACGGTGCGGAAGCCGACATCAACTATGGCGACAACGATGCCAAGAACGCTGACCGCCGCATGGAACAGGGCGTCAACGGCTCCGTTCGCGGCCGCGTCGGCTACGACCTGAACCCGGTTCTGGTTTACGGTACTGCCGGTGTCGCAGCGTCCAGCGTCAAGGCAACCGGCAATGCCGGCGGTTCGGACAAGAACACGCTGCTCGGCTGGACGGCCGGTGCCGGTGCGGAAGCCTTCGTGACCGACAATGTCACGGCGCGCGTCGAATACCGCTACTCCGACTACGGTTCGAAGAGCTTCGACCTGCCGGGCGGCAATGTTTCGTCGGGCTACGACGAACACAGCGTCCGCGTCGGTATGGGCGTCAAGTTCTGATCCATCGGATCTGCAATGAGAGAAAGGCCGGAGCGATCCGGCCTTTTTTGCGTTCTACACCGGTGATTGGCGCGGTATCAGACCTTGAACTGCGCGTAGTCCGGGAAGAACTTTTCGAATTTCTGCGGCCAGTTCTTCAGTTTCGGGCGGCCCTTCTGCCATTCACCGGCAAAACGGACCTCGATATAGCGCAGCAGCGCGGCGAGCGCGAAATGCCCGGCATGCAGCTTGGCGCCGGTTTTCGGCATGTTGGCGTTGAGAAGGTCGAGGCCGCGGCAGGCCTTTTCCCACTGCCGGTCGATCCACGGCTGATGAACCTTTTCCGGCGGGTGAAAACGCTTCTCATAAACGATCGCCAGCAGGCAATCGCAGATGCCGTCGCACAAGGCTTCCAAAATTTCGACGTTGGTGCGCTTTTCGGCGTTGCGCGGGTAAAGCTTGCCCTTGGTCTCGCGGTCGATGAAATACATGATCGCGCGGCTGTCGTAGATCGCTTTTCCGTCTTTGGTGACCAGGGTCGGGATCTTGCCGAGCGGGTTGCTGGCGGTCAGGTCCTGCGGGTTGCCGTTGGTGTCGGTCAAAACGGTTTCAACCGATAGACCGGCGTAACGTGCGGCCATGCGCACTTTGTTCGAGTAGGGGGAGGTGGGGGAATAGAAGATCTTCATGCGACTTTCTTTCGTTGGGCCGTCGATGCGTTGAGGTGATTTAGGGAATGGCCGGAAGCTTGAGGTTTTTCGCCTTGCAGCCGCCGCGATCGATCTCGCCGCAGGCGCGGAAGCCGAGATCCTTGTTGAAGCAGATGCGGACTTCCTCGACGCGGCCGGAGGCACAGGTGACAGCGAGAGCGTCGGCGCGCAGGCCCGGATTGGCCGATATCAATGCCGTTTCGATCTGCGTGGCATTTGTCCTCTGGTCCGCTCCGACGGATTGCAGGGCAGGTGGTATCATCAGCTTTTCGCGGGCGGCGCGCAGCACGGCAAAATAGTCCTTCTGGCTCAGCCCGGAGCAGGAGCCGTGTTTTCGCCATTCATGGCCGATCAGCCCCATCGAGGGCATGATGTCGAAGAGAGTTCGGCCGAGCGCGTCCGGCACCCGGTCGGGATCGCGCGACCGGCAGAATTCCGGATATCCCTTTTCGTTCTGCGGCCAGAGACCGTGGACGATGAAGCCGTGGTTGTTGTCCGGGTCGCATTGCATCGATCGCCCCGATGGATCGTTGTCCAGGCACCAGCTCGGCGACCAAGAGAGCGACAGGACGTAGAAGTCAAAGCCGCTGCCAAGGGGAACGGGCTTGGCTTTCTGCTGCGTGCCGCCAGCCGGTGTGCTCATAACCGGTGTGTTGGCGGTTGAAGCCGAAGGGTCCTTGTTGGCCTCCGCGTTATTGTCTCCGCTCTCGCCGCTGCAACCGGCAAGCACGAGCAGTCCACAGAGGACAGCGACAGGGAAGCGAAGGCAAGAAATCACCGGTTTCACCGCAGCGACGCGCACTGCGCACCATAGACATACCAGGGATCAAGCCCGCTCAGGCAGAATTCGACGTTCGAACCGATGCCGGCAAAACCCCAACCACGTTCGATCAGGTACCATAGCGGCCGCCTCTGGCCATCGGTCGTGGTCGCCGTCGCCCGGCAATATTCGCGCTGGACACGGTGGGTCTCGTCGCGACGCTCAACCCGCTTCTGGTGCACATCGCGGATTTCAGCGATGGCAATATCCTGCTTGAGGTAATGATTGGCGCGGTCGCTGAAATCGGAGGTGATGAACCCCAGCACGGCCGGATTGCGGCAGGTATCGCTGACCGGCCCCGTGCTTTCGCCGGGATAGTCGGCCGCCGCCACCGGCGCCACCGTGCAGACAGCCGCAGCCAATGAGAAAAGAACAGCTGGGACAAGCATTCTGGTCATGATCGTCTCCCGTCCTTCCACGCCGCCGATTTTTCGCCAGATTGCGTCTCTTGCGGGCGGACCGTCAAGCCCCGTTTGTTCGCGTGCTTGTTCAATCCCGTTCAGGCACGTCCTCGCCGCGCAGCCAGAAGGCGCGGGCGGAGGCGTGGCGATCCTGCTTCAGCCGGTCCTTGAGGAAGGGGAGCAGGATGTCCAGTTCGCCTTTCAGCGTGAAAGGCGGATTGACGATGATCAGGCCCGAGCCAGAAAGCCCGGTCGTGTCGCGGTCGCTGCGGACAGACAGTTCCGCGCAGAGCATCTTGGGGATTTCCAATGCCGTCAGAGCGGCATGGAACTCCGCAATCGGCGCGCCCTGCTTCAGCGGATACCACAGGCAGAACGTGCCGCCGGAAAAGCGCCGGTATGCCTTGTGCAGGCCATCGACCAGCCGCTCGTATTCGCCCGCGATCTCGAAGGGCGGATCGACCAGCACGATGCCGCGCTTCTCCTTCGGTGGCAGGTGGGCGCCGAGCGCCAGCCAGCCGTCGAGTTCGGTGATGCGGCTCTGGAAATCGCCGTCGAACAGGCGGTGCAGCGTCTCATAGTCGTCTGGATGCAGTTCCATCGCCGACAGCCGGTCCTGCGGCCGCATCAGCATGCGGGTGAGCTTTGGCGAACCCGGATAGAGCGTCAGGCCGCGATCTGGATTAAGATCGCGCACGGCCGTGAGGTAGGGTTCAAGGATCGCCTTCGCCTTGGCCGGAATGTCGGCGTCGAGAATGCGGCCGATACCGTCAACCCATTCGCCGGTCTTCTGCGCTTCCTCGCTCGACAGGTCATAGAGGCCGATGCCCGCATGCGTGTCGAGCACGCGAAAGGCCTTCTCCTTCTGCGCCATATAGACGATCAGCCGGGCGAGCACGGCGTGTTTCAGGACGTCGGCGAAGTTTCCGGCGTGGTAGATGTGACGGTAATTCATTCGCGTCCCTTATCGTCCCGATGAAATGTTGGAATGTATGGCGTAGGGGACTGTGACACCCTTTCGCGATGCAATATAGAAAAGCCATGAACGTTGCGACCCCTATAAAACCAGAAAAGTCCGTCGGCCACACTGTCTGTCCGCATGACTGTCCCTCGGCGTGCGCGCTGGAGGTCGATGTCACGCCCGACGGCCGGATCGGCCGGGTGCGCGGCGCGAGCGCCAATACCTACACCGCCGGCGTCATCTGCGCCAAGGTTGCACGATACTCCGAGCGCATCTATCACCCCGACCGGCTGATGGTGCCGCAGCGCCGCAAAGGCGCCAAGGGCGAAGGAAACTGGCAGGAGGTGTCCTGGGAAGACGCGCTGGACGAAATCGCCGGCGCCTGCGTCAAGGCCGAACAGCAATATGGCTCCGAAGCCGTCTGGCCGTATTTCTACGCCGGTACGATGGGGCAGGTGCAGCGCGATTCGATCGACCGCCTGCGCCACGCCAAGCGCTATTCCGGCTTCTTCGGTTCGATCTGCACCAACCTTGCCTGGACCGGAATGGCGATGGCGACCGGCTCCCTGCGTGGGCCCGATCCGCGCGAGATGGCAAAATCCGATTGCGTCGTCATCTGGGGCACCAATGCGGTCTCGACCCAGGTCAACGTCATGACCCATGCGATCAAGGCCCGCAAGGAACGCGGCGCCAAGATCGTCGTCATCGACATCTACGACAATCCGACGATCAAGCAGGCCGACATGGGCCTGGTGCTCAAGCCCGGAACCGACGCGGCCCTTGCCTGCGCCGTCATGCACATTGCCTTTCGCGACGGCTATGCCGACCGCGCCTACCTGGCACGATATGCCGATGATCCGGCCGGGCTGGAAGACCATCTGAGGACCCGCACGCCGCAATGGGCCTCTGCCATCACCGGGCTGCCGGTGGAAGAGATCGAAGCGTTCGGCAAACTCGTCGGCACAACCCCAAAAACCTATTTCCGCCTCGGCTACGGCTTTACCCGCCAGCGCAACGGCGCGGTCGCCATCCATGCCGCAGCCTCTGTGCCGACCGTGCTCGGCTCCTGGCAGCATGAAGGCGGCGGTGCCTTCCATACCAACAACGATATCTTCAAATTCGACAAGCGCGAGCTGGTCGGCACGGCGATGCTGGACCCGGACATCCGCATGCTCGATCAATCGCAGATCGGCCGGGTGCTGACCGGTGATGCGGAGGCGCTGCGCCATCGCGGCCCGGTGACGGCGATGCTCATCCAGAACACCAATCCGGTCAATGTCGCGCCGGAACAGCGGCTGGTGAAGCGCGGCTTTCTACGCGACGACCTGTTTGTTGCCGTGCACGAGCAGTTCATGACCGACACGGCCAAGCTCGCCGATATCGTGTTGCCCGCCACCATGTTCCTCGAGCATGACGATCTCTATCGCGGCGGCGGCCACCAGCACATCCTGCTTGGCCCGAAGGTGGTCGAACCGCCATCGACCGTGCGCACCAATCTGTTCGTCATCGAGGAACTGGCAAAGCGTCTCGGTGTCGCAGACAAGCCCGGTTTTGGCCTGACCGAGCGCGACCATATCGACCGCATCCTCGTCAACCATGGCACCGATTTCGATGGCCTGAAGCGCGACAAGTGGCTGGATATCCAGCCGGATTTCGCGACCGCGCATTTCGTCTATGGTTTTGGCCATCCGGACGGAAAATTCCGCTTCAAGGCCGACTGGACCGGCACGCCAGCACCGAACAGGCCGCCGAAAGCGCTCGGCGTTTTCGGTCAGCATGCGCTGCTGCCGAAGTTTCCCGACCATGTCGACCTGATCGAGGTGGCGACCACGACGCATCCGTTTCGCCTGGCGACATCACCGGCCCGGTCGTTCCTCAATTCGACCTTTGCAGAAACGCCAAGTTCAATCCAGAAAGAGGTCCGTCCCGAAGCGATGATCCATGCCGAGGACGCCGAAGCGCTTGGCATTACCGAGGGCGATATCGTGCGGATCGGCAACGAGCGCGGCGAAATCCGCCTGCATGCGAAGCTCGGCGGCGGCGCGCGGCGCGGCGTGGTCATTGCCGAGGGGCTTTGGTCCAACGACGCGCATATCGACGGCGAGGGCATCAACGTGCTCACCGGCGCCGATGCGGCCGCGCCCTATGGCGGCGCGGCGTTTCACGACAATCGCGTATGGATGCGCAAGGATTAGCAGCACATGACGAAGTTCGAAAATGCGACGGTCGATATCCTCAAGGACGAGACGCTTTCGAAAAACTGGTACCACCTGCGCAACGTCACCTTCAACTATACCGGCTCGAACGGCGTCACCAAGACGCTGAAGCGGGAGGTCTATGATCGCGGCAACGGCGCCACCATCCTGCTCTACGATCCCAAGCGCGACAGCGTCGTGCTGGTGCGGCAGTTCCGCATCCCGGCCCATCTCAACGGTCATTCGGGCTGGCTTCTGGAAACGCCGGCCGGGCTGCTCGATGGCGATCATCCGGCCGAGGCGATCAAGCGCGAGGTGATGGAGGAGACCGGATATCTGGTGACGGATGTCCAGCCTCTCTTTCACGCCTTCATGTCGCCCGGCGCGGTGACCGAAACCGTCCACTTCTTTGCCGCGATCATCGATGTGACGGTTCGCGCCGAAGACGGCGGTGGTGCCGCGCATGAGGACGAGGATATCGAGGTCCTGGAAATCCCGCTGGCCGATGCCATGGCGATGATCGACAGCGGCGAGATCTGCGATGGCAAGACCATCATGCTGTTGCAGTGGGCGATGTTGAATAGGGAGAGGCTGGCGGCGGGGTGAACTATGCGGAGAAAAGCTGAACCGCTTCAGCGGCGGCGGCTTGCCTAAGCTTTTTATCAAGCGTGGCAAGCGGAATCCCTTCTGTGATCGCAAGCGCGAGATAAGCCGCATCATATGCTGAAAGTTGATGCGTGCGTGCGAGGCCGACAACGAGGGCGTCGTCGCCGGAATCGGCAATCGCGATTGGCAAGTGATGAAACCGAGTGAGGGATGCTAAGACAAGATCATTGCTGATCCGTTTGCGGCGTTCCGCTATCAACAGGATGCTGCGAACTTCGTGCCGTAGAAGATCTGGTGCGCATGCCGTTTTCCGAAGCAGTGCGTCCATGATGGCGTCAGCGACATCGCTATCCTCATCTGGCAGAAACCACACAGCGGCGACCGAAGCGTCAATGACGAAATCAGGCTTCATCTACGGCCTTCGTCCCGCCACTGTAAAATCTCTTCAAGCGAGACAGGCTTGTTTTTCGCGCGGTCTCGCCGGATCAAGCGGAAGAGATTTGCGCGGCGCTCTTCATCATCGATTGGCACGAGCCGTGCCACCGGAGTGTCGCCTCTCGCGATAATGATTTCTTCGCCTGACTCCACCTTCGTAAGCAATTCCGACAAATGCGTTTTGGCTTCAGCGACCTTTACAGTTCTGGTCATGGCCATGCTCCGATGTGAAATCCATGAGACAAACTAGGCGCGAAAGCACACTTGGTCAATGCGTTGGCCAAGTGACCATCAGAGCGTGCGTTCTTCGGCGTCTCAGGTGGAAGCGTTAGCCACAATCACCTTGCTACCCTCCATCCGCACCCTGTCCCCGGCCACGAGCCGCAGGGCCTGCGGATAGGATTTGTGCTCTTCGACCAGCACCCGTGCCGCAAGGGCATCCGCTGTATCGCCCGGCAAGACCGGCACTTTCGCCTGCAGGATCACCGGTCCTTCGTCCATGCCCTCGGTGACGAAATGCACGGTGCAGCCGGCTTCGCTCATGCCGGCGTCGATGGCCCGCTGGTGGGTGTGCAGGCCGGGGAAAAGCGGCAGCAGGGAGGGGTGGATGTTGATGATCCGGCCCTCATAGGCATTGATGAAGGTGGCGGTGAGCAGCCGCATATAGCCTGCCAGGCAGATGATGTCGGGAGACAGGGTTTTAAGCGCCGAAAGGATCGCCGCTTCGTGGGCGTCCTTGCTGTCATAGTCCTTGCGCACGAACGAGAAGGTGGCGATGCCAAGCGCTGCGGCTTTCGCCAGGCCACCGGCATCGGCCTTGTCGGAGATGACGGCAACGATTTCGGCGGGATAGTCCGGCGCGGAGGCAGCCTTGACCAGCGCCAGCATGTTGGAGCCGCCGCCGGAAATGAACACCACGACCCGCTTGCGGGCCGCTTTGACCTTATCGTTCATAGAGTAAGCGTGCCCTTGTAGATCGTACCGGCAGCACCTTCGTCGCGGGCGACCATGCGGCCAAGCGCAAACACGGTCTCGCCTTCGGCTTTGAGCACCGAGGTGACCTGCTCGGCATCTTCGGCCGCCACGACCACGATCATGCCGACGCCGCAGTTGAAGGTGCGCAGCATTTCGTTGGCGGCAACGCCGCCGGTCTTGGCAAGCCAGGAGAAGACGGCCGGTGCCTGGATGGCGGCGAGATCGATTTCGGCGGCGAGGTGCTTTGGCAGCACCCGCGGAATGTTTTCCGGAAAACCGCCGCCGGTGATATGGGCGAGCGCCTTCAGCTTGCCGGTCTCGCGGATGGCCTTCAACAGCGGCTTCACATAGATGCGCGTCGGGGTCATCAGCACGTCAGCCAAAGTGCCTTCGCCGAACGGCGCGGGCGCGTCCCAGGCAAGACCCGAGAGCGAAACGATCTTGCGCACCAGCGAATAGCCGTTTGAATGCACGCCGGACGAGGCAAGACCCAGAATGACGTCGCCTGCGGCGATATCGCCGGCCGGAAGAAGTTGTCCGCGCTCGGCGGCACCAACGGCAAAACCCGCCAGATCATAATCGCCGCCGGCATACATGCCCGGCATTTCGGCGGTTTCGCCGCCGATCAGCGCGCAGCCTGCCTCGCGGCAGCCGGCCGCAATGCCGCCGACGATGGCCGCACCCTGGTCGGGATCGAGCTTGCCGGTGGCAAAATAGTCGAGGAAGAACAGCGGCTCGGCGCCCTGCACGACCAGATCGTTGACGCACATGGCGACGAGGTCGATGCCGACCGTGTCGTGCTTGTTGGCGTCGATGGCGATCTTCAGCTTGGTGCCGACGCCGTCATTGGCGGCAACCAGGACCGGGTCCTTGAAACCTGCCGCCTTCAGGTCGAACAGGCCGCCGAAGCCGCCGATCTCGCCGTCAGCGCCAGGTCGCCGTGTCGAGCGCACATGCGGCTTAATCTTTTCCACCAAAAGGTTTCCGGCATCGATATCCACACCTGCATCGCTGTAGGTCAGACCGTTCTTTCCTGGCTCGCTCATGGCTTGATCTCCGCCGGCTCGTCATATTTGGATTGCGATTGGCATGGTGGTGGCGCAAGTGCAAGCATATTGCCCAGGATACTCCCGCTTTTTTGACGTTTTGCCCGCCAATGCCGGCCCTTTTGCGCCACAGGCTTGACCATGGTCGGTACCACATCCTATCTCCAGCACTGGAAGCAGCGCTGGGCAGCGTCTGCGGCAAGACATCGGAACAGCGGCATGGTCAACACATTGAGCGGCAGCGGGCTGCAGCGCCAGATCATCTTCTGGCTGCTTTTCCTTGCGGCCTTTATCGCCTTCCTGATGGTGTTCTCCACCATTCTCCTGCCGTTCATCGCCGGCATGGCGCTCGCCTATTTTCTCGATCCGGTCGCCGACCGGCTGGAACGAATTGGCCTCAGCCGCGTGATGGCGACGGTCGTCATCCTGATCGGTTTTATCGTCGTGTTTGCGTTGTCGCTGGTGGTCATCATCCCGATCGTCTTCACCCAGGCAGCCGAATTCATCCAGAAGATGCCGGGTTATGTTTCAAAACTGCAGGAATTCCTGACCAGCCCGGACGCCGCCTGGCTGCCGGATTGGATTTCCGGGCAGATGGATACGATCAAGGCGAATTCCGCCAAGCTGCTCGAGCAGGGTGCCGGTTTTCTTGGCACGCTGTTCCAGCAATTGTGGAATTCGGGCGTGGCGCTGCTCGACATCATCTCGCTGTTCGTGATCACGCCCGTGGTCGCCTTCTATCTGCTGCTCGACTGGGACCGGATGGTCGAGCGGGTCGACAGCTGGATTCCGCGCGACCATGTGGCGACCGTCCGCCAGATATCGCGCGACATGAACGCCACGATTGCCGGCTTCGTGCGTGGCCAAGGCTCGCTCTGCATCATTCTCGGCCTGTTCTACGGTATTTCGCTCACCTTGGCCGGTCTGAACTTTGGCCTGCTGATCGGCCTGTTTGCCGGCATGATCAGCTTCATCCCCTATGTCGGCTCGATGGTCGGACTGGTGCTCGCCATCGGCGTCGCGCTCGTGCAGTTCTGGCCGGATTATCTGAATATCGTTATCATCGCGGTGATCTTCTTTGCGGGACAATTCCTGGAGGGGAACATCCTTCAGCCGCGGCTGGTCGGCAAGAGCGTCGGCCTGCATCCGGTCTGGCTGATGTTCGCGCTCCTGGCTTTCGGTGCGCTGTTTGGGTTCGTCGGCCTGCTGGTGGCTGTGCCCTGCGCCGCCGCCATCGGTGTGCTCGTCCGCTTCGGCATCGGGCGCTACCTCGACAGCACGCTCTACCATGGTCATCGCCATATCCTGACGATCGAACCGGAACACAAAAGTCCCAAGCTTCCAGAGTGACGTGTATGGTCCGCAAGTTCGAACAGTTGCCGCTCGTTTTCGAGCACGAACCGCAAACCGGGCGTGACGATCTTCTGGTGTCCGAACGGTTGAAGGCGGCCGTGACCATCATCGACAGCTGGCCGCGCTGGCCGTCGCCCGTGGTCATCCTTGCCGGCCCCGTCGGCTCGGGCAAATCGCATCTTGCGGCGATCTGGCGCGAAAACAGCGATGCCGTGCCCATCCATCCAACGGCCGGCAGCCATGCGGCCGATGCCGCGGCGCAGGGCCCGGTGCTTTTCGAGGATGCTGACCGGCAGGGGTTCGATGATCGTGCCCTGTTCCATGTCATCAACAGCGTGCGCGAAAACGGCACAAGCCTTTTGATCACCAGCCGGCTCTGGCCGATGTCCTGGCCGGTCGAACTGCCTGACTTGCGCTCGCGCCTGAAGGCGGCCACCGTCGTCGAGATCGGCGAGCCGGACGATGAACTGCTGGCCCAGGTTCTGGTCAAGCTTCTGGCCGACCGCCAGCTTGCCGTCGATGACCGGTTGATCGGCTATATCGTTGCCCGTATGGAACGTTCGCTCGAAGCCGCCCAGACGATCGTCGAGCGGCTCGATAACCTGGCGCTGGCGCGGGGCAGCCGCATCAACAGGGCCTTGGCGCTGGAGGTGCTCAACACCTTTGGAAAGACACGCGAAATCGATTGACTGTCATAGTTAGGTCGTCAAACTGACGTTAGCTGCTTCGAGAAAACCAAAAAGGGCGGGCTGGGATATGGACACTGTGACATCTGCAACGGCTGCAAGCGCGCCGGTGACCGATGAAATCGACCTTCTGACCAGCCCCGAACGCTTCATCAACCGGGAGTTCTCCTGGCTGCAGTTCAATCGCCGCGTGCTGGAGGAAACCCTCAACACCGCCCATCCGCTGCTGGAGCGCGTGCGTTTCCTGTCGATTTCGGCGGCCAACCTCGACGAATTCTTCATGGTGCGCGTCGCCGGTCTCGAAGGCCAGGTTCGCCAGGGTGTCGTCGTGCGCAGCCCGGACGGCAAGACGCCGGCCGAGCAGCTCGAAGATATTCTCAAGGAAATCGACAATCTGCAGATGGAACAGCAGGCCTCGCTTGCCGTGTTGCAGCAGTATCTGGCCAGGGAAGACATTCTGATCGTCAGGCCGGTGTCGCTGTCGGCGCAGGACCGCACCTGGCTTGCCAACGAATTCGAGCAGGCGATCTTCCCGGTGCTGACGCCGCTGTCGATCGATCCCGCCCATCCGTTTCCGTTCATCCCCAATCTCGGCTTTACCATGGGCCTGCAGCTCACCAGCACGCGCGGCCGCGAGCCGATGACGGCGCTTTTGCGCCTGCCGGTGGCTCTCGACCGCTTCATCCGCCTGCCGGACGCCAAGTCGGTGATCCGTTACATCACCCTTGAGGATGCGGTCAGCCAGTTCATCGAACGGCTGTTCCCGGGTTACGAGGTCAAGGGCTCCGGCACCTTCCGCATCATTCGCGACAGCGATATCGAGGTCGAGGAAGAAGCCGAAGACCTCGTGCGTTTCTATGAGACGGCGCTGAAGCGGCGCCGGCGCGGTTCGGTGATCCGCATCGAGATCGATTCGGAAATGCCGCTGGAACTGCGCCAGTTCGTTGTCGGCGAACTCGGCGTTCCGGAAAATCGCGTCGCGGTTCTGCCCGGCCTTCTGGCCCTCAATACACTCTCCGAGATCACAAAGGCGCCGCGCGAGGATTTGCGCTTCGAGCCGTACAACGCGCGATTTCCCGAGCGCGTCCGCGAACACGCCGGAGACTGCCTCGCCGCCATCCGCGAAAAGGACATGGTCGTCCACCACCCCTACGAAAGCTTCGACGTGGTGGTCCAGTTTCTGCTCCAGGCTGCGCGCGATCCTGACGTTCTGGCGATAAAGCAGACGCTCTACCGCACCTCCAACGACAGCCCGATCGTGCGCGCGCTGATCGACGCGGCCGAGGCCGGCAAGTCGGTAACGGCGCTGGTCGAACTGAAGGCGCGATTCGACGAGGAAGCCAATATCCGCTGGGCGCGCGACCTCGAACGCGCTGGCGTGCAGGTCGTATTCGGCTTCATCGAACTGAAGACGCATGCAAAGATGTCGATGGTGGTGCGCCGCGAGGAGGGCAAGCTTCGGACCTACTGCCATCTCGGTACCGGCAACTATCACCCGGTCACGGCGAAGATCTACACCGACCTGTCATTCTTCACCTGCAATCCGAAGATTGCCCATGACATGGCCAATATCTTCAACTTCATCACCGGCTACGGCGAACCGGAGGCGGGCATGAAGCTGGCGATTTCGCCGCACACGCTGCGTCCGCGCATTCTGCAGCATATCGGCGAGGAAATCGTCCATGCCGAAGCCGGCCGTCCGGCCTCGATCTGGATGAAGATGAATTCGCTGGTCGATCCGGAGATCATCGATGCGCTCTATCGCGCCAGCCGCTCGGGCGTCCAGATCGATCTGGTGGTGCGCGGCATCTGCTGCCTGCGGCCGCAGGTGGCAGGTCTGTCGGACAATATCCGCGTCAAGTCCATCGTCGGCCGGTTCCTCGAACATTCGCGTATCTTCTGTTTCGGCAACGGCCATGGGCTTCCCTCCGAGCATGCGCTCGTCTATATCGGGTCGGCGGACTTGATGCCGCGTAATCTGGACCGGCGTGTGGAGACCCTTGTGCCTCTCATCAACCGGACTGTGCATGAACAGGTTCTGTCGCAGATCATGCTGGGTAATCTCATCGATAACCAGCAGAGCTACGAGATCCTTCCTGACGGAACGTCGCGGCGCATGGAAGTCGCCAAGGATTCCGAGCCGTTCAATGCGCAGGTCTATTTCATGACCAATCCCAGCCTGTCCGGGCGGGGCGAGGCCTTGAAGTCCAGCACGCCGAAGGTAATTGCCGGCTGGGATAGCGGCCGCAGAAGATAAACTGGAATTGCATGGTAGAGTCTGAAGCCCAGGGGCGCTTGCCTGGAATTGCCCCGGTCTCCGTTGTGGATATTGGGTCGAACTCGATTCGATTGGTGATCTACGAGGGGCTGAGCCGGTCTCCGGCCGTCCTGTTCAACGAAAAGGTCATGTGCGGCCTTGGCAAGGGCATCGATGCGACCGGCCGGATGGACGCCGAAAGCGTCGAGCGGGCGCTGAAGGCGCTGCACCGGTTCAAGGCACTGTCGATGCAGGCGCGCGCCTCCACCACATTCGTGCTGGCGACCGCGGCTGCGCGCGACGCCTCGAACGGTCCCGATTTCATCCGCCGCGCCGAAATCATCCTCGGTCAGAAAGTCCGCGTGCTGACGGGGGAGGAAGAAGCCTATTTCTCCGCGCTCGGCATCATCAGCGGCTATCACGATCCCGATGGCGTTGTCGGCGATCTCGGCGGAGGTTCCCTCGAGCTTGTCGATGTCGCTGGCCCCAAGATTGGCAAGGGCATTACCCTGCCGCTCGGCGGTATCCGGCTGTCGGAGCATGCCGAAGGATCGATCGTCAAGGCGCGCAGCCATGTGCGCCGTTACATCAAGGGGGCGCAGGTCCTGCAGAATGTCAGCGGCCGCACGTTCTACGCCGTCGGCGGCACCTGGCGGTCGATCGCCAAGCTGCATATGGAACTGCGCAACTACCCGCTGCACATGATGCAGGGCTACGAGATTTCCTTCGAGGAGGCCATGGCCTTCCTGCCCGAGGTGATCGAGCCGAAAGATCTCAAATCCCCGGCTTATGCGCATATTTCGAAAAGCCGCCGCACGCTTCTCCCGTTCGGGGCTGTTGCGCTGCAGGAAATCATCGCCCAGATGAAACCGTCGGTGCTTTCGTTCTCGGCGCTCGGCGTTCGCGAGGGCTATCTGTATTCGCTGCTGTCGGACACTGTGCGCGCCCACGATCCGCTGCTCGCTGCCGCCCGTGAAATTGCCATCCTGCGCGCCCGCTCGCCCGAGCATGCGCGCGAGCTGGCCGACTGGAGCGGCACGATGGTGCCGCATTTCGGCATCACAGAAACGGAGGAGGAGGGCCGCTACCGCCAGGCAGCCTGCCTGCTTGCCGATATCAGCTGGCGCGCCCATCCGGATTATCGCGGCCTGCAGGCGCTCAACATCATTGCCCACAGCACATTTTCCGGCATCACCCATGCCGGCCGCGCCTATATCGCCCTTGCCAATTATTACCGTTTCGAGGGCCTGAACGACGACGGCGCCACCGAGCCGCTTGCGGCGATCGCCACCCCTCGCTTGCTGGAACTCGCCAAGCTGCTCGGCGGTCTTTTGAGGGTCGTCTATCTGCTGTCGGCGTCGATGCCGGGCGTGGTGCGCAATCTCGATATCCGCCCCTCGGCGTCGCCCGACCTCGATCTCGACTTCATCGTTCCATCCGCCTATTCGGAATTCGCCGGAGAACGCCTCGACGGCCGCCTGCAACAGCTCGCCAAGCTGACGGGCAAGCGGATTGCATTCCGGTTCGAGTAATTTTGCGGACGCTCGATTGCGCCAGCATCGGTTCAAATGCAACGAAGGCCCAGCAAAGTGTTGCTGGGCCTTCGTTCTTTGCGGTGGCTTATTTTTACCCTGACTTACTTGGCGTTCAGGAACTCGCCCACTTCGAGCAGGACGAACTCGTTGTCGTCGGCCTTGTCGAGCGCGCGACCGGCCGAGAACGGCAGGTTGTTGTCATTGCCGACGATGATATGGGTGTCATCGACGCGGTCGACGTTCTCGATGGTGACGAACGGCATGTCGTAAAAGCCTTCGCCGCCGCCCTGGCGCTTCTTGTTGTCCGGGTCGGCGATCTTCAGCAGGTCGATATAACCGATCTTGCGTACGGCCTTGCCGGCGTTCTCGCCGGTCATCTCGATCTTGTAGATGCGCTTGACCTTGGAGCCGACGGCGAAGCAATCCGGCTTGGCTTCCTTCGGGTTGGCGCAGGCCTTGTCGACGGTACCGGCGCCGTTGTCGCGCTCGATCACGAGCGCTGTCGTCTCGTCAAGCATGTTGAAATCGCCGATCGCTTCGCCGCCCTCGGCCAGCGGATAGAGCCAGCTGCGGCCGGTCCATGCCTTCGATGCGACATCGAGTTCGATGATGCGCAGCGCCGGACGGCCTTCCGCCTGTTCGACGGTTTCGGCATCGGTCCACAGCGGGCCTTCGAGCAGACCGTAGAGCTTGGTGCCGTCCTTCGACAGGGCAAGGCCCTCATAGCCGCCCGAACGCTTGACGTTCAGCGCCGGCATCGGCTTGGACGGGTCGGCCTGAACGGCCAGCATCGCGTTGTCGGGCGACATGACGGGCTTTTCGTTGACGGTGGTGGCAATGACGTCGGTCAGCTTGCCGTCAAGGTCGAACTTCAGGATGTAGGGACCGAATTCCTCGCCGACCCAGAAACCATCGGCGACCGGCTGGATGGATTCAACGTCGAAATCAGCGCCCGTCAGGTAACGCTTGGCAGCACCTTCCATGACGATCGGGAAGGGGGCCTTCTTGTCAGGGTCGGAGAGGAACAGCGTTTTTACGGCCTCGACCTTGCTGGCATCCCAGTCGATCTTGATGTTGTGCAGCATCAGCATGGTGTCGGAGGAGTTCATCTTCGAGCCGAAGCCGTTGTCCGACATGCTCCAGAACGTGCCGTCCGCCATGGTCTTGATACCGGAAAAGCCCTGCATCGGCTGGCCGTCGAATGGCAGCGACAGGCCGGTGAGGCGGACGCCATCCTTGCCGGGAACGGTGCCGAGCGCCTCGGTGCGCTTGCGATCCGCCGTGGTGAACTTGCCGGAAGTCTTCAGGTGATCGGCCGCGTCAGCGGGAGCCGCGATGATCGTGTTGGCCGGCAGGACGGCGTGGGCTGCAAGCTTGGCCGGGAAGACGGTGTCTTCGGCAAGGGCGCCGGTGGTCATCAGAAGGCCGAGTGCGACGGAAGCGAAAAGAGCGTTTTTCATCATGTCCCCATTGAGCGGTTGAAACCAGACGTACCGCTTAGCAGGGCATTGATGTCGGCGAATTGACGCCTGAATGAACCTTTGGTGACGGCAGAGGAGGAGGACGGCTATTCGGCCGGAATGCGCATGTCGAACGCCGGTGCCATTTCAAGTTTTTCCTGTTGTCTCAAGGCCATGACACCCAGCGTCTGGCCGCGGCCCTTGACGGCGTGATTGCCCAGATCCTCGATCGCGAGCACGCCCGGCAGGGTCATGCGCTGCGCAAGTTCCGTCGAGATCAGCACCGGTCTGTTGAGCGTCTTGCACAGGGATTCCAGCCGCGCGGTGGTGTTCACCGTGTCGCCGAAAAACGCGATCTTGTGATGATCGACGCCAATTTCCGCGGTGATGATGAACCCGCCATGCAGGGCGGCCCGCAGCCTTGGCACCTGGCCGAAGTTCTTGCGCCATGTGGCCGCATTGGCATCGATATCGTCGAGGATATCGAAGACGCAGCGGACGCAGCGTGCAAATTTGATGCCCCTGGCCAAAGGCCAGGTGACGATGGCGGCATCCCCGACATAATCGTCGATCGCCCCCTTGTGGCGCCGGACCGGCTCGGCGAACGTGGCAAACAGGGCTTTGAGATATTCCTGCGCCCGCAGGTCGCCATGTTTTTCGGCAAAGGCCGTCGAATCGGCAAGGTCGATGAACAGGAAGACGCGCTCCTCCTTCACCGGGCGCCGGTAACGGCTGATCAGCATGCTGGTGAAAACGTCGTGTCCGAGCAGATCGCGAACACGCAGGATGAACACGATCAGGGCGCAGACGGCCAGCGCGTAGAGGAAGACGTGGAATGGCATGATGATGAGGTCTAAAAGCGACCTCGGCTCGAGGAGGTTTAGCCATGACAGAATCAGGGCCGCCAGCGCATAGCCGACGCTCATCAGAATTTCGTAGATCACCAGTGCAACGACGATATAGGCCACGGTCGGAAGCCGCTCAATCCGCCTGTACAGCGGACGAAACAGGATCCGCCGTTCGAAGGCAATCATCGGTACGCCCATGAAAACAGCGAAGACCGCGCCTATGATGACCGGTTCACCCGGAAAGACGACCATACCGTAGAGCACGCCGCTCAGCGCCATGCCGAGAGCAATCAGCAGCCAGTTCTCGGTCGGGGATATTTCTCTCATGAATCGGTTCCACTCACCCGCGCATACGAGGCATTGTTCCCCTTGAGTGGGGCGGGTCAAGCACTTTCGTGTAACGGTCTGTGAGGTCTTATACCCGGCCGCACAGGCTCGCCCAGCGTCCCGGCGTCATGCCATGGGCTTTCTTGAAATGCCGGGTGAAATGCGCCTGATCCGAAAAGCCGGTTTCGAGCGCGATCTCGACGAGGCTCCTGCCGCTGCCGATCATGCCGCGCGCCCGCTCAAGCCGGCGCATGACGAGATAGCGGTGCGGGCTGGTGCCGAGGCTGATGCGGAAATGGCGGGCAAGCGTAAAACGGTCAAGGCCGCTGACGCTTTCCAGTTCTGAGCTGCTGACCTGGCGATCGGAATGCGCCTGCAGAAAGTCGCAGGCCCTTCGAATGGCAATCTGGTCGGACCGTTTCATCGGTGCCTTGCCGTTGCCGTCCGAATGCCGCAGCAGGGCGTCGGCAATACCTGTCAGCACATCATCCAGCTGCAGGTCGTCGATCGCGCCATCCAGGTCGCGCATCACCTCCGCCAGATTTGCGGCAAAGGCGCGGTCGGCAATGACGGGTGAGGGGACGAAAGGCAGGCCGCGCGGTCTGTCGCCGAGCGCGCCAGTCAGCATTGCGGGCGGCAGGTACATCATCCTGTAGCGCAGGCCATCGTCGGTCCCGGCACCGCCGTCGTGCAGTTCGTCGGGATGCAGCACGATGATATTGCCGGGCTGGCTGTAGCGGACCATGCCGCGATAGCGGAATGCCTGCACGCCCTGAAGCGTCAGGCCAAGCGCATAGGTATCGTGGCGGTGCGGCTCGAAAGCGTTGCCGTGAAAATGCGCCTCGATCCGCTCGATGCCACCGGAAACGGGCGCGACCTTGATGCTGTCGGAAGCGGTCGATGTGCACGAACGTTCAAGATCGCCGCCACCGGCGCGGGTTATGGAAACCCCGGATGCGTCGAGCGTCCTGTTTCCAAGAGTGGAGTTGGCATTCATGTTCGATACCAAATTTGCAATCGTGCTGCGCGAGGATCTGGCCGTCTGGCAAAAGCTGAACGTCACAGCGTTTCTCACCAGCGGCATTGTTGCCGATAAGCCCGGCATCATTGGCGAAGTCTACCGTGATGCACTGGGCAACGTCTACAATCCCTTGAGCATCCAGCCGGTCATCGTGCTGTCGGCCGATGAGAAGACCATTGCCACCATCCATCGCCGGGCGCTGGAGCGTGAAGTGAAGACGTCGCTTTATGTCGAAGAAATGTTTTCGACCGGCCATGACGTGGCCAATCGCGAGGTGTTTTCCCGGTTCGGTCCGGATGATGCCAAGGTTGTCGGCATTGCGCTTCACGCCGACAAGAAGATTGCCGACAAGATCACCAAGGGCGCGAAGATGCACCCTTGAATGGGGTTAAAGCTCGACGGCTTCGATCTTGCGGTCGACGAAGCGCAGGGCGACCTCGCCGTTGATCAGTTTCAGGGCGGTGTCGCCGAACAGTTCGCGGCGCCAGCCCTTCAAGGCGCCGACATCGGCCTTGGGACCTTCGGACGCGATCCGCTCGAGATCGTCGCTATTGGCGATGATCTTGGCGGCGACGCCCTGTTTTTCGGCGATCAGCTTCAAAAGGACCTTGAGCATTTCGCCGGCGGCCTGTGCGCCTTCCGGCGCCTGGTTCTGGCGCGGCAGCTTCGGCATGTCGGCCTTGGGCAGTTCGAGCGCCGCGTTGACCGCCTCCAGGATAGCGGTGCCTGCTGCGGAGCGCTCCCAGCCCTTCGGGATGGTACGAAGCCGGGAAAGGGCTTCCGTGTCCTTCGGCTGCTGCTGGGCGATCTCGTAGAGACCGTCGTCCTTGAGGATGCGGCCGCGCGGAACGTTGCGGCTTCGGGCCTCGCGCTCGCGCCAGGCGGCCACCTTCTGCAGCACCGCAAGTTCGACCGGCTTCTTCAACCGCATCTTCAAACGCTGCCAGGCATCGTCCGGATGGATATCGTAGGTTTCCTTGGCCTCGAGGATCGCCATTTCCTCGGTCAGCCACAGCGAGCGGCCTTCGCGCTCAAGCTCTTCCTTCAGGTGCAGGTAGACATCGCGCAGATGGGTGACGTCGGCCAGCGCATAGTCGAGCTGCTTTTCCGACAGCGGCCGGCGGCTCCAGTCGGTGAAACGCGATGACTTGTCGATATGGACGTTCTTGATCCTGCTGACCAACTGATCGTAGGAAACGCTGTCGCCGAAGCCGCAGACCATGGCGGCGACCTGCGTGTCGAAGATCGGATGCGGGATCAGCTTGCCGAGATTATAGATGATTTCGATGTCCTGGCGGGCCGCATGGAACACCTTGACGACATCCGTATTGGCCATCAGCTCGAAAAACGGCGCAAGGTCGATATCCTTTGCCATCGGATCGACAATGACGGCAATGTCCGGTCCAGCCATCTGGATCAGGCACAATTGCGGCCAGAATGTCGTCTCGCGGAGAAATTCCGTATCGATAGTCAGATATTGCCCGCTGGCCAGCGTTTCGCAGGCGGCGGCAAGTTCGGCGGTTGTCTCGATCATCAAACTTCAATCACTGTGGCGGAAATGCGGCCGTTAAAACTCACCCGATGTATCGCTTCGCGCCCGGTGCCACAACGAAAAAAGCTCAAACGACGCGGAAATATGCCGACATTCCCGTCTTCTGGTGCTCGATGATGTGGCAATGGAGCAGCCAGTCACCCAGGTTGTCGGCGACGAGACCGAGTTCGGCGTGCTCGTCAGGCAAAAGCAGAATGGTGTCGGTTGGCGGCGGCAGGACGGTGCGCTTGTTGGAACTGAGGATGCGAAAGCTCAAGCCGTGCAGGTGGATGGGGTGCGCATGCGGGGTGCGGTTCCTGACCTGCAGCACATAACTCTTGCCCAGTTTCAGCTCTGAAACCGGTGCCCCCGGATCGGGCGTATCGCCTTGCCACGGCACCTTGTTGATCGCCCAGAACGTATAGCCGATCGTGCCGCAAATGCTGGCAACCGGCGCATGTTCCGCGGTTGCGGTAAAATCGAGCGGAATGCGCGTCGCCGTCGACAGATCGGCTTCGGCAACCGGGTTGGCCGGCAGCGGTTTCACATCGCGGATATCGCGCTTCAGCGAGGCGCCGGTCGAGCGCAGTGTCGCAACCGTGAAGGGGTTCGAGCCGCGGACATTGCCGAGCTTGACCTCGGCGCCTTCCTCATCCGGCATACGCACGGCCAGTTCGACGCGCTGGCCGGGGCCGGCATCAAGCAGATCGAGCGGATAGGGCGCATCGACCGGATTGCCGTCAAGCGCGATCACCAGAGCGGGCGCCCCTTCGGCTGCGAGCGAATAGATGCGCGTCACGTCGGTGGCGGCGATCCGGATACGCACGAGACCGCCTGACGGTGCGTCATAGCTCGGCGCTTGCTGCCAGTTGGTGGTGCGCACCGTGCCGTAGGTGCCGCCACGCGCCGCATCGCGCGGCTTGAACGGCGCAATGAAGGCGCCGCCGGTACCCAGCCGCCAGTCGCGCAGGTTGAGCACGATCTCGGCATCGAAAACGGGATCATTGGGATCCTCGACGACGATGACGCCGGTCAGCCCGTGGCCCATCTGGGTCAGCGTGTTGCAATGCGGATGATACCAGAAGGTGCCGGCGTCGGGCGGCGTGAAGGCATAGTCGAAGCCGTCTCCGGGGTAGACGTAAGGTTGGGTCATTTCCGGCACGCCATCCATGGCGTTGACGATGCGCAGGCCATGCCAATGGACCGTCGTCGGCTCGTCCAGCGCGTTCATCAGCCGGGCGGCAAAGGGCTCGCCCTTCTTCATGCGGATGACCGGCGGCATGCCCGTGGCCGCGGCGTCGCCTGTTGCGTAAGTCATGACTTTCGGCGTGATGCCGTCGCTGGCCAATGCCGCCTCGGTAAACTGCGCCTTGAGCAGCAGCGGTGCCGGAGCCGCCATGCCGCCGCGCGCCGCAAGCCCGCCGCCGATGGCGAAGGAGGCTGCGGCTGCAGCCGATCCCTTCAGAAGTGTGCGGCGGCTGATGATCGGCATGGGCAGGATTCCGGACATTGCGATGCCCCGGTTTAAACTTGATACCAGTATTCATCAATTGGCATTTGCGCGCATCTTGCCGCAGCGGCCGAACCCTTACTTCTTGTCTTCCGGCCGGGCCGCCAGTTTGTTGAAGAAGGAGGAGGTGCGCAGCAGGTTGCGAAACCGCATCGAGCGTTCACCGGTGGGCACAGCGCCTCGCGCCATCATGCGCTGCAGCGTGTAGAGCATGAAGGCGGCCAGCACTGCGGCTGTGTAGATGAACAGCGACTGCGGCCCGAAAATATCCAGCATGAACGAGGCAAACAGCGGGCCGATGATGGCGCCGCACGACCAGAAGAACAGCATGCCCGCCGATACCAGCGCATGCTGCCCTTCGGCGGCATGGTCGTTGGCATGGGCAGAACACAGCGAATAAAGCGGCATGGCGAAGGCGCCGAAGATGAAGATGCCGATGAAGTTCAGCCATTCGTCGCTGCCGGCGAAGAAGGCGAGATAGAGCCCGGCAAGCAGCGAGCCGAAGGTGGCAAACAGAATGATCAGCCGCCGGTCCAGCCGGTCGGAATAGAGCCCGAGCGGATATTGCAGGACCACACCGCCGATGATGCCGACGCTCATGAAGGTGGCAATCGCCGTGATCGACAGGCCGATGCCCTCGGCATAGATCGGGCCGAGCGAGCGGAAGGTGGAATTGGTCAGGCCGACGACGATGCAGCCGATGGTGGCGAGCGGCGAAATGTTCCACAGCGCCTTGATGTCGAACTTGATCGCTTCCGGTGCGCCGGGACTGGAGCGGTCGGCAAAGGAGATCGGCACCAGCGACAAAGTGAGCGCCATGGACACGATGGCAAACAGCTGGAAGCCCTCGATGCCGACGGTCGGGATCAGATATTGCGCCGCCGTCACCGAGCCGAGATCGACCAGACGGTAGATCGACAGTGTGCGGGCGCGGTTGGAATTGTTGACCCGGGCATTCAGCCAGCTTTCGACGGTGGCAAACAGGCTGGCAAAACAGATGCCGGCGATCAGACGCATCAGGAACCAGAACCACGGATCGATCAGAAGCACCATGGCGATCGAGGCTGCCGATGCAATCGCCGCCATCGCCGAAAATGTCCGGATATGCCCGATCGAACGCAGGATGCGCGTCACATAGATGCAGCCGATGGCAAAGCCGATATTGTAGCCGGTGCCGACAAGGCCGATCAGCGATGTCGAAAAGCCTTCCTGCAGGGCACGCAGCGAAATATAGGTCCCCTGCAGCCCGTTGCCGCCGATCAGAATGCCTGCGGTGATCAGGAGGGGGATGAGCGGGCGGATTTGGGACATGGCGAGCCTGCGATCGCGGCGTCCAGGATGAGTCGTGTCCGCGACAGGCGGGAGTAGTAGACCAGAGACGCGCCCGGCGACAAGGTAAAATGACCCTGCTTCTGCCCGCCGTCACCTCATAGGAAGGGCCGGCCGCCGATCGCCTGCAGGAAGGTCGCCGCGACGACGGCGGTGCCGGCGAGGGCGCCGAGAATCAATCCCGGACGCACTGCCTTCGGCGCGAAGCGGTCGAGACAGAGCCCGAGCAGCGGCAGGGCCTGCATCATGTGGGTCGCAAAGAAATGCGGCACGCGCAGATCGCCGCCGGTGCGCGACCAGCCGAAGAGAAACAGGCCGCCGGTATCGCTTTTGATGCCGTCGACCCAGTGGCCGGGCCCATCCACCTGCCCCCCCGCGAGAATGAAGGCGGTAACGAGCGTTAGCAGCGAGCCGAGCATGAGGCCCCAGGCGCCGCCGGTCCGCAAACCGTCCGGTGCCGGCGCAGTGGGCCGCAGTGCCAGGTAGAGACCGATGGCGAAGCTTGACAGGACGAGAAGCGTAGCGCCGATGCCCATGACGCTATAGGCCAGAGCCTCCATGGGCGTGCCATTGTTGAAATGCGATGCCCTGCCGCGTGCTGCCTGAAGCGCGATGTAGGCGATCTCTGCGGTCGACATCGCGGCGGCCGTCCATGCCGCAAGGCGAAACCCGCGCCCGGCCCTTGTCACGGGATCGATGAGCGGCAGAAGCCACAGAAGGGTGCCGAGCAGAACGATGAGGGAAGCCTGGAATTTCAGCGGCTTTATCCAGACGCTGATGCCGTTGAGCATCCTGTCGTCGATTGCCAGCGCAGCAAGGCTCGGCAGGGCGAGCGCCAACTGGAACCCGATGGCGAGGACGAGCAACTGCCGCGCCTTGTCATGACGATCGATCGTATTATCCGGTCTCGTGGCGAGCGGCAGGGTCATGGCCGGGGTCTCCTGGCTGCGAGCGCCGTTGCCGTGGCGTCGGTGACATAGAAGATCAAGAGGCCGATCGGGCCGAACATGAAGGTGGCGATCAGCATCGGGATCTGCAGCAGGCGGTTCCAGCCGCGTTTGTCGGCTTCTGTGGCGATGAACGTGCCGACGAAGAGGTCGAAGGCGAGATAATGAACCCAGCCCGCGACCAGTCCGCCATCGGACAGGAACAGAGCGCGGACCTGCGCAATCGATTCGAAGCCGCCGCCTTCAATGCGGAAAAAATAGACGAAGATCAGAACCGCATAGGTCAACGAAAGAGCGCCGATCAGCCCGATGCGCAGGGCCGGGACGATCCAGGCCCTGCGAGGAAAGGCGGCAAGCAGCAGCCAGCCGAGCATGGCCGCGCTGCTGGCAAGGGAAAAAACGGTATCCAAGCGCATCGATCCCTTATCTTGACGGCGACAAGATCAGCTTGAAATTTTATCTTGTCACTGTCAAGATCGATTTTGACAGCCTCCGCGCTGGTGCGCTAGAACAAGACATGGCGCAGCAGAAGACATATCATCACGGCGACCTCCGGCAGGCCTTGCTGCAGGCAGCACTTGAAATACTTGAGGAATCCGGCCTCGCCGGCCTTTCCCTGCGCAAGGCCGCCGCCCGCGTCGGCGTTTCGCATGCCGCCCCCGAACATCATTTTCCGAGCCTGAAACATGTGCTGAATGCCATGGCAACGGAGGGTTTCCGTTTGTTCGAGGCTGCCATGCTCGATGAGATGGCGGCATCCGGCAAGGCGCCCGCCGAGCAATTGCGTGCGGCGTCCCGCGGCTATCTTGCCTTCGCGACGGGGCGGCCGCATCTGTTCCGCCTGATGTTCACCGTCAATCTTCTCGACTGGTCGGACATGGCGCTCAGCGAAGCGGGGTTGAGGGCGCGGTCGGTATTGAGCGATATTTGCCGCCCGGTGGCAATTCATCTGAAGCTCGATACGCCGGACGGCAGGGCAGCGGTGGAAAAACTCGTCTGGTCGCAAATCCATGGGTACGCGCATCTGGTCATTGACGGGAAGTTTACGCTGGAGGGCGCGCCGGACTGCGAGGGTCCCATCCCACCGCTTGACCTTGCGGGCCTGCTTCTGCGGGATTGAGCGGAAACTTGTTTTGCCTGCCGGTGTCCGGCAGCCCGGCATTCGCTGTCAATCCCGGCCCGGCCTTGACAAATCGGCCCCACCATGCGCTTTTCCGCCCGATTTTGACGCTGCCGCAGCGCGCTTTGGCGTGGCCGCGCGGCCCTTGGTTCCAGGATAATATCATGCACCGTTACCGCAGCCACACTTGTGCCGCTCTCAGCAAAGCCGATGTCGGCCAGACCGTCCGTATCTCCGGCTGGGTCCACCGCGTTCGCGATCATGGCGGCCTGCTGTTCATCGACCTTCGCGATCATTACGGCATGACGCAGATCGTCGTCGATCCCGACTCACCGGCCTTCAAGGCGGCAGAGACGGTGCGCGGCGAATGGGTCATCCGCATCGACGGCACCGTCAAGGCGCGCTCGGACGAGACCGTCAACAAGCAGATGGCGACCGGTGAGATCGAACTGTACGCGCAGGAGATCGAAGTGCTCTCCGCCGCCAAGGAACTGCCGCTGCCGGTGTTCGGCGAACCCGACTATCCGGAAGACATCCGCCTCAAGTACCGCTTCCTCGACCTGCGCCGCGAAACGCTGCACAAGAACATCGTCAAGCGCAGCCAGATCATTTCCGACATGCGCTCGCGCATGAACTCGGCCGGCTTTGCCGAATATTCGACACCGATCCTGACGGCCTCGTCGCCGGAAGGCGCGCGCGACTTCCTCGTGCCATCACGCATTCATCCCGGCACGTTCTTCGCATTGCCGCAGGCACCGCAGCAGTACAAGCAGCTGTTGATGGTCGCCGGTTTCGACCGCTACTTCCAGATCGCCCCGTGCTTCCGCGATGAAGACCCGCGCGCCGACCGCCTGCCGGGCGAATTCTACCAGCTCGACCTCGAAATGAGCTTCGTCACCCAGGAAGACGTCTGGGACACGATGGCGCCGATCATGACCGGCGTGTTCGAGCAGTTTGCCGAGGGCAAGCCCGTCACCAAGGAGTGGCCGCGCATTCCTTATGATCAGGCCATCCGGAAATACGGCTCCGACAAGCCGGACCTGCGCAACCCGATCGAGATGCAGGCCGTGACAGAACATTTTGCCGGTTCCGGCTTCAAGGTGTTCGCCGGCATGATCGCCGCCAACCCGAAGGTCGAAGTCTGGGCGATCCCGGCCAAGACCGGCGGCAGCAGAGCCTTCTGCGACCGCATGAATGCGTGGGCGCAGTCGACCGGTCAGCCGGGCTTGGGCTACATCTTCTGGCGCAAGGAAGAAGACGGCACGACGGCCGGCTCCGGCCCGCTTGCCAAGAACATCGGCGAGGAGCGCACCGAAGCGTTGCGCACGCAGCTCGGCCTCGAAGCGGGCGACGCCTGCTTCTTCGTCGCTGGCGATCCGGCAAAATTCTACAAGTTCGCAGGCGAGGCCCGCACCAAGGCTGGCGAGGACCTGAACCTTGTCGATCGCGAGCGCTTCGAACTGTGCTGGATCATCGACTTCCCGTTCTACGAATGGAGCGAGGAAGACAAGAAGGTCGATTTCGCCCACAACCCGTTCTCGATGCCGCAGGGCGGACTGGAAGCGCTGCAGACGCAGGACCCGCTGACGATCAAGGCCTATCAATATGACGCAGTCTGCAACGGCTTCGAAATCGCCTCTGGCTCGATCCGCAACCAGTCACCGGACCTGATGGTCAAGGCGTTCGAACTGGTCGGCCTGTCCCAGACCGACGTCGAAGAGCGTTTCGGCGGCATGTACCGCGCCTTCCAGTACGGCGCGCCGCCGCATGGCGGCTGCGCCTTCGGTATCGATCGCGTCGTCATGCTTCTGCTCGGCGCCAAGAACCTGCGCGAGATCACGCTGTTCCCGATGAACCAGCAGGCACAGGATTTGCTCATGAACGCACCGGCCCCCGCCATGCCGAAGCAATTGCTGGAACTGTCGCTGCGCGTCATCCCGCCGGTGAAGAAAGACTGAACGGCATAATTCTACACCCGGGAATGGCGGCCGTTCGCCGCCGTTCCCGTTATGGAAGAGCAGCATGCCTCGGTCATGAAAATGTTACAAAATCTTCGTGATGCGTTGAGGTTTTATTTAAAGATTTTGAGGACTTATCGGCTCTGGTTTATGCATTTCCGGAGTGCCGCGTGTCCCGACTTTCCCATCTCAAGATTTCCCAGCGCGTCATGCTGTTCGCCCTCGTGGCGCTGGCAGGCATTATCGTCATTGCCGGCATCTTCCTCTGGCAGCGGCAGATCGAAGCCGAATTTCGGCTTGGCGTCGATCGCCTGACCAGACTTCAGCAGGAAATCGCCTCTATGGACGGCGATCTGCGCGACACGCTGCTCTGGGAGCAGCAGTTCCTGCTTACCAGGGACCCTGCATCCATCGACAGGTTCCAGGTCTCCCATACCGCCGTTTCGGCTGCGGTCGAGCGCCTGCGCAGCGGCGCAGCACCTGCCTTGATCACCGATCTCGATGCGCTGAAGAGCGGTCTTGAACACTATGCCGGCGGCTTTGCGCGTCTGGTGAAAGACAATGAGGACCTCGGCCTCAACCCGTCCAGCGGTTTTGAAGGCGTCATGCGCGGTGCCGTGCATTCGATCGAGGAACAGCTGAAGGCGGTCGATGATGCCAATATCCGCGCCAGCATGCTGATGCTGCGCCGTCACGAAAAGGATTTCATCCTGCGCCGCGACGCCAAATACATCGAAGCCCATGGCCAGGAGGGCGAGACCTTCAAGGGGCTGGTCAAAAAAGCTTTCAAGCCCGGCGTTCAGCGCATGCGGATCATGGATGCGTTTGAAATCTATCGCGACGCCTTCCGCCTCTATGCCGGCGCAAGCCTGAAGGAAGCCGAAAGCCGCCGCCTGGTTGCGGAAGCCTATGGTGCACTGGAGCCGGTGACCCAGCGCGTCCTTGCCAGTTTCTCGGCTGAAAAGACGATGATCGAGAATGAGAGCGCCCGCATTGCCGAGCGCAATATCTCGTTTGTGATCGGCCTTCTGGCTGTGACGGTGCTCGTTCTGCTCGCCGGTGTCTGGATCATCGGCCGCTCGATTTCCCGCCCCGTCAAAAAGGTCACGGAGGCCATGCGCGATCTGGCCGGTGGCAATACGGATGTCACCGTGCCGGGGCTTGGCATGCGCAACGAATTCGGTTCGATGGCGGAGGCGCTGGAAGTGTTCCGTCAGTCGGCACTGGCAAACCGGCGTCTTGAGGAAGAAGCGGCCGAGGCCCGCGGCCTGGCCGAGGAAAAGCGCCGGCAGCTGCAGGAAGACGCCGAGGCGTCCGCGCAACTGCGTTTGCACCGGGCGACAGCTGGACTTGCCGGCGGGTTGCAGCGGCTGGCGGGGGGAGATCTCTCCTTTGAACTCATCGAACCCTTCTCCGCCGATTTCGAATCCTTGCGCGAAAACCTCAATACGACACTGCGGCAGCTGAACGGCGTCATGCAGGATATCGCCCAATCGAGCACGGCCATTGAAAATGGAAGCCGTGAGATCAGCGGCAGCGCCGGCGACTTGGCGCGCAGGACCGAACAGCAGGCCGCAGCACTCGAGCAGACGGCGGCCTCGCTCGATGAAATAACCGCCAATGTCACCAATTCCGCCAGGCGGGCGCAGGAGGCACGCCAAGCGGCCGTCACTGCCAATGAAAGTGCTGCACGGACGGAAAATCTCGTGACCCAGGCGATTACCGCGATGGAGCGCATCGAACAATCGTCCGAGCGGATCGCCAGCATTATCGGCGTCATCGATGAAATCGCCTTCCAGACCAACCTGCTGGCGCTCAATGCCGGCATTGAGGCGGCGCGCGCCGGCGATGCGGGCAGGGGGTTCGCGGTTGTTGCGCAGGAGGTGCGCGGGCTTGCGCAACGCTCCGCCGGTGCTGCGGGCGAGATCAAGCAATTGATCCGGACGTCGGTCAACGAGGTTTTGGATGGGGCGCGTTTCGTCCGCGATACGGGGGCCGCTCTCACCGAAATCGGCGATCATGTCGATACAATGAGCAGGCATGTGGAGGCCATCGCGGTTTCGTCGCGCGAGCAATCCACCGGCCTTGCCGAAATCAATGCGGCGGTCAACCAGATGGATCAGGGCACCCAGCAGAACGCGGCCATGGTCGAGGAAAACAACGCTGCAAGCGTGGTGCTTGCCAATGAAGCCGCCCGCCTGCGCGGCCTGATCTCGGTATTCCAGCTTGCGGAGAAAAGCGCGCAGCCGGACAACACCGACCGTAATGTCGCGAACTTGCGCCGTATGGCCGGACAGGCGGCCTGATCGATGCCTTCGGTGTTGCGACACCGAAGCGGCGGACCGAAATCTCGTTAGGCGAGACCTTTTCCGATACTGTTTGATCGACCCGGCGATGCCAATCGCCGGGTTTTTCCGTTCCGCAATTTGCCTGAAAACCACCCTCAAAGCGGCGATATTCCGCGCGCAATCGGCCTCGTTTCGCTCATTACCAGGCGTCCGGTTCGCGAACTATATGAACAACATTGGACGGGTTCATGATCCAGCCGCCCCGAAATCCGTCGCCAAGGTCTTCGATTTGGTCGCAACGAATGGCGCCGCCTTTTTCAAGCAGCGCCAATGCACCTTGATGGTTGTCCGTAAACAGCTCAAGCCAGACTTCAGCCTGGGAGTAGTTTGGCGCTTCGTCTATCCACAATCGGTTGGGGCCGAGATGAAAACCTATTGATGGCGCCTTTTCGTCGAAAGGCTCGAGCCCGACGATATCACGATAGAAGGCGATGACCGCCTCGTATTGGTGCGATGGAACTTTCATGGCGATGTTCACGCCACCCTTTATTTTGACCGACATGGAAAACAACCTTCCTGTAAATCGAGGGCTTGTTGTTGGGGTACTTGGCATTCGGTTGATTGAGGCAGCGTCTTCCTCGCGGAACTTGCCACAGGTAAAATTATGTTATAAAAATATAACATGTCAAGTGAATCAAATTGCGACGAAATTTTCAAGGCATTGGCCAACGGCATGCGCCGGCGCATGCTGGACACCATAAAAGACGCACCGCAGACAACGGGCGCGCTCTGCGAGATTTTTGCTGAGTTCGATCGGTGCACCGTCATGCAGCATCTCAAGGTGCTGGAAAGCGCCGGCTTGGTGATTGTCGTCCGGGAGGGCCGCGAACGCTGGAACCATCTCAATGCGCTGCCGATCCTTCATTCCGACCAGGGCTGGCAATACCGGATGCCCGCCTACCAGCGGCGGCTACAGGCGCAGGGCATCGCCCAGAGCATGTCGCGCAAGGGCAACTGCCTCGACAACGCCGCCATGGAA
>JAESGK010000141.1_pt1 | contig 71113 bp, 68 predicted proteins | sample 9269681 | NCBI WGS metagenome assembly JAESGK01 (sample SAMN14515347, study PRJNA621673) | algae metagenome | isolation source: Timaviella obliquedivisa GSE-PSE-MK23-08B and co-occurring heterotrophs from... | place: USA: Grand Staircase Escalante National Monument, Utah | collected 2006-08-15
CCGACCCTAACCCGGAAATCGCCGGTGACCGCCGCAAGGCCGCTCCCTCGCTACAGCGCACCCGATGGGCGCGCTCGCTCGCGGCCTTGCTCCAACCAGCTACACCACCACCGGGGGCACGACCTTGGTGTCGCTAGATTTCGACCACTTTGTCTCGAAGCGCATTGCGCCTGAGCCTATGATGAAGCGGCCATCAAAGGCGCTGTAGTCGAAGGTTACTTCGCCCGACAATGAACTAGCTTGAGGGGGCGGCACGCTGGACGCTTTGATTGCGGAAGATGGAACGCCGACTTTCTTGGCGATAAGTGCTGCGAGAGCTACAGGACTATGGTCGGCGGATTTCAAGTATTGCACTGTGTCGGGTAGGGGTCATTCGCTCAGTCTCATGTTGGAAGAGAACGTCTTCAAGTGATTGGCACATATGGCGGTGAATAGGCCGATTGCCTTCGATAAGTCGCCTTTGACTGTCTGTATATCCAGGTATATACGAGAGATGAAATGACCATCACACGAACCCGAACCTTCCGAAGCGGTAACAGCGAGGCCATCCGCCTGCCGAAGGACATCGCCTTCGGCGAAGACGTGGAACTCGTCATCGTCCGCTCCGGCGACGTGATGACGATCTATCCGGCCGCCACCTCCATCCCGGCGATGATCAAGCGGCTGCGCGCTTTGCCCGCGCCGCCCAGCATCGAGCGGCGCGACGACGAGGAACTGCCGGAGCGGCGGGGACTCTAAGGTGGCGTACCTGCTCGACACCGACGTCGCCATCCATCTGCGCGACGGCGATCCGGCGGTCACCGCCAAGGTGGCCGCGCTCGACGATGCCGTGCTGATGTCGATCGTCACCCGCGTCGAACTCGAAGGCGGCGTCCATCGCGAGCCCGCCCATGCGCCGGTCCGGCGTGCGCGTCTCGATGCGATCCTCGCGGCCGTGCCGACGCTCGCGTTCGACGACGAGGCCGCAGAGGCCTACGGCGCCATCGTGGCCAGCGCCGGCTATTCGCGCCGCAAGCTGCTCGACCGCATGATCGCAGCCCAGGCGCTCGTCCATCGCGCTTCGCTCGTCACCATGAATGCCGGCGACTACACCGACATTCCGGAGCTAGCCCTGCTAGCATGGTGAGGTAGCGCCTCAGGACCGCCCCGTCGCCGGCAGCACCGTCTTGAACGGGCCGTTCAGGCGGTCGCGGTAGACGGCGACGCCTTCCATGATGCGCTGGACGTAGTCGCGCGTCTCGCGGAACGGGATCATCTCGATCCAGTCGACCATGTCGATCTTGCCGGCGCGCGGGTCGCCGATCGTCTCCAGCCAGCGCGCGACGCGATTGGGGCCGGCGTTGTAGCCGGCCGCCGCCAGCTCGTAGGAGCCGCCGAACTTCTGCAGCATCTCGGCCAGGTACTTGGTGCCGAGCTGGACGTTGTAGGCGGGGTCGCGCGTCAGCTTCTCCTGGATGAACGGCACGCCGACGCGACCGGCGACGTCGCGCGCCGTGCCGGGCAGCAACTGCATCAGGCCGAGCGCGCCCGAGCTGGAGACGGCGGCGGCGTTGAACGAGCTTTCCTGGCGCGTGAGGGCCAGCGCCAGCGCACGCTCGATCGAGCCGGTGGAACCTAGGTCGACGACGGGGAAGGACGCATCGAACAGGGTGACGCCGCTCACGGCGCCACGTCTTGCGATGGTGAGCGCCACGTCGGGGCGCCTGAGGTCGACGGCGAGCTGGGCCAGCAGCGCGGTCTCGCCGGGCGCCGTCACCATGCGGGCGAGGCGCAGCAGGAACGGCCCGGCGCGCTCATAGGCGCCGGCCTGGCCGAGGTAGCGCGCCACCGTCACCAGCTCGCGGCCGCCCAGCGCCTGGCGGTCGGTCGCGCTGGCCACCGGATCGCTCGGCAGCTGTGCCGCGGTGCCGGGCAGTTTGCGCGCGGCGAGCTGGCCGTAGAAGGTCTGCCCGAAGCCTGCGGCTTTGGCGTACCACTCGTTGGCGTCCTTGGTGCGGCCCGCGGTCTCGTGGCTCCGGCCCAGCCAATAGGCGGCGCGGCTCTTCGAGATCGCGGTCGAGACGCCGTCGTAAAGAGTCTGGAAATGTTTTAGGCCGTCCGCCGGTTTCTTGAGGTGGCGGAGCGCGATCCAGCCGGCGAGGAACTCGGCCTCGGCGAACGGCACGCCCTTGGTGAGGCCATGGCCCACGACGACGGCATAGGCATCGGCGGGGCGGTTGGCGCCGAGCAGATCGCGCGCGAGCTGGTTGCGCTCGTTCCACCACGCGTCGGTCTGATTCGCGGCAAGCCCCGACATCACCGTCTTCGCCTCGTCGAGATTGCCGGTGCGGCGCAGCCACTGCGCACGCTCCAGCCGGACGGTCGGTTCGGCGAGGCGGGCGGCGGCCACGCCGCGCAGCACGGTCGGCGCATCGGCGGCACGCGTGACCATCGCCAGGCGCGCATTGGCCACGGGCTGGTAATCGGGCGGCAGCTTGGGCAGCAGCTCGCGCGCGATCTGCGGGCGGCCCTCGCGCAGGATGCGGTCGAAGCGGGCGATCTGGTCGGGCCCGGTCAGGAGATGACCGTAGCGGTTGAGGAAGTCGTTCTCGTCCGAAGGTCGGAAGGTCGCGTTCTGCCAGCTCTCGCGCGCGAACTTCGCCACGTCGTTCGGGCTCACCGTGTTCGTGGCTTCCAGGCGGCGCATGTGGCCGGAGCTGGTGAGCGGCGGAAACGCCGTGAAGTAGCGGAACACGTCGTTGGCCGGCGTTTCTGGGCCGATGCGCTCCTCGGCCTGGCGCCGCAGCACCTCCGGCTCCGGCCAGTCAGGGTTCTCGCGCAAAAACCGCCATGTCGTGGCGAAGTCGGCCTCGGTCCTGGGCGCGGTGCGCAGGATGCTCCAGTCGACGATGCGGGTGAGCACCGGATTGCGGAAGTTCGCCACCGCCGCGCGGGCATCGGCCCAGCGGCTCTCGTCCACTGCCTTGAGTGCCGACGCCAGGGCGGCGGCTTCGGCGGCTTCGAGCGGCTTCGAGGAGGCGATCGCCTGGGCCACCTCGCTGGGCGGGGCGACCGGCACCATGCCGCCCGGTGAGACCGCGATTGGCGCGGTGGGGGCCGGCGGCTGCGCCGGACGCGGAGCCGCGTTGCGGTCTGTCGGCGCACGCCGGACGCCGGTATCCGGCGTCGTCGGCGCCGGCTGATCGCTGCCTTGACCGCGCAAAATCGTGACGCCGCCCTGCTGGGCATAGGCGTGGATGGGCATGCCGGCACTCACGGCGAGGATCAGCACCAAGGGGACAACGAGTGTTTTCACGCCAGGAATCGTAGGCAGGGACTTGCGGCATCACAATGGCAAGTGTGGGGGCAAGTATTGGGGGCAAGTTGCTCACCTTGCAGGGGCAGGGGGCGGGCCCTAGACTGAATTTCGAAGAAAAATCGGAGAAAAATCCATGTTCACCGGATCGCTCGTGGCGCTGATCACCCCGTTCAAGAACGGTTCGGTCGACGAAAAGGGATTCGAGAAGTTCGTGGCCTGGCAGATCGAGGAAGGCACCGACGGGCTGGTGCCCTGCGGCACGACCGGCGAGTCGCCGACGCTCAGCATGGAAGAGCACAAGCGCGTCATCGACATCTGCATTGCCGCCGCCAAGGGCTCGGGCGTGCCGGTGATCGCCGGCACCGGCTCGAACTCGACCTCGGAGGCGATCGAACTCACCCAGCACGCCAAGAAGGCCGGCGCCGATGCCGCCATGCTGGTCGTGCCCTACTACAACAAGCCGACCCAGGAAGGCCTGTTTCAGCATTTCAAGGCGGTGGCCGAGGCCGTCGACATCCCGATCCTGCTCTACAACGTGCCGCCCCGTACCGGCGGCGACATGCAGGTCGAGACCGTGATCCGCCTCAGCCAGGTCAAGAACATCGTCGGCATCAAGGACGCGAGCTACGACATGGCGCGCCCGACGCTGACCAAGCTCAAGGCCAAGAAGGGTTTCATCCAGCTCTCGGGCGAGGATGCGAGCGCGCTGGGCTTCCTGGCCCAGGGCGGCGACGGCTGCATCTCGGTGACCGCCAACGTCGCGCCGCGCCTGTGCGGCGACATGCACGATGCGTGGAAGAAGCGCGACCTCGACAAGGCCTTCGAGCTGCAGGACCGGCTGATGCCGCTGCACAAGGCGATGTTCTGCGAGACCAGCCCCGGCCCGGTGAAGTTCGGCGCCGAGCTGATCGGCCAGGCGAGCGCCGAGATGCGCCTGCCGATGGTGCCGATCGCCGAGAGCAGCAAGAAGGCGGTGCGCGAGGCCATGATCCACGCCGGCCTGATCAACTGATGACCGAAATCCGACGATCCGCGCATGAGCATGAGGCGCGCCGGAGGCGCGCGGTCCGGAAGACTCATGAGTCTTATGGACCGCGAGCGTCCCGCTCGCTCATTGTTTCCGAGTAAGCATTGGCGAAGAAACCCGAGCCTGGGCAGACCGTCGTCGCCCAGAACCGCAAGGCGCGGCACAACTACTTCATCGAGGAAACCTTCGAGGCCGGCCTGTCGCTGACGGGCACCGAAGTGAAATCGTTGCGCGGCGGGCGCAGCACGATCGCGGAGTCCTATGTCACGGCGATCGAAGGCGAAGCCTGGCTGGTCAACGCCACCATCCCCGAATATTCCAGCGGCAACCGCAACAACCACGAGCCGCGCCGGCCGCGCAAGCTCCTGCTGCATCGCAGCCAGGTCAACAAGCTGATCGGCGCCATCCAGCGCCAGGGCCGCACCGTGGTGCCGCTGCAAGTCTATTTCAACGAGAAGGGCCGGGCGAAGCTCGAGATCGCCCTCGCCCTCGGCAAGAAGGCGCACGACAAGCGCGCCACGATCAAGGAGCGCGACTGGCAGCGCCAGCGCAGCCGGTTGCTCAATCGGACCTGAGACGGGGCCCTCGCTGACATCGGAGTAGACCATGCCCACTGTCCTGATTACCGGCGCGGCACGCGGTCTCGGCCTGGATTTCGTGAAGCAATATGCCGCCAGGGGCTGGCGGGTGCATGCCTGCGCGCGCACGCCCACTGCGCGGGAGGGGATCGAGGGCGATGTCCATGCCCATCCGCTCGAAGTGAGCGACTATGATGCTGTGAACGCCCTTGCCGTGAAGCTGGCGGGTGAACAGATCGATGTTCTGCTCAACAACGCCGGAATCGCCGGCCGCGAAGCGACGGTGCTGGGCTCGATCGACCCGGTGGTGTGGCGCCAGACCTTCGAGGTGAACACGCTGGCGCCGCTGATGATCGCGCAGGCCTTCGTCGAGCATGTCGCGCGCTCCGAGCAACGCAAGATGATCGCCCTCTCCAGTCGCCTCGGCAGCATCGCGCTGGCCGACAGCGGACGCTATGCCTACCGAGCCAGCAAGGCCGCGCTCAACATGAAGTGGAAAGGGCTATCGATCGATCTGGCGGGCAAGGGCGTGATCTGTGTCGTGCTTCATCCCGGCTGGGTGCAGACCGACATGGGCGGCGCCGCTGCCACGCTCACCATCGAGCAGAGCGTGCCGGCGATGGTCAATCTGATCGACGGGCTGAAGACTTCGGACAGCGGCCGTTTCTTCAACTACGACGGCACGGAGTTTCCCTGGTAGCGCACGGAAGACCATGCTTGTCCGAGGGGCGCTTCGATCGCCCTGAATGCCCGTTCATATTTTCTTTTCAGAAAAAGTTGCAGGTTCGACAGGAATAGGCTAAGAAAAAGACGATCTTGGCGGACCCTGTCCGCCGGCCCCACGCCCGCCCGGTTTTCGCCGCGGCGGGCTTTTTCATGCCTGCGGAGACAGCAAACATGGGAACGACGATCTTCCCGACCGTGCCGGTGGCACGGCCGGAGGCCGAGCCGTGGCCAATTGATGAACACACGATCCGCATCGACGAGATGTTCGCGCGCCAACTCGATACCGAGTTTGCGGGCCACGTGCGCGGCCTGCTGCATGATCCCGAAGCCGGGGTCTCGGCCCGGCGCGGCGAGGCCGCCCTCGAAGCTATCGTGGGCGCGATGCCGGCGCTGGGCGAGCTGAAGGAGCGCATGCTGGCCCAGGCCATCGGCCCGCGACAGCGCAGCATCCTAGAACCCTTGATCGACACGCGACTCGACTGGGCGGCCGGCACGCTGGGCCGATTGGCGCACCAGGCCACGATGGAAGTGGATGATGCGAGCGTCGCCGACCGCATCGCCGGCCTGAACCAGGACGCGGCGACGGCGTGGCACGACCCTACGTATCTGCGGAAGCTCGGCCGGACCGCCGTCGACGAGTTGCGGTATCAGGGCGAGCGTCGCGGCTGGGATTCGGCCGAGATCGACGCCAAGGCACGCGGCGGACTCTCTGACCTCTATGCCGGGGCAGTCGAGACCGCGATCGGCCAGGACGACCTCGACGGCGCATCGGCTCTCTACGCCCACGCCCGAGAGGTCATCGATCCCGAGCGTCAGGCCGCCATCGACCGCCGCTTCGTTCGGGCCCGCGAGGCCGTCCTCTACCGCGATGTCGATCATGACATGGCGGGCATCCCGATCGAGCCGGCGGGGCCGCCGGGGGCCGACGTATTCCAGGAACGAGCCGCCGAGCTCACGCCCGAGGATGCAAGCGCAGAGGTGCGCGCCGGCATCGCCCAGGTCGCCACTTTCGCCCAGCACCGCGCCGAGCGGCGGTGGAACAAGCAGCAGGCCGAGGCCGGCGTCACCGCCCTCGACTGGCTCGGAAAGAACCCCAGCCGATCGTTTCTGGCGATACCGCCCGACATCCGCGACTGGCTGGCCCCGGATCAGTGGCACGGCCTCGAGGCTCTCTTCATCGAGGGCCGACTCCGGACCGACGGCGACCTCTTCGAGCGTCTCGACCGGCTCCTGGTCTACGAGCCCGGCACCTTCGCCGCCCTCGATCTTGACCGTCATCGCCTGTCGCTCGACGACGGGGACCATGCGCGTTTCGCCGACGCGCAGAAGGCGATTGCTGAGGGCACGATGGACCCGGCTTTAGTCCGCTACCGGCGCGCCCGCCTAGACGCCGACCGGACCATGGAGGCCAAAGGCATCGATACCGACGGTCCCGAGTCACGCCTCGTTCGCGCCAACGTGCGCGACCAGCTGCAAGCGTTCTCGTTCCTTGAGGGTCGCGAGCCAGGCATCAGCGACATTGAGCGAATGGTGAGTCAAGAGGTCGATGGCGCTTGGCGCAATCGAATTGTCACCGATCAGATTATCGATGCAATGCCGTCGTCATCTGATCGAAAGAGCGAGCCATTCATCGCCGAAAGTTCAGCATCGGCCGCTTCGGTAGACGAGCAGCCGACTCCAAGTATCATCGATGCCCAGGTCACTGACTGGCTGATGGAGGTCGGATCCGACGGGAGGCTTCAAGCGAAGCGTCCCCCGCTGGATATCTGGAATCGCCTCACTCCGGCTCAGCAGGAAGCAGTGGACTTCCTGCTCGCTCGGAATGCGCGTTCTTTCCAGGCGGAGGCACCACCCGAGAAGCAGCTGGTGTCTGATCCACCTGCCGCTGCCAACGAGAATACCCGGAACTACGTTTGCACGCAGGCGGTCTACTCTTGCTTGTCGAACGCGCCGGGAGATGCACCGCCGACATGGCGTCACGCCTGCTTGGGAGCGGAGAGCCTGTGCAATCGGTTCGTAAATCAAAGCCGGGTCAGTCCGTTCAACCGGACAATCATTCTGAATTTTCCCGATCACTCTCGAGTGATCGTCCCGCAAGGAAAGCAGGGAGGGGCATTTCATCCCCCGCGCCCCGCACCAGACCGTTGAGAGATGTGAAGCCTGGTGTGCCTTCATGTTGAATACAACCAAGGTTAGCAGTACCACTCTTCAGGAGATGGCGATGGCCGACGAACTCGAACTGTCCGCACAGGAACTGGCCGATGAACTCGCGGGGCCACCTTTGGAACCCGCAGCCGATGAACTGCCGGGTGCCCGGAGGCCGACCTTTGCCGCGGAATGTCTGGCCGGCATCAGAACGCTCCCGTCATCCGAGCAGTGGATGCTGGGAGCGGAGCTCATCACCCATAGCGACCAATGGGGCGATATCTACCGTGTCGATTTCGAAATCGATGGTGAATCGTTCAGTCCGCTCGTGAATCGTCTGATGAGCTGGCGAAGGGTCGATGGCACGATACCCGTCGTCGTTGCGATCGGACAGAAAGTGCCGCCGCTGGCGGTCGACGGGAAGTGAATACGGGACGAATGTCATGTCGGTACGGAAGGTTGTCGAAGGCGTCGGTGTCGCCGTGTTGGTCGGCGTTCCGCTGATATTTGCGGCTGCAATTTTCCTGCCCGTGGTCGCGTTCTTCGTCTTCCTCTTTATCTACGGCTGGCCGGCGGGGATCTGATCACGGTCGTCAGTCGATCACGTCGGCAAGGTGGCGTTTGAATTGACCTTGCCCTGAAGCGCAGCCCGCCCGGCTTTCGCCGCGCGGGCTTTTTCATGCCTGCGGAGACAGCAAGCATGGGAGCGACGATCTACCCGACCGTGCCAGTGGCACAGCCGGAGGCCGAGCCGTGGCCAATTGACGAACACACGATCCGCGTCGACGAGATGTTCGCGCGCCAGCTCGACAACGAGTCTTCGGCGGGCGTGCTGGGCCAGTTGGCCAGCCTGAACCAGGACGCATCTTCGTCGTGGCGTGACCCGGCCGAGCTTGAGAGTACTACGGCGCTTTACGAGCACGCCCGCGAGGTCATGACCGAGCGCTTCATCGCGAATGGCTACCTCACCCGAATGGCGATGCGGCTGAAGGCGATCTACTACGACAATGGTGTCGGAGTGGTGGGGCGGGAAATCCCGACACATGCCTGCATTCTTCGACACGCAGGTGTCGGAAAACGGCCGGTGAAAAGCCTTGTCGATCAACGCCTTGGATTTTCCGACAGGATTTTCCCGACACCGGGGTGTCGGCAAAGCCCCAGGCTCAGGAGGCGGCCGGTGCGCGGGCCGGCGGTTCCGCCAATTCCGATTCCCCTGGCGCGTGGGTCCCACTAAAGGAAGAAGCCATGATCCTCAGCGAAGAACAGACCCTGATCCGCGACACCGCCCGCGCCTTTGCGCGCGAGCAGGTGCTGCCCCATGTCCGCGCCTGGGAGGCGGCGGGCGAGATCCCGCGGCCGTTGCTGGCCGAGATGGGGCGCCTGGGCTTCATGGGCATGACGGTGCCGGCCGAGTGGGGCGGCGCCGGCGCCGACATGGTGTCTTACGTGCTGGCGCTGGAGGAGATCGCGGCGGCCGACGGCGGGCTCTCGACGGTGATGAGCGTCAACAACTCGCCCGATTGCGCGGCGCTGCTGACCTATGGATCGCCGGAGCAGAAGGAGACGTGGCTGAAGCCGCTGGCGCGGGGCGAGGTGCTGGGCGCTTTCTGTCTCACCGAGCCGCACGCCGGCTCGGATGCCTCGAACCTCAAGACCCGGGCCGAGCGGCGCGGCAACGGCTGGGTGCTGAACGGGGTCAAACAGTTCATCACCTCGGGCCGCAGCGCCGACATGGCGCTGGTCTTCGCCGTGACCGATCCCAACTCGGCCAAACGCGGCATCTCCTGCTTCATCGTGCCGACCAGGACGCCGGGCTATCGCGTGGCGTCGATCGAGAAGAAACTGGGGCAGAAATCGTCCGACACCTGCCAGATTGCCTTCGAGGACTGCGCCGTCGGCGCCGATGCGCTGCTGGGCGAGGAGGGCGGCGGTTATCGGGTGGCGCTGGCCAATCTGTCGGTCGGCCGCATCGGGATCGCGGCCCAGGCCGTCGGCATGGCCCGGGCGGCGTTCGAGGCGGCGCGGGAATATGCCGGGGAGCGCGAGGCCTTCGGCACCAGGATCATCAACCACCAGGCCGTACAATTCCGCCTGGCCGACATGGCGACCAAGATCGCGGTCGCGCGGCAGATGGTGTGGCACGCCGCCACCCTGCGCGATGCCGATCGCCAATGCCTCACGGAGGCCGCAATGGCCAAGCTATATGCTTCCGAGATGGCCGAGGAGGTGTGCTCGGCAGCGATACAGATACACGGCGGCTACGGGTACGTTGCCGACTACCTGGTGGAGAAGATCTGGCGCGATGTTCGCGTCTGTCAGATCTACGAAGGCACCAGCGACGTCCAGCGCATCCTGATCGGCCGCGGATTGGCAGCCCTTTAGGGCCCGCCTTTTGCTTGTTCCCCGTCCATCCGCATGCGAAACTCAGCGGGTGTGAAGAAGGCCGCATAAGAGGCCGGGGGAACAGGGGGAGCCGGGCGACGGATGGTCGGTCGTGCGCCGTAAGGTCTCGAAAATTCTCGCCATCGCCGCTGCGATTCTCGCGGCGTCGAACGTCGCCTTCGCGCAGGACAAGTCCCAGGACAAGCCCAAGCCGGCCGACAAGGGCCCGCCGCCGGCGCGCATCCTCAAGATGCAGACGGCCTTCAACCCCGCCCTGCCGGGCTCGGGCGAAGGGGTTCGACTGTTCACCAAGACGGTCAAGCAGATGTCGGGGGGCAGCCTCGCCATCAAGATCGTCGAACCCGGCCGCATCGCACCGACCGCCGACATGCTGGACGCCATCGTCGAGGGCGACCTGGAGGCTGCCTTCACCTGGTCGGGCTATGCCGCCGCCAAGGCAGCCGTCTTCGGCGTGTTCGCCACCGTCCCGTTCGGCCCCGGCCCCGAGGACATGACCTCGTGGATGCTCGAGGGCGATGGCGGCCGCATCCACCGCGACGCCTACGAGAAGCTCGGCGTCACCGGCATCCCCTGCGGCATGCAGGGCGGCAAGGGGGGCGGCTGGTTTCGCGGCGACCTCAATACCGTGGCCGACTTCAAGGGACAGAGGCTGCGCTTCGGAAAGTTCGCGGCCGAGGTCGTGGCCCGGCTCGGCGCCACCGTGGTGCCGTTGCCCCCGGGTGAATTCTTCTATCAGCTGCAGCAGGGCAAGCTCGACGGCGGCGAGATGTCGACGCCGGCCATCGATGCCTCGCTCGGCTTCGACAAGCTCGGCCTGCCCTACTACATGCCGGGCTGGCAGCAGCCTTCGGCCGTGCTCGACTTCCTGATGCGCAAGGACAAGTGGGAGCAGCTGTCTCCGGCGCAGCGTGCGCAGATCGAAACCGCCTGCCGGGCCAATATCGTGTGGATGCTGAGCCGCTCGCCCAACGTGCAGGGACTGGCGCTCGAGAAGTTGCGGGCGTCGGGCGTCGTCATAAAACAGTGGTCGCCGGAGTTGCTCGCGGCCTTTCGCATGCACGCCAGCACGGTGCTGAGGGAGCAGGCCGAGCGCGATCCGGATTTTGCCGCGGCACTCGCCAACCAGCGCGGCTTCCTCGCGCAGGGCGCCGCCTGGCGCAAGCTCTCGCAACTGCCCTGATCGTTCCGTCGCGGGCTTCACTGGCCTCACTGGCCTTGCACGCGAGGCCGGGTACGGGCAGTTTTGCCCGGCCATGACAATCCTCACCTCCGCAGTCGATACCCGCTCCGACGCCTTCAAACGCAACGCCGAGGCGATGCGCACCCAGGTCGAGGATCTTCGCCGCCGCACCGAACAGGTCCGCCTGGGCGGCGGCGAGGCCGCGCGCCAGCGCCATGTCTCGCGCGGCAAGCTGCTGCCGCGCGAACGGGTGCGGGCGCTGCTCGATCCCGGCTCGCCGTTCCTGGAACTGTCGCCGCTGGCGGCCATGGACATGTACGACAACGAGGCGCCGGGCTCGGGGGTGATCACCGGCATTGGCCGGGTGAGCGGCGTCGAATGCGCGATTGTGTGCAACGACGCCACCGTTAAGGGCGGCACCTACTATCCGATGACGGTGAAGAAGCATCTTCGCGCCCAGGAAGTGGCGATGGAGAACCGGCTTCCCTGCATCTACATGGTCGATTCCGGCGGCGCCAACCTGCCGCAATGGCCGGAAGTGTTTCCCGACAAGACCCATTTCGGCCGCATCTTCTACAACCAGGCCAACATGTCGGCGCAGGCCATCCCGCAGATCGCCGTGGTGATGGGCTCGTGCACGGCGGGCGGCGCCTATGTGCCGGCGATGAGCGACGAGACGGTGATCGTGCGCAAACAGGGCACGATCTTCCTCGCCGGTCCGCCACTGGTGAAGGCCGCGATCGGCGAGATCGTGAGCGCCGAGGAGCTGGGCGGCGCCGACGTCCATGCGCGCACGTCGGGCGTTGCCGACCACTATGCGCAGAACGACGGCCACGCCATCGGCCTCACGCGCCGCATCGTGGCCAATCTCAACTGGAAGAAATCCCCCTCGGTGTCGCTGCTGGCGCCGCGCGAGCCGAAATATGCCGCCGACGAACTTTACGGCGTCGTGCCGATGGACACGCGCACGCCCTACGACATCCGCGAGATCGTCGCGCGCCTGGTCGACGGCAGCGAGCTCGACGAGTTCAAGCACCTCTACGGCACCACGATCGTGACCGGCTTCGCCCGCATCTGGGGCTATCCCGTCGGCATCGTCGGCAACAACGGCATCCTGTTCAACGAATCGGCGCTGAAGGCCGCGCACTTCATCGAGCTGTGCGGCCAGCGCGGCATCCCGCTGCTGTTCCTGCAGAACATCACCGGCTTCATGGTCGGCAAGAAGTACGAGGCCGGCGGCATTGCCCGCGACGGAGCCAAGATGGTGACGGCGGTCTCCACCGTAAATGTCCCGAAGTTCACGGTGATCGTCGGGGGCAGCTACGGCGCCGGCAACTATGGCATGTGCGGCCGCGCCTACAGCCCGCGCTTCCTGTGGATGTGGCCCTCGGCCCGCATCTCGGTGATGGGCGGCGAGCAGGCAGCCAGCGTGCTGGCAACCGTCCGGCGCGACAATATCGAGGCCAAGGGCGGCGCCTGGTCCAAGGACGAGGAAGAGGCTTTCAAGCAACCGATCCGCGACCAGTACGAGCGCGAGGGCCATCCCTATTACGCCACGGCGCGGATCTGGGACGACGGCATTCTCGATCCCGTCGACACGCGCATGGCGCTGGGGCTCGCCCTCTCGGCGTCGATGAACCAGCCGATCGGCCCGACCAAGTTCGGCGTCTTCCGGATGTAATCGGAGAATGACTGCTTCCATCACGACGAAGGTCGAGGCGGGCGTGGCGACGCTCACCCTCAACCGGCCGAAGGAAATGAACTCCCTCGATGCCGACACCGCGCGCCTGATCATCGATGCGGTCGAGGGCTTTGCCGCCGACACGGACGTGCGGGTGCTGGTGGTGGCGGGCGAGGGGCCGGTCTTCTCGGCCGGCGGCGATTTCAACTGGGTGCTGACCTGGCCCAACATGGACGCCATCACCCGCCGCGTCGGCTCCGACGCGCTGATGGGCGCGGTGCAGGCGATCTACGATTTCCCCAAGCCGTCGATTGCCCGCGTCCATGGCGCTGCGGTCGGCGGCGGTGTCGGGCTGATGCTGGCCTGCGATTTTGCCATCGCCGCATCCAGTGTCCGCTTCGGCCTCACCTCGGCCCGTAACGGCCTGCTGGCAGGCATCGCCATTCCGGTGCTGATCCAGGCGGTGGGCCCCCGGGTGGCGCGCCAGCTGCTGATGCATGGGGGTCTGTTCGATTCGGCGACGGCGCTGCGTGTCGGCCTGGTCGACCAGGTGGTCGAGGCCGAGGCGCTCGACGAGACGGTGGCGACGCTGGCCTCGGAGCTGAAGCGCGGCGCGCCGTCGGTGCAGGCGCTCGTCAAGAAGCTGATCACCGAGGTCGATGCCTTGCAGCACGATTCGCAGGCGGCCGATCTCCTGGGCGAGCATGTCGCCCATCAATGCGTCACCGAGGAAGCGCTGGAAGGCATGAGCGCGTTCCTGGAAAAGCGCCGACCGAAGTGGGCGCCGTGATGCGGTATCTGTTGGCTCTGTCGCTGCTCTTCGCCACGCCGTGTTGGGCGCAACCGGAGGAGAAGTTGTTCACCGCCGGCAAGGTGCTGGAGATGGTCGGGCCGGCGATGGCGCAGGCCACGATCGCGGTCGAGCTCTGCGGCGCCGGCGACATGGCGACCTGGAAGAAGGTCGCGGCCGCGATCGATCGCCGCCATGCCCGCTGCATCGCCGAGGAGTCGGGCTGGAAGCAACTCTCCGAAAAGCCCGACGTGCTGGCCGGCACCTTCGCCTACGACGCGTTCTTGGGCACCCGCGCCGCCGAGGCGCGCGCCCAGGGCGCTGCCGCCTATTGTGTCCGGGTGCCGTGGAAGATGGTGCTCGTTCCGGGCGCTGCCACGGCGGAGGCGAAGGCGGCGTTCCTGCGCGAACGGCCGGATCTCCCGCCCGAGGCGCTGGACGATTTCATCTTCTGGATGGGCTGGGTGCGGGCGTTGGGCGAAGACACGCGCTGGATCGAGGCGCCGTGCACGGACTTCTGGCCGGCGATGAAAAAGTAGGGTGCCCATGTTCTCCAAGATCCTGATCGCCAACCGCGGCGAGATCGCCTGCCGCGTCATCAAGACGGCTCGGCGGCTCGGCATCAAGACGGTGGCGGTCTATTCCGACGCCGACCGCGGCGCGCGCCATGTGGCGATGGCCGACGTGGCCGTCCATATCGGCCCGTCGCCGGCCCGCGAGAGCTATCTGCTGGCCGACCGGATCATCGACGCGGCCAGGCGCACCGGCGCCGAGGCGATTCACCCGGGCTACGGATTTCTCAGCGAAAACGCCGGCTTCGCCGAGGCCTGCGCCAAGGCAGGGCTCGTTTTCATCGGCCCGCCGCCGGGCGCCATCCGCGCCATGGGCTCCAAGAGCGAAGCCAAGAAGATCATGGAGAAGGCCAAGGTGCCGCTGGTGCCGGGCTATCACGGCGACGACCAGTCGCCGGAGCTGCTGGCAAAGGAAGCCGCCCGCATCGGCTTTCCCGTGCTGATCAAGGCCTCGGCCGGCGGCGGCGGCAAGGGTATGCGCGTGGTCGAGGCCGCCGACAAATTCGCGGACGCTTTGGCCGGCGCCAAGCGCGAGGCCAAGGCCGCCTTCGCCGACGACCATGTGCTGGTCGAGAAGTACCTCACGCGGCCACGGCACATCGAGATCCAGGTCTTTGCCGACAGCCACGGCTCGTGCCTCTACCTGTTCGAGCGCGATTGCTCGATCCAGCGCCGCCACCAGAAGGTGATCGAGGAAGCGCCGGCCCCCGACATGGATCCGGCGCGACGCAAGGCGATGGGCGAGGCGGCGGTCGCGGCCGCTAAGGCCATCGGCTACGAAGGCGCGGGCACGGTGGAGTTCATCGCAGACCAGGACGGCACGTTCTTCTTCATGGAGATGAACACAAGGCTCCAGGTCGAGCATCCCGTGACCGAGGCCATCACCGGCCAGGACCTGGTCGAATGGCAACTGGTCGTCGCGGCCGGCGGGCGGATGCCGCTCACGCAGGACCAACTCCGTGTCCATGGCCACGCCGTTGAGGTCCGGCTCTATGCAGAGGATCCGGCGCGGAACTTCCTGCCCTCGACCGGCACGCTCGTTCACCTGAAGCTGCCGCAGGAGAATCCGCACGTCCGTGTCGATACCGGCGTGCGCCAGGGCGACACGGTCACGCCCTTCTACGATCCGATGATCGCCAAGGTGATCGTGCACGACCGCGACCGCGCCTCGGCGATGCGGCGCATGGCGATGCTGATGGGCGAGACCGAGGTGGTCGGCGTGGCGACCAACGCCGCGCTCTTGAAGGCGTTGTGCTCGCATCCCGCGTTCGTCGGCGGTGAGATCGACACCGGCTTCATCGAGCGCCATCGCGATACGCTGTTTCCCGCCCCGGTGCCGGCCGACGACCGCGCCTTTGCGATCGCCACGCTGGCGCGATTGGTTGAATGGCAGGACAGGGCGCCGACCGCGGGCGATCCCCATTCGCCGTGGGACCAGCAGAACGGTTTCCGGCTGCTCGACGAGGGCCATGACGAGGTGCGCTGGAAGGATGGCGAGCGCGACGTGGCGGTGATCGCCCGGCGGCTGCGAAGCGGCGGCCTCAGCCTCGAATTGCCCGGCGGCGCGCAGAGGGCGCGCGTGCAGCGCACTGGGGACGGCCGGCTGGCGATCGACCTCGGCAGCGAGACCTTCGTGGCGACGGCGGTACGGCGTGTCGCGACCGACGGCGGCGTCGACTACACGCTGTTCTCGGACGGAAGCAGCCGGCGCCTCAGGCTGGTCGATCCGTTCGACCTCTCGATGTACGAGGCGGCCGGTGCGGCCGAGGCGACGGTGCGGGCGCCGCTGCCCGGCAAGATCATCGACCTGCGCGTGAAGGCCGGCGACACGGTGAGTAAGGGCCAGCTCCTGCTGGTGCTGGAGGCCATGAAGATGGAGCACACGCTGGCGGCCCCAGCCGACGGCACGATCAAGAGCGTGCGCTACGCCGTCGGCGAGCAGGTGTCCGAGGGCGCCGAGCTGGTGGAGTTCGAGCCGGCCTGACGCAAATGGACCGCGGGCCTCCCGGCCCGCTTCATGCGCATGAGCGGGCCGGGAGGCCCGCGGTCCAGAAGACTTACTTCTTCCCGTAGCTCAGCACGGCGTTCAGGATGATGGCACCGAAGGTTGCGGTGCCGATGCCGCCCATGGCGAAGTCGCCGAACTTCAGCGTGAAGTCGCCGGTGCCCAGCACCAGGGTGATCGCGGCCACGATCAGGTTGCGGCTGTCGGTGAAGTCGACCTTGTTGTCGACCCAGATCTTGGCGCCGGCGATGGCGATCAGGCCGAACACCACGATGCTGACACCGCCCATCACGGGCAGCGGTATGGTGTGGATCAACGCGCCGAACTTGGGCGAGAAGCCGAGCAGGATCGCGAACAGGCCTGCGACGACGAATAGCGCCGTCGAATAGATGCGGGTCGCGGCCATGACGCCGATATTTTCGGCATAGGTCGTCATGCCGGTGCCGCCGCCACCGCCCGATACCATCGTGGCGACGCCGTCGCCCAAGAAGGCGCGGCCGATATGGGGATCCATGTTGCGGCCGGTCATGGCGCCGACGGCTTTCAGGTGCCCCAGGTTCTCGGCGACCAGGATCAACGCCACCGGTGCGATCAGGATGATCGCCCTGGCATCGAAGACCGGCGCGCTGAAGGCGGGCGCACCGAACCACGCGGCGTTGGCGATCAGCGCGCCGCTCACCGGCTTGCCCCAGCCTAGCCCGTTGGTCAGCACGGCATAGATGATGGTCGCCAGGATGAGACCGACCAGGATCAGCAGCCGCCGGGTCATGCCGGTCGTGAATACCGCGACCAGGGCGATGCTCAGGAAGGTGATGGCCTGGATCCAGGAATCGAACGAGGTCGGCGCCATGTTCTTGACCGGGATGGACGCGAGGTTGAGGCCGATCACCGCAACCACGGCGCCGGTCACAACCGGCGGCATCAGACGCTCGACCCAACCGGTGCCCGTCGACATGACGATCAGGCCGATCAGCGCATAGAGTGCGCCGCAGACGACGATGCCGCCCAGCGCCAGCGGGATGTTGGTGTTGGCGCCCTGTCCCGCGTAGCCGGTGACGGCGACCACCACCGAGATGAAGGCGAAGGAGGAGCCGAGGTAGCTCGGCACCTTGCCGCCGACCGCCACGAAGAAGATCAGCGTGCCGACGCCGCTCATCAGCACGGCGACGTTGGGGTCGAAGCCCATCAGCAGCGGCCCCAGCACCGTGGCGCCGAACATCGCCACCACGTGCTGGATGCCGAGCGCCACGGTCTGCGGCCACGGCAGGCGCTCCTCCGGCGCGACGACGATGCCGTCGGCCGGCTGTTTCACGGTCCAGGTCAACATCTCTCCCCCGAGCAATTTTTGTCATCCCGAGGCCGAAGGCCGAGGGACCTTTACTGACCAGGAAAGGTCCCTCGCGTCAGCGCTGGGGTTACCCCGCGCGACTCGGGACGACAACGCCTGTTAGTCCACCACCTTTTTATAGAGATGCCACGTCGCGTGGCCCAGCACGGGCAGCACGACGGCAAGGCCGACCAGCAGCGGGATCGCGCCCAGGACCAGCGAACTCGCGATGATCAATCCCCACATCGCCATCGGGCCGGGATTTGTGCGCACCGCCTGGACCGACGTGGCAATGGCGGTGCCGACGCCAACGTTGCGGTCGAGCAGCAAGGGGAACGAGACCACGCTGATGATCAGCACCGCGAGCGCAAACAGGAAGCCCACGCCCATGCCGACGACGATCATCGTCCAGCCCTCCGGCGTGGTGAGCGCGTCGCGGGCGAAGGCGGTGGCCGAGACAGGCGCGTCGGGCCCCAGGGTGACCGTGTAGAGGAAGTAGGCGGCGGACAGCCACAGGCAGAACAACGCCAGCAGCAGGAGCCCCAGCACGAGAATCGCACCAATCGCGGGTGTCCGCACGACGCCGAAAGCGTCCGTCCAGCCGGTCTCTAGACCGAGTTCGCGCCGCCGGCTCATCTCGTAGAGGCCGACGCCGAACAGCGGCGCGATGAGCGCGAAGCCCGCCACCAGCGGGAAGATCAGCGCCACCATCCCGAAGTCGAAGGCCATGCGCGAGATGATCAGGCCGGCGACGGGATAGATCAGGCAAAGGAAGACGACATCGGTCCGACAGGCACCGAAGTCTCTGAAACCCTGTGCCAGCGCGTCGCCGATGTCCGAGGCGCCGATGCGCCGGACCGTGGGCGGCGCCGCGTCGCGGTCCTCCCAGCTGCCCTCCATCGTATGGGCCGTCGCCTCCACGGCGTGGCCCGTCTGCTTGAGATGATCCCAAGCCCATTCGAGTGGATTTCTGACGTGGTCCTGCATGGCCATGACTGCCTCCTCCTGAACGAAACGTTCGAAGGTCGCGAGCCGGTCTAAAGCGCGACGTCGCCGCGATCTACCACGCGGATGAGTCTACGCCTGTTGCAGGAGAGGCGCTACTGCAGGAACTTGAGATACTGGGCCACGAAATCGCAGCCGACGTCCTTGGAATAGGCGTCGATCAGCCGCTTGGTGATCGGGCCCGGCGTCTTGCCGTCGCCGACCTGCGCACCGTTGAAATTCTTCACCGGCAGGATGCAGAGGCTGGTCGAGGTCAGGAACATTTCCTCGGCATTGGCGGCGTCGAACATGTCGATGTCGCCCTGCGTGCAGGCGACGCCGATGCGCTTGGCCATGTCCATCGTCATCTGGCGGCTGACGCCCGGCAGCACGTAACGCTCGGACGGCGTGAACAGCGCGCCCTCGCGCACGATGAAGATGTTGCTGCCCATGCCCTCGGCCAGGTTGCCGTTCTCGTCGAGCAGCAGCGCCCAGGCATCGGGGTTGAGCGCCTTCACCGGCTTCTCGGCCATGATCATGTTGAGATAATTGTGCGTCTTGGCGCGCGGCGACAGCATCGAGGGCGCGATGCGGCGTGCCGTCGTGGTCATCACCTCGGCGCCGTCGCGATACTGCTTGGCGCGCTTGGCGAACGGCAGCGGCGTCATCTCGATCACGACGTTGGGTCCGGTGTGCTCCCAGCCTTCGTCGCCCACGGCATCGACGCCGCGGCTGACGCGCTGGCCCAGCCACCAGTCGCCGACCTCGGCGCGCAGGTGCTCGTTGCGGGCGACGACTTCCTCGCTATGTGCGACCATTTCCTTGGCCGAGAGACCGGGATCGATTTCCAGGTAACGCAGCGAGCGGTAGAAGCGGTCGATATGCTCCTTCAGGCGGAACGGCTGGCCGTTGAAGGTCCGCGTCATGTCGAAGGCGCCGTCGCCGTACTTCCAGCTGCGGTCGCGGAACGGGATCATGACCTCGTTCTCCGGCACGAACTTGCCGTTGAACCAGGCGACGCGTTGATTGCTGAGAGCTGCGGCCATTCCGTCCTCCATATTCCGGAAATCTAGCATAGGATGGGCGGGCACCAATATGGGCGAAGTCCGTAGGGGAAAGCATCGTTCTTGCAGGGTGGGGGCCATGCGGAGCTACGCGAAGTCGATCGCGCTCTACGAGCGGACAAGGAAGCGTCTGGCCGGTGGCGTCAGCAGCAACGTCCGCTATGCGAGTACGCCGGTGCCGCTGTTCTTCGCCCGCGGCGAGGGCGCCCGCCTCTACGATGTCGATGGCAACGTCCATATCGACTATGTCCTGGGCAATGGCCCGGCCATCCTAGGCCACGCGCCCAAGTCGGTGATCGATGCGGTGGCGGCCTCCCTGGCCGAGGGCCAGGTGTTTGCTGCGCAAAATCCGCGCGAAACCGAGTTGGCCGAGCGTCTCTGCCGCCTGCTGCCGAGCGCCGAGGTCGTGCGCTTCGCGACCTCCGGCACCGAAGCGGTGCTGATGGCGATGCGGCTCGCCCGCGCCTTCACGGAGCGGAACAGGATTCTCAAGTTCGAGGGCCACTATCACGGCTGGAGCGACCAGGCCTATATCAGCACCCGTCCGTCCTTGAACGAGGCCGGTCCTGCCGATGCGCCGGTGCCGGTGGCGGGGTCGCCCGGCATGCCGCCCAGCGTTCTGGACGACGTGGCCGTTGCCGGCTGGAACGATCTAAAAGCCCTCGCCCGGGCGTTCGAGCGCTATCCCGGCCAGATCGCCGGCGTGATCATGGAGCCGATCATGGTGAATGGCGGTGCCATCCTGCCGCAACCCGGCTATCTCGCCGGGGTCCGCGACCTCTGCCGTGCCGAGGGCGCGCTGTTCATCTGCGACGAAGTCATCACCGGGTTCCGTGTCGGCCTCGGTGGCGCCCAGGCTCGGCTGGGCGTGTCGGCCGACCTCTCGGTGTACGCCAAGGCGGTCGCTGCCGGCTTCCCGTTGGCGATGGTCGCGGGGCGCCGCGATGTCATGGACATTCTGCTCGACAAGGGCGTGATGCACGGCGGCACTTATAACGGCAATGTCCAGAGCATGGCTGCGGCGCTGGCGGCGCTCGACGTGCTGGAGCGCGACGGCGGCGCCGTCTACCGGCAGATGGAAATGCGGGGGACGCGCCTGATGGACGGCTTGGCGAGTCTGGGTATCAAGCACAAGCTGCCGATCCTGGTGCAGGGCATGCCCGCGATCTTCCAGACCTTCTTCACGCGCGCGCCGGCGCCGCGGAACTATCGCGACTCGGCCGCCTGCGATCGCGACCTGGCGATTGCCTTCCACACGGCCCTGCAGGAAGAAGGCATCCGCATCAACCAGCGCGCGACCTGGTTCCTCTCGACCGCGCACGACGATGCCGTCATCGACGAGACCCTGGCGGCGGCCGACCGTGCGATGGCAAGACTGGCGAAGCATTAGCTCTCCCTGAAATGACGGGAACCTGGAGACCAAGATGAATCACCCCAAGCGCGTGCGGCTGGTCGAAGTGGGGCCGCGCGACGGCCTGCAGAACGAGGCGAAGCCCGTGCCCGTCGAGGCCAAGGTCGCGCTGATCGACGCTTTGTCGGCCGCCGGCCATTCCGCCGTGGAGGCCGGCAGCTTCGTGTCGCCCAAGTGGGTGCCGCAGATGGCCAGCACCGACGAGGTGATGGCTCGCATCCGGCGCAAGCCGGGGGTGAGCTATCCCGTGCTGGTGCCCAACAAGCAGGGGATGAACGGCGCGGTGGAAGCCAACTGCGAGGAGATTGCGATCTTCACGGCGGCGTCGGAGGCTTTCTGCCGCAAGAACACCAACTGCTCGATCGACGAGAGCTTCGAGCGCTTCGGCCCGGTGATGGAGGCGGCGCAGAAGCACGGCATGAAGGTGCGCGGCTACGTCTCGACCGTGATCGCCTGCCCCTACGACGGCAAGGTGGCGCCCGAGAAAGTTGCCGAGGTTTCGGAACGGCTGCTTAAAATGGGCTGCTACGAGGTCTCGCTCGGCGACACGATCGGTGTCGGCACGCCGGCCGACTGCGTCGCCATGATCGATGCCGTTGCAGCGAAGATGCCGCGTGATAAAATCGCGGCGCATTTCCACGATACCTATGGACAGTCGCTGGCCAACATCATGGCCATCATGGAACGCGGCATCGCCGTGTTCGACACCGCGGTCGCCGGCCTCGGCGGTTGCCCCTACGCCAAGGGCGCCTCGGGCAATGTCGGCACCGAGGACGTGCTCTACCTGATGAACGGGCTCGGTATCGCCCATGGCGTCGATCTCGACGCCATCGCCAAAGCCGGCCGTGATATCTGCGCCGCGCTGGGGAGAGAGCCGGCGTCCAAGGTGGCGCAGGCGCTGAAGGCCAAAGCAGCGGCCTAGGTCGTCCGCCTTACTTCGCGGCCTTGTCGAACGCGAGGCCGAAGCCAAGGAGCGGCACCTCGATCGTGATCGCCCGTTTGGTTGAGTCATAGACGGTGATCCTGAGCGTCTTGCCGGTGCGCATGGCCGCCATCAGCGGATCCTTCAGCGGCAAGGTGACGAAGCATCCGGCGGCGGTGCAGGTCTGCACCGGAACTTTCTCGGCCGTTCCATCGTCGACCTTGATCTGGATCGGCTCGGCCAGGTTGATCCCGAGCGGCAATTGCAGGGCGAGCGCCGGTGCCTTTGTGTCCGGGGCGATGCGAGCGGCAAGTTGCACGACGAGCTGCTTGTCCGCCTGGTTGAACATCTGCTGCAGGGCACGGCAGTCGAGCGTCTTGCCGTCGCCCGAGCACTCGACCCGCCAGGCGTTCGGCGCGGCCTCCTGCGCCTGGGCCGGAGGGCCGAACGCGATTGCTGCCGCAAAAATGAGGCTGAGGCTCTTCGACACCATTCCTGGAAATGCTCCTGTCCCGGCCGTTGGGCGGCCAAGCCCATAGATCAGGACTTCAGGCGGCCTGACAAGAGCATAGATGATCAGCGCCGTTCGACGATGCGCACCGTCACCGAGGTCGACCGGCCGGCCTCGTCGACGACGGCCAGACGCGCCTGGCCGGGGCCGTCGGGCACCCAACGGGCGCTGTCGAGTGGCCGGCCGTCGACCAGCCAGCGCAGGCGGCCCTCGCCGCCCATGGCGCTCAGCGGCACGGCCTCGCGGGCGCCCAGTTCGATGCGGGCATCGGTCGGCGGATAGGCGATGCGCGGCCCGCCCCGGTTCTCGCCCAGGTTTTCGGCGTGGCCTTCGACTGCCGGTGCGAGCGTGCGCATGCGCGGCGGCAGCTCGCGATGGGAGGCGACGCGCAGCACGTCGGGCGGCGGCGGGATGGCGCGATTGTCCTCGGCGGGCAGGCGGCTGAAAGCTTTCAGGGCGACCGGCAGCGCCGCGAGGCGGCCGAGCTGGCCGGGACGTGGCGTGCCGTCGGCGTGGCCGACCCAGACGACGACCGTCCAGTTGGTGCTGTAGGTCGCGGCCCAGGCGTCGCGGAAGCCGGCGGAAGTGCCGGTCTTGTAGGCGATACGGCGGTCGCGCAGCGCCACCGGCAGCGAGGCGAAGCCTTCGGGCAGCGGCGCGTCGGCCAGCACCTCGGCGACATACCAGGCGGCGGTCGGGCCGATCAGCCGGACCGGCATGGGCGCCGGCCGGTCGCGACGCACGATGGGCGGGGCGAAGCTGCCGCCATTGGCGAGGCCGGCGTAGAGCCCGGCCATTTCCAGCGGCGAGATCGTTGCGCTGCCGAGCGCGATACCCAGCGAGTTGCCGGCATCGCCCGGCGGCAGGCCGGGCGCGACGCCTGCCGTGCGCAAGGTCGAGAGGAAGCGCTGCGGGCCGACTTTTTCCATGGCCAGCACGGCCGGCACGTTCAGCGATTGCTGCAGCGCGCGGCGCACCGTGACGGCGCCCTGATGGTCGCGGTCGAAGTTGCGCGGCAGCCAGTCGCGGAAGCGCACCGGCACATCCTCGACGAGCGAGTCCGGATGCAGCGTGCGATCGTCGAAGGCCATGGCATAGATCAGCGGTTTCAGCGCCGAGCCCGGCGAGCGGTGGGCGCGCACCAGATCGACCTGGCCCGTGCGGCCGAAGAAATCGGAGCCGCCCAGCCAGGCCACGACCCCGCCGGTGCGATTATCGAGCACGACCATGGCGATCTCGGCCTTGTCCGCGAACTGGCCGCGCTCCTCGGCCGCGAGCTGGGCAAGGGCAGTCTGCAGCTCGTAGCGCAGCGTCGTCGGTACACTGGTGCCCGGCGACTGGCCGGCCAGCCACGCCGACAGATGCGGTGCCTGCATCGGCAGCGCCAGCCGGCGCGCCGGCGCCGGGCGGCCGATCGCCCGGTCGTAGCCAGCCTGGTCGACGATTTCGTGTTCAAGGCCGCGCACCAGCACGCGATCGCGCGCCGCCTGCGCCCGGTCGGTGGCGCGGTCGGGCCGGCGGCGCTCCGGCGATTGTGGAATGGCGACCAGCAGCGCGGCCTCGGCGGCGCTGAGCTGCTTCGGCTCCTTGCCGAAATAGGAGAAGGAGGCGGCGCGCACGCCTTCGAGATTGCCGCCCATCGGTGCCAAGGTGAGATAGATCGCCAGCACCTCGCGCTTGGAGTAGCGCCACTCGAGCTGCAGCGCGCGGGCCGACTGGATCGTCTTGGTGAGCAGACTGCGAGGCCGCGGCTCGAGCAGGCGCGCGGCCTGCATGGAGAGGGTCGAGGCGCCCGAGACGATGCGTCCGCGCCCGATCCATTGGCCGGCCGCGCGCATCGCCGCCATCGGATCGACGCCGATATGCTGGTCGAAGCGGCGGTCCTCGTAGGCTTTCAGCAGCGAGAGATAGAGCGGATCGACATCGTCGGCGGTGGTTTTTAGCCGCCACTTGCCGTCGGGCGTGGTGAAGGCGCGCAGCAGGCGGCCGTTGGCATCGACGATCTCGGTCGATCGTTCCTGGTAACGCACGAGGTCGGGCGGGAACAATCGGTCGAGCGTCAGCAGCCCCGCCGCCAGGCCCGCGGCGGCGAAGGCGACTCCGACGAAGAGGCGCCGACCGATCATGGGATCAGCGCGGTGCCACCGTGACGCGGTCCATGGCGCTGCGGGCATGGACGCGCGGTGCGTACATGTCGGAGACGTTCACCGCCGGGAGCGCGAAGGTGCCCGGAGTGACGGCGCGGACGATGTAGGCCACGTGGTAGGAGTTGCCGAAGCGGTTCTCGTTGTCCCACCAGGTCCGGTAGAGCCGGTCGCCCAGGTTGAAGGACGCGAAGAAACGATCGTCGCGACCCTCGGCGATTCTGGGCACGGTGAGCTTGGACAGGAACGGGAAGGACTTCGCCGTCTCCTCGTTCAACACCGATTCGATCTCGAAGCCAGCCGGCAGCAGGTCGAGCAGCGCGACCTCATGGTAGCCGCCCTCCAAATTGCGGCCGCTCACCGACACGATCAGGCGATCGTTCTGGCGGACCCTGGAAAGATCGGCCGGTTCACCGGTGAAGGTGAGGTGACGTCGCGTGACGCTGAGGCCGTTCGCAGCGGCCGGCTGCGGATCGCGCGGCACGCCGCGTGCCGTCACCTGCATCCAGACGGCCTTGTCGCCATCGTTCCTGACGCGGAGCCCTCGATCGATCGTGGCCTGATCGGGATTGATCACGACCGGCTCGGTGGCCGACTTGGCGCTCACGCCGTCGACCGAGTAGGCGAAGTCGCCGCCGCCGGCCAGCGCGCGCGCGGCCAGCACCAGCCACGCCTGCTCCTGCGTGGTCGTATCGTCGATCCGGGCAGTGAGGCGTTCGCGCACCGACGCCACCACCTGGGTCACGCCCTCGCGGCCACCGGCTTCCGAGGCGAGCGCCAGAAGCGCGGCGCGGTCGCGCAGTGGCGAGCCGTAGTAGTCGTTGGGATCGCGCTCGTCGATGTGCTGGCGGGCGAGCCCGAAGGCCAGGCGCGCACGACCGGGTTCGCCGACCTGGTTCAATGCCGCGGCGAGCTGGGCCCAGGCGAGGCCGCCCTTGATCTCGGACCCCTTCGTGTCCTGGAAGTAGCGGACCCGGCCGGGATCGGCGAGGCCGGCCTTGGCCAGCACGAACCACGCATAGGCCTGGGCGTTGGGCGACAGGCGATCGGCGCTGCGGTTGAGCCAGGTGAGGCCACGCTGCAGCGATGCCGCCGGCACCGCCATCTGCTGGTCGCGGGCGCGCAGCAGGAAGTCGAGGGCATAGCTCTGCAGCCATTCGGCGGCGGCGTTGCCGAACGGGCCCCACATGCCGAACGAGCCATCGTAGAGCTGCATGTCGACGATGCGATAGACCGCATCCTGGACGCGATCGCCGATCCTTGGATCGGCCGGCCCGTAACCCAGCAGCGCCACGTCGTTGTAGTAGAGCAACGGCAGGGCGCGGCTGGTGGTCTGCTCGATGCAGCCGTAGGGATACTTGTCGAGCGCGCGCAGCAAAGCCGGTACGTCGATGCCCGGCGTCCGCGACAGCGCCACGCTCGCCACCGCCGTGCCGGCTGCGAAGGGCGCCGTCACGTTGCGGTCGAGCGTGAGTTCGCGGCCCGGCTCGAGCTGGGCCACGGTGTCGATGGCGCTCGGCGTCTGCGCCGCCCGCACCTGGATGTCCCAGTCGCGCTTGACCGCGAAGTTGCCCGGTCCCGCCACCGAGACCGTGACCTTGCCGAAGCCGGGATCGCCGGCGCGGAGTGTCCACGACAACAGATCGCGCTGGTTGGCGGCGAGCCGCCGCGTCTCGGCCACGGGGCGTTCAAGCGCTACGGCGCCGGTGGCTTCCATCGTCACCCGGTAGTCGCCGGCCTGGCCTTCGACATTGTGCAGCGACAGCGCCACGCGGCCATTGTCTCCGGGCGCCAGGAAGCGCGGCAGCACGACGTCGGCCGTGACGGCATCGCGCACGAACAGGCGATGCTCGGACGAGCCGACGCGGGTCTTGCCATAGGCGACCGCCATCAGCCGGAGCTGGCCGATGAAGTCGGGGATATCGAGCGCGATCCTGGCCTCGCCCTTGTCGTCGAGCTTCACCGGTCCGCTGAACAGGGCCACGGTCCGGGTCGGCACGATATCGAGGCCACCGATGTCGCCGGAATCGCCGCCGGTGCGGATGCGGCCGAGATCGTCGGCGCGGCCGTCGAGCAGGCGGCCGTAGTCGTCGCGCATGGCGACGCCGAGCTGGCGCTTGCCGAAGTAGAAATCGGCCGGATTGGGTGTGCGAAAGCGCGTGAGCTGTAGGATGCCCTCGTCGACCGCCGCCAGGGTGATGAAGGCTTCCTCGCCCCTGAGGTTGGCGACGCGCACCGGCACCTCGATGCGCTGGCGCGGCGTCACTTTCTCCGGTGCGCCGATCTGGACACCGAGTGTGCGCAGCGCTGGATCGAGCGCGAGCCAGACGGCGCCGATGGCGCGCGTCGGTGTACGGTCGGCGGGCGCCGACAACGGCCGCCACGCCGTCACCAGCGCATAGGCGCCGGCGCCCCATTCGGCCTTCATCGGCACGTCGATGGTGGTGCCACCGGCGGGAACCTGGGCAGTGTAGGTCGTCACGATGCGGTCGGTGGCGATGGCGATCAGCGCCTCGCCGGCGAACGGCGCTTCGATGCGCAGCCGAGCGGTGTCACCCGGCGCATAGTTCTGCTTGTCGCTCGCCACGCGAAGCGTGTCGGGCGTTTCCTCGGCAGCGCCGCCTCCATACCAGCCGACGTAGAATGTCGTGCTGCTCGATGTGTCCTTTTCCTTGTCGACGACCGTGAGACGATGAGCACCCCAGGTCAGGCGGCGTGCGAGGCGCACCGGCGCGTCGGCCTCGAGGGCGATCGTGTCGGCAATCAGCAGGCGCTCGTTGGGAATCGCCTGCCAGCGCCAGCGGCCATCGACTTGATACCACTGATAGGCATATTCGATCCGGTCGATGCGGTACTCGACATTTGGCCGGGCGATCTGCGTGCCCAAGCCATCGACGGCCACGATATCGAACTCGGTATCGATGCCTTCGCGCGCGTAGCGGCCCTCGAACACGGGCTTGATCCCGAGGTAGGCATCGCGGCTGCGCATCGGCACGACCTTGTCGGTCTTGGTGGCGCGTCCGCCGCCGGGCTCGAACACGCGCGCCGTGAGTTGCGCCTTGAGCGGCAGGACGGTGTCCTTCACCTGGTCGCCGCCCCATTCGAGGCGCGACTTGCCGGCGTCGTCGGTTTCCGGCGCGGTGAGCGTGATGAACGGCGGCTCGAACTTCTCGCGCTCGGATTCCGGGCCGAATCTATATTTGGCGAAGGCGGGGAAGGGCTGCTCGTCGATCGTGATGCGCATATCGGCCTCGACCGACAGGCCCGACGCCGGCGCGCCGTAGAGGAAGTCGGCCGACACGGCAAAGCGGTTAGCCTGGCCGAGGCGGAGGATCGGCTGGTCGGAGGTGAGCTCGACCTTGAGCTTCTCGGGCACGAAATCCTCGACCGAGAAATCGACGCGGCCGACCGGCGCGGCCCGGGGATCGATGTGGGCAGCCACCGACCAGCGCCCGCGGCGCGACGATTTCGGCAGCGCGATCGCCTGATGCACGGCGCCCGCCGCCTGCAGCGCATGGGCGAAGCGCGTGAACTCGGTGCCGTCGGGCCGCTTCACGATCAGGGTCACGGGCATGTCGGCGAGCGCCGTCGCGCCCTGGTCGCGCAGCAACGCCATGAGCTGGACCGTCTCGCCGGGACGGTAGATGCCGCGCTCGGTATAGAGAAACGCATCGACCGGTCCCGGCTGGGCACGGCCGTCGATGCCGCGGTCCGAGAGATCGAACGCGGCCTTGCCGAGTTCGATCCGGGAGAATTCCTGCTTGGCGGCGTCCGAGGCCATGACGGCGGCGGGCTCCGCCGCACCGCGCCCCTTCATCAGGCCGGCGGCAAAGCTTGCGCGCCCGTCGGTCGCGGAGACGGCCTTGGCGATGGGCTCGTTGCCGCGCGACAGCAAGACGACTTCAAGGCCGGCCAGCGGCTGGGCGCTCTGCAGCGAGCGGGCGAAGACGTTGAGTCCGTCGTCGCCGGTGAAGGTGGTGAGGGCGATGTCGGTGTCGATCACCCAGAGGCCCGAAGCGCTGGAACTGGATTGATCGTCGTCATCGTCGTCGTTCTGCGACGGCGGGCGCGCCGAATTCCAGGCCACGACGAAGTAGGCGCCGGGCTTCCAGTCCTTGATCGTCTCGCGGATCGGGAAGGCGGTGATCACCGGCTGGTTGGGGACGTTGCGGACCTCCATGGTGCCGCGCCACAGCCGGACACCGTTGGAGCCGTTCAACCACGAACGCAGCGACCATGATTCGGTGATCGGCTCGGAGCCGGGGAAGGTGGCATCGTAGCGGTCGCCGGCGAAGCGCTCGATGGCGCGCTCGTTTACGCGATAGACGGCGAAGCCGACCTTCGAGACATTGATGGTGGTGACAGGGAGGCCGGCGGCGGAGCCGCGCGGCAGGATGAAGCCCTTGCCAGGCAGCGTAACGACGGCCGGGCGCGCGCCCATCGCGACTTCCACCGTTCGCTCGGCATCTAGCTTGGCGCCGTCGCGGCCGGGAAAGCCCTGGAGCAGCTTGACCTTGTAGTCCTGGCCGTAGGTGAGGCCGCCTACGCACAGGCGGTCGTCGACCACGCGCAACGCCGACTTCACCTCCGGCTCGATGCGGACATAGTCGGCGTACTTCACGTCGCCGATGGCCAGCGGCTTGTTGAAGGCAAGGCAGGCCTCGCCGTCGGCGCGCGAGCTGTCGATGCCGAGACGGCGGTAGGCGAAGGGCTCGTTGGGGGCAGCGGCGGGCTGGGCGATCGGCGTCGGCGCCGTGGAGCCCGAAGCCGGCGCGGCAGGCGATGTCGGCGCAGTTGGCGTCGCCAGAGGAGGCGTGGCCATCGACGCGGTACGGGGCGATGGCGCCGCACGGTCGAGCTGTTCGCCCGGCGCTCCGATGAGGTAGCCTGCGATGCCCGATCCCAACATGAGAGCCACGACCAAGGCAGTCAGCGTCGACTTATTCATGAGAACCCCCACAGCGAGTGAGCACAGTCTAAGCCGCCGATTGTGAAGACACTGTGGAGACTGTCGGGGGCGTTGTGAATGTCGAGGGGCTGTGGCGCGACCGACACGCTGTGGATAGGCTCGACTTGAGTGGCTCCGCATTGCGCTCTAAGCGCAAGCGATGGTGTTGCATCTCATCAAGCTCGCGGTTGGCGTGGACGACCTCGCCCATATGAAGGTGGTCCAGTCGGCGCGCCGCAAGCAGCGCCGGCAAAGCCCGCGCTCGCCCCACTGGGTATACACCCGCAATACGCCCAAGCGTTCCGAGGAGTTGCTCGCGGGCGGCTCGCTCTATTGGGTGGTGCGCGGGGTCATCCGCTGTCGCCAGGAACTGGTCGGCTTCGAGCAGGATTTCGACAAGGAAGAGGCCCGGAAATACTGCCGGATCAAGGTCCGGCGGACCCTGGTGCCGACCGCACCGCAGGCCTGCAAGGCCTTCCAGGGATGGCGCTATCTTACCCCGGACAGTGCGCCGCCCGACCTGTCGCAGGGTGACACGGCCGACATGCCGGCGGAAATGGCAGCCGAACTGAAGCGACTTGGATTGCTTTAGCGGCCCGGTTCTCTAGCGGTTGGTGAGCTTCAGCTCGATGCGCCGGTTGCGCGCGGTGTCGATGGTCGACAGAGGCTGGTACTGGCCGTAGCCGGCGGCCACCAGGCGATCGTTGGGAATGCCTTCCTTATGCAGGAATTTCACCACCGCGATGGCCCGGGCGGCCGATAGCTCCCAGTTGGACGGAAAGATCGCGTTGGCGATCGGCGTGCTGTCGGTGTGCCCGTCGACCTGCAGCACCCAGTTGATGTTCTTGGGGATGCTCGAGGAAATCTCGACCAGTCTCTGGGCGACGCTGGCGAGTTGCTTCTCGCCGCCGGGCTGCAGGACCGCCGATCCCGAGGGGAACAGCACTTCCGACTGGAAGACGAAGCGGTCGCCCACGATCTGGACGTCGCGCTGGCCGGCCAGCGCCTCGCGCAGCCTGCCGAAGAATTCGGAACGATAGCGCGCCAGTTCCTCGACCCGGGCGGCGAGCGCGCGATTGAGTTTCTGGCCGAGATCGACGATCTGGACCTGCTGCTCCTTGGCCTTGGCGTCGGCGGACTCCAGCGTGACGTTGAGGCGGGCAAGTTCGTCCTTGAGCCCGGACAGTTCGGCGGTGAGCCGCACGACGGCGGCCTTCTGCTCGGCCGAGAGCTTCTGCTCCTCGGTGAGGTCGGCGAAGAACTTGCCCTTCTCGTCGTTGGCCGCGGCAAGCGAGGCCGCTAGCCGCGTGAGCTCGAGCCTCTGGCGTTCGATTTCCTTCTGCAGGTCGGCGCTCTTGGTCTCGGCGTCGCTGGTGGTCTGCTTGAGCACCCCGGCAAGCCGGTCGCGTTCGGCGAGCATCGAGGTCAGGCGTTCGGTGAGCTGGTCGCGCTCGATCCTGAGCCCGTCGGCTGTCCGGCGCTCGGCGGCGAGGTCCGCGCCCAGGCGTTCGCGTTCGCTGGTCGACTGACGAAGTTGCAGGGTGAGCTTCTCGATATCCTGCTGAAGCCCTTGGCTCGCCGTCTTCTCGATCGACAACTGGCTCGCGAGGTCGCCGATCTGCTTGTTGAGCGAGGCGATGGAGCTGTCGCGGTTGTTCAGCGTGTCTGACAAGGTGAACTGCGCGACGCTGAACAGCGACAGCAGGAAGATCAGCACCATCAGCAACGTAGTGAGCGCGTCGACGTAGCCCGGCCACGTATAGTCGGCGGCTCCGGCACGGCGGCGAGACGAGGCGCCCGCCATGTCCGGCTAGCCTTCGCCCGGAGGCAGGTTTTGGCCGCGGGTCGAAGCGATGGTGCGGGCAAGAAGACGGAACTCGCCGCGCAACTCGTCGGCCAGGGCGGTCCGGCTGCGCACGCTTTCCTCGACGAGGCGGGCGAGATTGGCCTCGATGTTGCGCTGATGAATCTGCAGCGCTTCGCGGTCGCCTTCCGGCGACCGCTCGGACAGACGGTTGACCGTGCCGCGCAGTTCGATCGAATGCTCGGCCAGGCGGGCAAGCAGGGTTTGCTGGGCGCGCATGGTCTCGGCCAGAGCGGCAAGACGCTCGACCAGGGTGGCGCTGGCGTTGGCCGTTGCCTCGCGGCTCTCCTCGCTGCGCCGGAGCGTGCGGGTGAGATCGTCGAGCCCGTCGGCGGTGCGTTCGAGCAGCGCCTCGACATAGGCCGACACGCCCTGCTCGCCTTCGCCGTGCAGGCTGCCGCTGGAGAGATGGGTGGCGCCGGCCAGCCACTCTTCGAGTTCGATATGGAAGCGGCCCTGCGCCTGGCTCGCCTGCAGTTCGAGGAAGCCCAGGACCAGCGAGCCCGAGAGGCCGAACAGCGAGGCGCCGAACGCCGTCGCCATGCCCTTCAGCGGCCCGTCGATGCTGGCCTTGAGCTTGGCGAACATCTGCACGGCATCGCCGCCCGTGACCTGCAGGCCGTTGATGGCGTCGGCGACCGCGCCGATGGTCTCCAGCAGGCCCCAGAAGGTGCCGAGCAGGCCGAGAAAGATCAGCAGTCCGATCAGGTAGCGCGTGAGTTCGCGCCGCTCGTCGAGGCGGGTGGCGATACCGTCGAGCAGGGCGCGCGTGGCCGTGGGCGATAGTCGGAAATTGTCCTGCCGCTCGCCCAGCATGGCGGCCATCGGCGCCAGCAGGTTGATCGTATGGGTCTCGAGCAGAGGCGCTCCCTGCTCGCGGTGCTGGAAGCGGCGCAGCCACCGCACCTCGGGCCACAGCGAGATGACCTGGCGCATGACGAAGAAGATGCCGATCACGAGCACGCCCACGATGACGCCGTTCAGGATCGGCGTATTCAGGAACACGCGCAGCAGGTCCTCGTGCAGGATGTAGGCGAGGCCCGCGACGGCTACCAGGAACAGCAGCATCCGGATCAGGTAGGGAAGGGGACTGCTCATGTGTTCAGCAACCGCCGCGGTGCGGCTGAAGATCGATCACGAGTTGGGCACCAGGATGTCGACGCGATCGCTGCTGCCACCCCTGCTATCGCCGCCGTAGGCGCCGACCTCGATGCGCGTCTTCACGCCCTTGTCGATCAGATAGCTGCGGACGACCAGCGCCCGGGCGAGCGAGATCTTGCGGCTGTCCGGATCGGCGCCGCCGGCGTAGGCGCGGATCTCGATCTGGCGCAGGCTGCGATCACCGAGATTCTTGGCCAGTCGATCGAGATCGGTCCTGGCCGCGTCGTTCAGTTCCGCCGACTGGCCGGTAAAGGCGATGGTCGCGGCCACGGTGCCCCTTGGGGGCTGAACCGCAGGCTCGGGCGGCAGAGGGGGCGCGACGGCTGCCGTGGCGCGCGCCGGCGCCGGCGCTGCTGCCGGTGTAGCGGCCGGGGGCGCGGGCGCTGCCACGACGGGGGCGGCAACGGGCGCTGGAGTGGCCGCGGGCGGTGGCAACACGCGCGCCGGCATGGGCGTCGGTGTGGGCGTCGGCTCGGGACGGACCGCCACAGGCGGCGGGGGCGGTGTGTAGGTCGGGACTGGTGTGTAGTTCTCGCGCCGCGACGGCGTATTGCCCAGTTCGGGAATCGCCACCATGCGGCTCTCGATCGGCCCGGGCGGTGGGGCCGGCAGGTAGGCGCCGGGGTTGTAGGCGAAGTTGGGCGCCGGCACGCCGGCCGCGACCGAGCCGGCGGAGACGATACCGGCGGTAACCGGGTAAGCGGCGCCGACATTGGCGCCAGGCTGCCAGGGATTGAAGGCCGGCCCGCCGGCCGTCGGGCCGACCGTGTCGACGATCGGGTAAGCCGCCTGCGGGCCGTGTTGTGGCACCGGGCCGCCAGGCAGACCGATGCCGGAGTACGGATTGAAGGCCGCTACGTTCGATCCTTGGGCGAAGGCGGGCGAAGCAGTCCCAAGGCCCAAAACCAAGAGAACGAGACTGCGCACGGCGACCGAAGACGTTGGCATAACCGATTGCCTTTCAAAGGTTTTGGCGAGTCGAAACAGTCTGCAGAAGGCGCGCGCGCTGGCGGGCGGAGAATAGCCAATGCAGCCCCTCCGCTCAACCTGCCGGCTGTGGGGACATAATGTCTTCGGTTGACGAAATCCGCCGTGGTCGATGGCGGAGAAGGCCTTCCTCCCTATGCAGGGCCGCTACGGACCCTACACTCGTTTCGCTGTTTTCGCATGGAGTGCGACATGGAATTAAAGGAGCTGCGAGCCTTCTGCAGCGTGGCCGCCGGGGGCGGCTTTGGCCGCGCGGCGGCGGCGCTGGGCGTCGCGCAGTCGGTGTTGAGCCGCCAGGTCTCGGCGCTGGAAACCGAATTGGGCGGACGTCTGTTTCACCGCACCGGGCGGGGCGTGTTGCCGACCGAGCTGGGGTTGGCGGTGCTGCCGCGTGCCAAGGGCTTGCTCGCCGAGGCGGAACAGCTCCTGGTCGAAGCCAGCGGCATGCGGGGCAGTCCGGTCGGCAGTGTCGATCTCGGGGTTGTCCCGGGTTGGGCCCAGCCGTTGATCAGCACGCTCTGCTCTCGCGTGATGCGCGACTATCCCCGGGTCCGGCTGCGCGTCCACGAAGCCTACAGTGGCGAAGTCGAGGGCTGGGTGGCCAGCGGTCGCGTCGAGGTCGCGATCTTCAATCGCTATCGTCGCGGGGCGGTCCGCGGCGCCGAGCCGGTGATGCGCGGCGACATGATGCTGGTGGGCCCGAAAGGTCATGTGGCGCTCCGCCACAAGGAGGTGCCGTTCCGCGCTTTGGCCGGCGTGCCGCTCGCCGCGCCGGTCTGGCCCAACGGCCTTACGGCGGTGATGATCGAGCATGCCGCGCGCCAGGGAATCGCGCTCAATTTCGTGATGGAGGGCAGTTCCTCGGCGATCCTGCGCGAGGCGGTGGCACGAAGCGGTCTCTGCACCGTCTTTCCGAGCGGCTTCGCCTTGCGTGAAATGGCGGGACCGCAGTTCGCCGCCTCGTGCATCGTGAAGCCCGCTATCGAGCAGACGACATGGCTGGCCGTCGGTACCCATCGTCCGGCCTCGCTCGCGGCGCGCACTGTTGCGCGGCTGGTTCGGGAAATTCTGAGGGCGGGGTAGAGCGCTACTCCGGAGCGACACTCTAGCTAGAGCGACTCGGCGGGCCGGTTGCCGGTCAGGATCTCGATCATCGGATCGCGCAAGCTGGCATTGCTGGCCAGGATCGAGGGGCCGCCCAGGAAGTAGGGATTGCCCGAGATGTCGCCCACGAAGCCGCCGGCTTCGCGCACCAGCAGAAGGCCGGCGGCGACGTCCCACGGCGCCAGGCCGAACTCGAAGAACGCATCGTAGCGTCCGGCCGCCACGAATGCGAGGTCGAGCGCCGCCGCACCCCAGCGGCGGACGCCCGCGGTGCGCTCGGTCACCGCCGCGAGCCTGGCATGGTAGTCGGCGTGACCGCCCTTGCCGATGTGCGGGATGCCGGTGCCGACCAGGGCGCGCGCCGGATCCTTGCGGCCGGAGACGCGCAGCCGGCGCGAACGGGCGGCGGGCGTGTCGACGTAGGCACCGCTGCCTTTCTCGGCCCAGAACAACTCGTCGGAGATCGGCTGGTAGATGACGGCCGCGAACATCTCGCCGTCGCGCTCCAGGCCGATCGAAATGGCGAAGTGCGGCACGCCGTGCAGGAAGTTGGTCGTGCCGTCTAGCGGATCGACGATCCAGCGGTTGCGGCCGTCGCCCTTGATCTCGGTGCTCTCCTCGCCGAGGAAGCCGTATTCCGGCCGCGTCTTCAACAGCTCGGCGCGCAGCACGCGCTCGGCCTTGATGTCGGCATGGCTGACGAAATCGCCCGGTCCCTTTTCCGAGACCTGCAGGTTCTCGACCTCGCCGAAGTCGCGCTTCAGGTTCTTGGCTGCGGCGAAAGCGGCACGGATCATCACCGTGACGGTGGCCGAGCGCGGCGCCAGCGAACGGCGTTCGGGCGGCCCCGAGCGCTCGCGGCCTGGCGCCATCGGGGCGCGTCCGATGCGCGCAACGGGACGATCGCCTAGGGGGCGGTCTCTGGGAGGGCGATCGGTGGGAAGGGCCACGGTGCTATCAATCCTTGGCGCGTTCCATGTAGCTGCCATCCTCGGTATTGATCACGAGGCGCGTGCCGACGCCGATATGCGGCGGCACCATCACGCGGATGCCGCCCTCGACGACCGCCGGCTTGTACGACGAGGAGGCCGACTGGCCCTTGACCACGGCATCGGCCTCGATGACGGCGAGCGTCACGGTCTTGGGCAACTCGATGCCGACCGGCGTGCCTTCGTAGAGCGAGACGGAAACTTCCATGCCGTCCTGGAGGAAGCGGGCGAGATCGGCGTCGAGCACGTCGGCGCCGACCGCCAGCTGCTCGAAGTTTTCCTTGTCCATGAAGGTGTAGCCGTTCTCGTCCTTGAACAGGAACGTGCACAAGCGGTCGTCGATATGGACGTGTTCGATGGTTTCGCCCGAGCGGAAGCGTTCCTGCAGCTTGTTGCCTTCGCGCAGCGCCTTGGCCTCGATGGCCACGAACGCGCCGCCCTTGCCCGGGCTGATGTGCTCGACCTTGGAGGCGACCCAGAGCTTGCCGTTGTATTCGATGACGTTGCCGGCGCGAATGGAATTGACGGGAACTTTCATGGGCTTACCGGGGTCTCGTCGCAGGTTTGGATGAATGGAATTCGGCCTCGTCCGCGGGGCGCGGGCCGAGGCCGACGGGCGGCCTTCTATCAAAGGCAGCGGGGCCCCGCAACCGGGCCTAGAGGCTCGCGGGGCCTTCAGAGGCCCAACTCGGCCTGCTTCTTCTTCGGCAGGGCCGCGGCAATCACGGCATGGGCCCGCTTGAGGTAGGCCCTGGTCTCGGCCGGCGTCAGGATCCTGGGGTCGTCGAGCGCCACCCACTTGGCGCGCGCCAGATAAGAGGCGGGCCGGAAGCCTTCGGAGCGGCTGAGTGCTTCGTAGTGCTCGGGCGGGCATTTGAAACAGACCCGGCCGACCGAATGGTCGGGTGGGGCGATCAGGCAGAACATCTTGCCGCCGACCTTGAAAACGATCACGCCCTCCCACTGCACGGTGCGGGTCGCAGCGGGCAGCTTGCTGCAGAAGGCATCGATCTGTTTGGGCGTCATCGCGGGCGCACCCTACACGGCGTTCCCGCCGCATGCGATGGTCGGGCATGACCGAGTGGCGACCAGACAAGCTCAGCCGACGCCTGCCGCATCTGGCGGCCCGCACCCGCCTGCAGGCGGCGATGCGGCAGTGGTTCGCGGGCGAGGGTTTCGTCGAGGTCGAGACGCCGATCCTGCAGGTGGCGCCGGGCGCCGAAGTCCATCTCTCGGGCTTCGCCACGGAATGGGAATTGCCCGACGGCGAGGAGCGCGAGCGGTGGCTGCACAGCTCGCCCGAGTTTGCGATGAAGAAGCTCTTGGCTGGCGGCATTCCAAAGCTGTTCCAGTTCGCGCGCGTGTTCCGCAATGCCGAGGGCTCCGCGCTTCATCATCCGGAGTTCACCATGCTGGAATGGTATCGCGCCGGGGTGGGCTACGAGACGATTATGGCCGATTGCGCGGCGCTGCTGGCGCTCACCGGGGTCGAGGAACTGCGCTGGCAGGGAAATCGCTGCGATCCCCGGGCCGAGCCCGAGCGCCTGACCGTGGCCGAGGCTTTTAAGCGCCATGCCGGTGTCGACCTGCTCGCCACCGTCGGCAACGCCGAGAAACTCTCCCAGGCCTCGGGCGTTGCAATGCATGCCGGCGACAGTTGGGACGATGTCTTCTTCCGCGTCATGTTCGAGAAGATCGAGAAGCGCCTCGGCATGGGGCGGCCGACCATCCTCTGCGAATATCCGATCGCGATGGCGGCGCTGGCGCGCGCCAAGCCTGGCGATTCGCGGGTGGCCGAGCGCTTCGAGCTCTATGCCTGCGGTGTCGAACTCGCGAATGCCTTCGGCGAACTCACCGATCCCGCGATCCAGAGAACGCGATTGGCCGCCGACATGGACGAGAAGGAACGGCTCTATGGGCTGCGCTGGCCGGTCGATGGCGATTTCCTGGCGGCCCTCGATCACGGCCTGCCGGATTGCGCCGGCATCGCCTTGGGCTTCGATCGGTTGGTGATGCTGGCGACGGGGGCCTCGCACATAGAAGACGTGCTGTGGCTACCGGTCCGCTGAAAAGATTTCGTTGAAGGCGCGGACGGCGGCTTCGGGGCCATCCTTGTGGTTCCAGACGCCGCCGGCGACGGCCAGGAAATCGGCGCCGGCCGCGATCACCTGAGGGCAGTTCTCGACCGTGATGCCGCCGATCGCCACGCAGGGGATTTCGAACAGCTCGGCCCACCACTCGATGATCTCGAGCGAGGCCGGCGTGGTGACAGTCTTGGTGGTCGAGGGAAAGAAGGCGCCGAAGGCCACGTAGTCGGCACCGGCTTCGCCCGCGGTCATGGCGAGGTCGCGCGAGGCCTTGCAGGTAACGCCGATCTGGCGCTGCGGGCCCACGATGCGCCGCGCCTCGGCACAGGACATGTCGTCCTGGCCGACATGGACGCCGTCGCAATCGAGCTTGGCCGCGAGGTCGGGCCGGTCGTTCAGGATGAAGGCCACGTCGCGCTGCTGGCAGATCGGCCGCAGCGTGTCGGCGGCGCGGGCGATCGCGTCGTCGGCCACGTCCTTCAGGCGAAGCTGGAAGGCGGCAACGTCACCGCCGTCGAGGGCCGCGCGCAGGTTTTCGGCGAAAATCGACGGATGCTCGAGACGCTCGGGCGAGATGAGGTAGAGGCGTGTTGCGGTCATCTGATGCGGCCATGGTTTATGCGGTCCTCGGGATGCCGTCGAGTCGGCCGGGCTCGGTGATTCCGCCGGAAACTTGTCGTTGTCCGACCCCGCGGGATGGTCTAATGGCGCCCATCTGCCGAGCGGGTGACTGTGAAAAAAGCCAAGCCATTGAAGACTGTCTTGCTGGTGTTGGTATCGACGATCGCAAGCCTGCTCCTGGGAATCGAAGTCGCGGCCTATCTGACCGTCCCGGGCATCGCCATGTCGTCCGAGGGCGATGCGCTGGTGATCTACGATCCCGAGATCGGCGCGATCCCCAATCCCAGCTCCCACAACAGGCGCATCTATCCCGCGATCAAGGACCGCAAGGCCTTCGCCTTCGACGTCTACACCAACGATCGCGGCGCCCGAGTCGACGGGCCCGGCGAACGAAGCCCGGCCCGCGTCGATATCCTCACGGTAGGCGATTCGTTCACCTGGGGCTATGCGCTGCAAAACCCGCAGACCTATGCCGCCACGGTCGGACGGGAACTCGGGGCGAGCGTGTCGAACCTCGCAATGGCGAGCTACGGCACCACGCAGGGGCTGCAGATCTTGCGGCGCAACCGCGATCTCGCGCCCAAGCTGGTCGTCTACGGCATGATCGCCCATCATTTCGAGCGCAACGTGATGCCGTGCGCGCCGTCTTACTATCCGTTCTGCCTCGACGTTTCCCATGTCGTGGAGGACGGACAGGACAAGCCCCGCATCGCGCCGCCGTGGAGCAACGGCGTCAAGCGCTTGCAGCAGCAGCTCACCGGCAACAACTACAATCCGGTCCGCTGGCTGACTCATGGCATCGACGTCATCCAGGGCCGGATCGAATATGTACGGGCCGCGCTCGACGAGGCCGACGAGGCCAGGAAGGACCGCGCCATGTCGTTCCTTCTGCGAAACATGGAACGCACCGCGGCCGAGATGGGCACTCAGCTGTTGGTCGTCTATCTGCCCACGAACTATTGGGGGCCGCCCGATGGCTTGGCCCGCGTCATCGGCAACATCCGGCTGCTCGACCTGACCGAGAGCTTCCATCGCAACAGGGAAGCGGGCGGGCCCAATCCCTACATCGTCGGCGACGGCCACCCGAGCGCCGCCGGCAACGCGCTGATTGCCAGCGAACTCTCGAAGTACATCCGCCGCGAGGGGCTGCTCAAGTAGTTCTCACATCTTGCCCTGGTAGATGCCGACGATCTTGTCGAGCATGTCGAGCGCTTCGGCGCGCGGGCGCTGGAAGGTGTTGCGGCCGATGATCGAACCGTTGGCGCCGCCGTCGCGCAGGCCGCGGATCTCGGTGAAGAGACCTTCCAGGTCCTTCGCCTCGCCGCCCGAGAAGACGACGATGCGGCGGCCGTTGAAGCAGGCCTGCACGACGTGCTTGATGCGCGCCGCCAGCGTCGAGGTGTCGACCTTGGCCTTCTCGTAGGCGGCCTTGGCCTCGGGCTGCCACAGCACGTTGGTCGGCGGCTTCACCTTGATGATGTGGGCGCCGAGCAGGGCCGCCATATGGGCGGCGTAGGCGCAGACGTCGAGCGCGGTCTCGCCCGGCTTGTCGAGCTTGCCGCCGCGCGGGTAGGACCACATGACGACGGCGAGGCCGACCGACTTGGCCTCCTCCGCCATTTCGCGGATCTCTTCCATCAGATCGTACTGCGATTCGGAGCCCGGATAGATCGTGAAGCCGATCGCGGCGCAGCCGAGCTTCAGCGCATCCATCACCGAGCCGGTGACCGCCTGGTCCTTGTTGGTCGACAGCGAGTTGGCCGAGTTGACCTTGAGGATGGTCGGGATGGCGCCGGCGAAGGTATCGGCGCCGGCCTCTAGGGGCCCGAGCGGCGCGGCGTAGGCGTTCAGCCCGGCGTCGATGGCGAGCTGGTAGTGATAATGCGGATCGTAGGCGTCCGGATTGGGCGCGAAGGAGCGGGCGGGGCCATGCTCGAAGCCCTGGTCGACGGGAAGGATCACCATCTTGCCCGAGCCGCCCAGGCGGCCGTGCATCAGGATGCGCGCGAGGTTGCCCTTGGTGCCGGGATTATCGCTCTCGTAGTTGTCGAGGATCTTCTTGACGGTGCGGGTGATCTTCACGTCCGGGCTCCCATTCGGTCCATTTTGGCCTGACGGAGCCGGTGATAGCGGTGCCGGAGGGCTGGTTCAAGCCCCGCAGGGGTCGGCTAGCTGCCCGACTACCCGGCACGTCGTTGACCCAGGGCCGGAGCTGTGGACAGGTTGTGACAACCCCTCCAGGCCACGATGCGGCTGGCGAAATAGACAAAGGAAACATCGGTGCAGCCTCACTCGTCGCCAGTGCCGTTCGCGGCGCGCCTGCCGTTCTTCTTCGGCTGGGTGATCATCGCGGTCGCCTTCCTGACCGTGGCGGTGAGCGTGACCACCCGCACCGCCTTCTCGCTGATGTTCCCGCCCATCGTCGACGAGTTCGGCTGGGACCGTGGCCTGGCGGCTGGCGCTTTCTCCTTCGGCTTCCTCGTGTCGGCCGTGATCAGCCCTGTCGTCGGCCGCGTCATGGACAAGCGCGGCCCGCGCTTCGTGATCGAGATCGGCGTCGTGCTGACGGCGGCGGGCCTGCTGGGCGCCACCATGATCGAGACGCCGTGGCAGCTCTATGCGACGCTCGGCGTGCTGGTGGGCGCAGGTGCGAACTGCATGAGCTTTTCCGTGCAGTCTCAGTATCTGCCCAACTGGTTCGCGCGCCGCCGCGCGCTCGCGATCGGGATCGCCTTTTCCGGCGTGGGTGTCGGTGCGATCCTGATCCTGCCCTGGTTGCAGACGATCATCCTGACGGAGGGCTGGCGCAGCGCCTGCTGGGCGCTCGGACTGATGACCCTGTTCGTGCTGCTGCCGATCAACCTGATCGTGACCAAGCGGCCGCAGGATCTCGGCCTCTTGCCCGACGGCGCGAAGGAAGCAGGCGTCGCCGCCGCACGCCGGGCGGCGGCCATCGTCGATCCGCACTGGACCGCGATCGAATGGACGGTCGCCAGGGCGGTCCTCACGCGCCGCTTCTGGTGGCTCTGCATCGGCTTCTTCTGCGGGGGCTATGCCTGGTATGCGGTGCAGGTCCATCAGACGAAGTACCTGGTCGAGATCGGTTTCAGCCCGATGCAGGCGGCCTGGTCGCTGGGCCTCGTCGCCATGGTGGGCATCCCGGGCCAGATCCTGCTCGGCGCGCTCTCGGACCGCATCGGCCGCGAGATCGTCTGGAGCATCGCCGCGGGAGGCTTCGCGATCTGCTACGCAGCCCTCCTGGCGCTCGCCGCCGGACCGTCGGAGCCGCTGCTCTATCTCATGGTCCTGTCGCAGGGCGTACTGGGCTATTCCTTCACCAGCCTGATGGGCGCGGTGGTGGCCGAGATCTTCGAGGGCCCGTACTTCGGCTCGATCTTCAGCCTGCTCATGGTCTCGCTGCTCGCGGGCGGCGCCGTGGGGCCGTGGGCCACCGGCGTGCTGTACGACATCGAGGGCAGCTACACGACGGCCTTCGCCGTGGCGCTGGGCTTCAGCCTGCTGGGCGCCGTCTCGATCTGGTTCGCCTCACCCGGCAAGGTCCGCATGGTCGCCGGGCGCGCCGCAAAGGGCTGAGCTCTTCGACACCTTGATCTATTCTGCACCGCGCCGCGTCCGCGCTTCGGTCGCTTCGCTCCCTGCAGTGCTACACGCTGCCAGGCGCTCCTACGGAGCGCCTTACTCGTTGAGACCCTTGCCTTTGTAGGGGTGCGTCGCCTTCCAGTGGTTGGCAATGTCCAAGCGCCGCGTAACCCACACGTCCTTGTGCTTCAGGACATGGTCCAGGAAGCGCCAAAGTCCCGCGATGCGGCCCGGGTGGCCGATCAGCCGCATGTGCAGGCCGACCGACATCATCTTCGGCGCGGTGGCGCCCTCCTGGTAGAGGACATCGAAGGCGTCGCGGACGAGGCCGAACCATTGGTCTGAGTGGACCATGCCGGCGGCATACTTGCCGTCGTTGTTGGTGAGCGAATAGGGCACGACCAGGTGCGGCTTGCCCTCGACCGTCTGCCAGAACGGCAGCTCCTCGCCGTAATAGTCGGAATCGTAGGTGAAGCCGCCTTCCTCGACCAGCAGACGGCGCGTGTTGACGCTGGGTCCATAGCGGCAATACCAGCCGGCCGGGCGCTCGCCGACCGTCTGCTTCAGCGACTTGATCGCCTTTTCAATGTGTTCGCGCTCCTCGGCTTCGCTGAGCTGGAAGTGGCGCACCCAGCGCCAGCCGTGGCAGCAGACATCGAAGCCTGACTTCTTGACGGCTTCTGCCGCGAGCTTGTTGCGCTCAAGCGCCAGTGCGCAGCCGAAGACGGTGAGCGGCAGGCTGCGTTCCTGGAAGGCGCGCATGATGCGCCAGAAGCCGACACGGCTGCCGAACTCGAACATGCTCTCGCCGGCGAGATCGCGGCCCTGCAGGCCGACCGACGAGGTCGAGGATTCCGTGAGGCCGGTTTCGGTATAGCCTTCGCCGTCCTGCACCGACGGCTCCGAGCCTTCCTCGTAGTTCATCACGAAGTTGATCGCGACGCGGGCGCCGCCAGGCCATTTCGGATCGGGCGGGTTGGGCCCGTAGCCCACGAGGTCGCGCGTCGGCTGCCAGCTCATGTCGGTCTCCTTACCAGTTCGGCGCCCATCTGCCGGGCAATGTCGGCGATCTTCTCGTTGTGTGGCGACATCGAGATTTTGACGACCCCGGCGCGCAGGCAGGCGAGCGCATAGCCCGGCGTGTCGCCGCAATCGACGATCAGGGTGAAGGCCACGTCAGGAAATTCCTCGCGCGCGCGATCCTGGAGTGCCGCCAGATAACCTGCGCCGTAGGTCGCCGCCGCATTCTCGGGCGTCAGCAGGACAGGCGCTTGCTTTGCGTCGCGCGCAGCCGTCAGCGCGGCCTTTGTTTGCCGCCAATCTCGTACCACCACTGGATCGTCCACCGTCATGGCGGACGATACTACTCATTCAGGCCCTTGCCCGGATAGGGATGGGTCTTGATCCAGTGGCGGGCGATGTCGAGGCGGCGGGTGACCCAGACGCCCTCATGCTTCTGGATATGGTCGAGCAGCCGCTCCAGCCCGACGGCGCGCGCCGGATGGCCGATCAGGCGCATGTGCAGGCCGACCGACATCATCTTCGGCGCCGTGGAGCCCTCGCGGTAGAGCATGTCGAAGGCGTCGCGCACGAAGGAGAACCACTGGTCCGAGGTGCCGATGGCGGCGCCGAACTGGCCGTCGTTGTTGGTCACCGAATAGGGGATCACCAATTGGGCCTTGCCGTCGACGGTGACCCAGAACGGCAGCTCGTCGCCGTAATAGTCGCTGTCGTACAGGAATCCGCCTTCCTCCATGACGAGGCGCCGCGTGTTCACGCCGGGCCCATAGCGGCAGTACCAGCCGAGCGGCCGCTCGCCGGTCATCTTCTGGATCGCGGTGATCGCCTTGCGGATATGCTCGCGTTCCGTGGCCTCGTCGAGTTCGTAATGCTTGATCCAGCGCCAGCCGTGCGAGCAGACGTCGAAGCCGGATTTCCGGATCGCTTCGGCAGCTTGCGGATTGCGCTCCAGCGCGAGGCCACAGCCGAAGATCGTCATCGGCAGGCCGCGCTCCTGGAAAAGCCGCATCAGGCGCCAGAAGCCGACCCTGGAGCCATATTCAAACAGGCCCTCGGCGGCGAGATCGCGGCCCTGGATGGATTGACCCATGCGGCTGGCATCGCTGAGGCCGATCTCGGTGTGGCCTTCGCCGTCCTGTATCGAAGGCTCCGAGCCTTCCTCGTAGTTCATGACGAAGTTGACCGCGATGCGGGCACCGTTCCGCCATTTTGGATCGGGCGGGTTGGCGCCGTAGCCGATGAAATCGCGGCGGACGTCGTAAGGCATCGCGGGCTCCGGATCAGGGAATGCGGATGGTGAACGGGGGCACCGGCACGAACTCCTCGTCGCCCTTGCCGCCGTCGCGCCACATGAAGACGGCGAAGCGGCCGGGCCGGTCGAGCACGGTAAGGCCATGGTGCCAGGTGTCCGGCCGATAGGTGACGCCCTGCTTGCCGGTGGCGATGAAGGCCCGTACCCCGGCGAGGTCGGGACCGCCGGCCTTGGCGTGCGGCGCCACGACGATCAGCCAGCGGCCGACATCGAGCGGCATGAAGGTCTGGGAGGAGAATTCGTGACGCTCCAGAAGATCGGCCTTCAGCGGCCGCTCCGGCGTCTCGGCCTTCAGGCTGACCGAGAGGCTGGCATGCGCGGTCGGCCGCAGGTTGCCCAGTGCATCCTCGTAGTAGGTACGGCCGGCGACGTCGGGCACGGCGATCACGTCGCCGAACGGCGCGAAGGCTTCCTGGGTCAGGGGCTGCGGGACGATTTCCATGATGACTCCCTATTCGCGCATGCGGCGGGTGAGCCCCACCGTCCATTCCATGACCAGCATCAGCAGGAAGGCGGCGGTGATCAACACGCCCGACACGGCGGCAATCCGAGGATCGAGCGTCGATTCCATCATGCCCCACATGCGTATCGGCAGCATGTCGGTCCGCGCCGTCGAGAGGAAGAGCGAGACCGGTACGTTGTCGATCGAGGCCATGAAGGCCAGGAACGCGCCGGCGAAGATGCCGGGCGCGATCAGCGGCAGGGTCACGCGGCGGAGCGTGTAGAGCCAGCTCGCCCCCAGGCTTTGCGAGCAATCGTTCAGCGCCGGATCGAGCTGGGACAGGCTGGCGCTCGTGGTGCGCAGGATGAAGGGGATGGTCACGATCATGTGGCCGGCGATGATGAGGTTCAGCGAGGGCCGGAAGCCGATCAGCGTGAAGTACATCAGCGCCGCCAGGCCGAAGGTGAGGCCGGGCAGGACCAGCGGCGAGAGGAAGAAGCCGTCGGCGACCCGTGCCAGCCGGTGGCGGTTGCGGGCGATGCCGAGGGCCGCCATCGACCCCAGCAACATGCCGAAGGCGGTCGACCAGGCCGCGACCTCGAGCGAGTTCGACACGGCGCGATGGATCTGGCGCGACTTCGAGGGATCGAACAGGGCTTCGTACCATTGCAGCGAGAAGCCGGTCGGCGGGAACTTGAGCGACCGGCCCTCGGTGAACGACGTCATGAGCACGATCACGACCGGCGCCACGATGATCAGCAGCGCCAACGTGGCCAATGTGCCGATAACCAGCCCGTAGGAGAGGTCGCCGAAGCTGCGCCGCCTACCCATGGACATATCCTCCGGAACGCCGGCCGAGCCAGGACAGGGCGCTGACGACGGTGAGGACCGAGATCAGCAGCGTGATCGAGACCACGGCGGCGAACGGCCAGTTGAAGACGACCAGCGACTGCTGCCAGATCAGCAGCGGCAGGTAGATGAGCCGCACGCCGCCGATCACGGTCTGCGAGATGAAGGCCGTGGTCGAGCTGGCGAACACCAGCAGGCAGCCTGCGACCAGCCCCGGCATGCTGAGCGGCACGATCACCGTGAAGAGCGTACGCCAGCGCGAGGCGCCGAGTGCGGCGGAGGCATCGCGCAGGTTGGGATCGAGCCGCGACATCACGCTGATCAGCGGCAGCAGCAGCAGAGGCATTTCGATCTGGGTGAGCGAGATCACGAGGCCGAGCTCGGTCTGCAGCAGGCGCAGCGGCTCGGAGATGATGCCGAGGGCGACCAGGAGCTGGTTCACGACACCCTCGCGGCCCAGCATCACGATCCAGGCGAAGGTTCGCACGACGACCGAGAGCAGAAGAGGCAGCACGATGATGAAGATCAGTACCTTCTGCACGCGCGGCGATGCGTCGAGATAGACCAGCGCCAGCGGGTAGCCGATCAGGATGGTGGCGCAAACCGTTTTCACGCCAAGCATCATGGTGTCGAAGATCACTTTGTAGCTGAACGGGTCGCCCAGGAACTTCGCCCACTGGCCGAACCCTGGCTGGGTGATCTTGTCGTCGTTGAAGAAGCTGACGCCGATCAGCATGAGGAGCGGCGCCAGGAAGATCGAGGCGAAAGCCAACGCGAGCGGCAGCGCGAGCTGCCACTCCGCCAGCTTCTTCACTTCGCCATTTCCTTGTTGAACTTCTCGATCCAGCCGGCGCGCAGCGGATTGATCTTCGCCCAGTCGTGCCGGATGAAGCTCGACATCTCGTCGAGGCTCTTCATCGGCAGGTAGTCGGGCAGGGGAACGTCCTTGTTCACCGGGATGAAGTTGTAGGGCGGCTTGGTGAGCGCCTCCTGCACTTCCTTGCCGGCGACGATATCGATGTACTTGTAGGCGTTCTCGACGTCGGTCGCGCCCTTGGCGAGATGCAGGGTGGTCAGGAAGGTTATGGCGCCGGTGTCGGGCTTGACGAATTCGATGTCGACGCCGCGGCCCTTCAGCGTCGCGACGGTTTGGGTGTTGGTATAGATCACGTCGCATTGGCCTTGCTGGAAAAGGCTGGGCATGGCTGCCGGCTGGCCGACCGCGGCGACCTTCGACAGCACCTTCTTGAGCTCGACGAGCGCCGGCTCGACGTTCGTCTCGGAACCGCCGAACACCTTGGCAATCTCGATCAGCGACACCGTGCCGAACGTGGTCTGGAAGCCCGTGAGACCAAGGCGCGAGACCCACGGATCGGTGAAGAGATCCTTCCAGCCCTTGGGCGCGGGCACCTTCTTCGGATTGTAGGCGATGCCCACCACTTGGGCATTGACGCCGATGCCCCACTCGTCGACCAGACCGGCCGGCAGCTTGGAGGCATTGCTGAGTTTCTTGGCATCCAGCTTGTCGAAGAGTCCGTCCTGGATCGCGGTGATGCGCGGACCCGGATCGAGCACGAATGCGTCGAACGGGGGCGCACCACGCGCAGCCTTTGCTTTCGCGACCTGGTCGACGGCGAAGAGGGGCTGCAACTCCAGGTCGACAGCGTCCTTCTTCTTCAGCGCCGGCGCCACGATGGCGCGAAAGGCCTCCTCCCAGGTGCCGGGATAGATGGCGGCGGCGACGCTCCCCTTTGCGTAAGCGAGAGTGGGGAGGAGTGAGGCGCCGCCCAGGGCGGTGGCGCCGGCCAGCAGGCTTCTGCGATTGAACATGAAAATTCTCCGTGGCTTTCAGGTGGAACGCGGGAACAAGGTCGGACGGGCATCGGCGGCCAGCGTGCAGTAGATGCGTGCCGTGTCGGATGCTGCGGCACGGCGCGGTTCGACGATCTTGAGCGAGGCGCCGTCGGCGGTGCGCGCCTCGTGTACGAGCTGGGCGCCGATGGGCAGGCTGAGGCCGGGGACGATCTTCCACGCGTCGGGACCGGGGACGGACGAGAGCGCGAGCTGCTCGGGGCGCACCGATATCAGCACGGGCGCGCCGACACCGATCCCGGCCGGCGCGGACAGGCTGAGGCTGGCGCCGGCATCCAGCGCCACGGTCGCCGTGCCGTTGCGCAGGGCGGCGACCTTGCCGTTCATGAGGTTGGTCGTGCCGATGAAGCCGTTTACGAAAAGCGTCTGCGGGCGGTCGTAGATCGCGACCGGGGTGTCGAACTGCTCGACCCGGCCCTTGTTCATGACGGCGATGCGGTCGGCGACGCTCATCGCCTCGTCCTGGTCGTGCGTCACCAGGATGGTGGTGAGGCCGAGCGTCCGCTGCAGGCGTTTGACCTCGATCTGCATGTCGAGGCGAAGGTTGCGGTCGAGGGCGGCAAACGGCTCGTCGAGCAGCAGGATCGACGGTTCGACGGCGAGTGCACGCGCAAGCGCCACGCGCTGCTGCTGGCCGCCCGAGAGCTGGCGCGGCAGGCGCTCGCGGAAGCCGCCGAGCTGGACGACGTCGAGAAATCGCGAGATCCGCGCCTGGACCTCGGGCCCGCGGACGCCGCGCGCCCGCAGCCCGTAGGCGACGTTCTCGGCCACGGTCATATGCGGGAAAAGCGCGTAGTTCTGGAAGACGATGCCGATGTTGCGCTGGTTGGCGGGCAGGTGATCGATTGGAGCCCCGTCGACCCGGACGCGACCGGCAGCCTGGCGAACAAAGCCGGCGATCACGCGCAGCAGAGTGGTCTTGCCGCAGCCGGACGGGCCCAGCAGCGCCACGACCTCGCCGGGCTCGATGGCCAGGGTCACGCCGTCGACAGCCAGTGCCTGCCCGTAGCGTACGGTCAGGTCCTCGACGTCCAATGTTCGCCCAGCCGGGGTCGATTGCATGCAGCGCCTCCTCGCCAGAACGAGGCAAGCGGCGTGCCAACTGACAGGCGCCGTGCAGGCGGGAAATCCGGGAAGGGCTGGCGGGAATGGCCCGTTTTGTGCACATATGAAATCAGAATGTGCACATTATTCTACCAAGGCTGATCCGTGGCGCCGCTCCGCAAGAAGACGAAGCCCCGCCCCCTCAAGGGCGACGTCGCGATGGACAAGGCCGTCTACGATGCAATCCGGCGCGCCATGCTGATGGGGCGCCTGCTGCCGGGCACCAAGCTCCGGGAGCCGGCGCTCGCCCGGGTGCTGAAAGTCAGCCGCGAGCGCGTGCGCAAGGCGCTCCATCGCCTGGTCCACGAGGGCTGGCTCGAAGCCGTGCCAAACCGCGGCACCTTCGTGCCGGCGCTGACGATCGAGGAGGTGCGCGAGATCTACGACGTGCGCACGATGCTCGAGACAGCGATCGTCCAGCGACTCTGTGCCGAGCACGGCGCGCCGGCCGCCCAGCGGCTCAAGGCGCATGTCAGCGAGGAGCGTCAGGCCGTGCGGACCGACGACCGCGGCCGGCTGTTCGGCCTGTCGGGCGAGTTTCACATTCTGCTGGCCGAGCTCTGCGGCAACGAGCAGCTCGCGCGCCTGCTGCGTGGGCTTCTCACGCGCTCGACCATGCATTTCTCGCAGTCGGCGCCCGAGCGCTTCCACAACTGCGCCGGTCCGCACGATCACGCCGACATCGTGAAGGCGATCCTGGCGCGCGACGCAAAAAAGGCGGCCAAGCTGATGCTCGACCACCTTTTGGGTCTCGTCGAATGGCAATCGGCGTGGCGGCCGCCCCCGGGGCCCGTTGCGCTCGAGGAGGCCTTCCGCGGGATCTCGGCGAAGCGCTCGTCTTAGCCCAGCTTGCCCATCGCCACGGCGGTGTCCGACATGCGGTTGGAGAAGCCCCACTCGTTGTCGTACCAGCTCATGACGCGCACCAGCGTGCCGTCCATGACCTTGGTCTGGTCCATGTGGAAGGTCGAGGAGTGCGGGTCGTGGTTGAAGTCGATCGATACGTTGGGCGCATCGGTCCAGCCCAGGATGCCCTTGAGCTGGTTGGCGGCGGCGAGCTTCACGGCCTTGTTGATCTCGGCCACGTCGGTCTTGCGCGAGGCCACGAACTTGAAGTCGATCACCGAGACGTTGGGCGTCGGCACGCGGATGGAGACGCCGTCGAGCTTGCCATTTAATTCGGGCAGCACCAGACCCACGGCCTTGGCGGCGCCGGTCGAGGTCGGGATCATCGACAGCGCGGCGGCGCGGCCGCGGTAGAGATCCTTGTGCATGGTATCGAGCGTCGGCTGGTCGCCGGTGTAGGCATGGATCGTCGTCATGAAGCCGTGCGTGATGCCGACCGCGTCGTTCAGCACCTTTGCAACGGGCGCCAGGCAATTGGTCGTGCACGAGGCGTTGGAGACGACCAGGTGATCCTTGGTGAGCTTGTCGTGGTTGACGCCGTAGACGACCGTGAGGTCGGCGCCGTCGGCCGGGGCGGAGACCAGCACGCGCTTGGCGCCGGCATCGATATGGGCCGAGGCTGCCTTCTTCGAGGTGAAGAAGCCGGTGCATTCGAGCGCGATGTCGATGCCCATCGCCTTGTGCGGCAGCTTCGAGGGATCGCGTTCGGCAGTGACTTTCATCTTGCCGCGGCCGACATCGATCGTGTCGCCGTCGACCTTGACCTCGCCGTCGAAGCGGCCGTGCACGGAGTCGAAGCGGAAGAGGTGGGCATTGGTTTCGACCGGGCCGAGATCGTTGATCGCCACGACCTCGATGTCCTTGCGCCCCGATTCCATGATGGCGCGCATGACGTTACGGCCGATGCGTCCGAAACCGTTGATTGCTACCCGTACAGCCATGTCTTCCTCCGTTATTGAGCCAGCCGGCGTGCCTCTGCGGCGATCGCCTCGGCGGTGATTCCGAAATGCTTGTAGAGATCGGTGGCCTTCGCCGATGCGCCGAAGCCCTTCATGCCGACGAAGGCGCCCCGGCTGCCGAGCCAACGCTCCCAGCCGAAACCCGATGCCGCTTCGCAGGCCACGCGGATGGTGCCGTCGCCGCCCAGGACCTCGTCCCGGTATGAAGCGTCCTGGGCCACGAAGAGTTCCCACGACGGCATCGACACCACCGCGGCGGCCACGCCTTCCTTGGCCAGCAGGTCGCGCGCGGCGAGCGCCAGTTGGACTTCCGAGCCCGTGGCGATCAAGCGGACGCTGGCCGAAGCCTCGCCCGCCAGGATGTAGGCGCCGCGCGCACAAAGATTCTCGTCACCAGCACCGCGCACGGTCGGCAGGTTCTGGCGCGTCAGCGCGATGACGCTGGGCGTGTGATGCGACTCTAGCGCAAGCTGCCAGCACTCCGCCGTCTCGATGGCGTCGGCCGGGCGCAGCACGCGGAGATTGGGAATGGCCCGCAGTGCCGCCAGATGCTCGACCGGCTGGTGCGTCGGGCCGTCTTCACCGAGCCCGATCGAATCGTGGGTCATCACGTAGATCACGCGCAGTCCCATCAGCGCCGAGAGGCGGATGGAGCCGCGGCAATAGTCGGTGAACACCAGAAAGGTGCCGCCGTAGGGGATCACGCCGCCATGCAGCGCCATGCCGTTCATGGCCGCGGCCATCGCGTGCTCGCGGATGCCGTAATAGACGTAGCGGCCCGACGCGTCGGCGCGGGTGAGCGGCTTCAGCGTCGCGGTCTTGGTGTTGTTCGAGCCGGTGAGGTCGGCCGAGCCACCGATCGTGTCGGGCAGCACCGGGTTGATGACTTCCAGCACTTCCTGGCTCGACTTGCGCGTGGCCCAGGCGGGCTTGTCTGTTGCCGCCTTGGCCTTGAAGGCGGCGATCGCCTCGCCGACCGCGGCGGGAATGTCGCCACGCTGGCGACGGGCGAACTCGGTACGCTCCTCGGGCGCCACCGATGCCAGCCGCTTGGCCCATTTGCGTCGCGCCGACTTGCCGCGCGTACCGATCTTGCGCCAGGCCGAGAAGATGGCCTCGGGGATGTCGAACGCGGCATGGCTCCAGCCGAGCTTCTGCCGCGTCCCCGCGATCTCGTCCTTGCCGAGCGGCGAGCCGTGGGTCGCCGCGGTGCCGGCCTTGGTCGGTGCGCCGTAGCCGATCACCGTCTTGCAGGCGATCAGCGAGGGCTTGTCGGTGACATTGCGCGCCTTGCGGATGGCGCGCGTGACCGCGTCGGCATCGTGGCCGTCGACCGCCAGCACATGCCAGCCCGCGGCGGCGAAGCGCTTCTTGTGGTCCTCGGAGGTACTGAGCGAGGTGGCGCCGTCGATCGAGATGCCGTTGTCGTCGAACAGCACGATCAGGCGGCCGAGGCCGAGGTGGCCGGCCAGCGTGATCGCCTCCTGGCCGACGCCCTCCATGAGACAGCCGTCGCCGGCGATCACATAGGTGAAGTGGTCGACGAGATCGCGTCCGAAGCGCTCGGCGAGCAGGCGTTCGGCGATAGCGAAGCCGACCGAGTTGCCGAGGCCCTGGCCGAGCGGGCCGGTCGTGGTCTCTATACCGGTCGCATGACCGTATTCTGGATGGCCGGCGGTCTTGCTGCCGAGCTGGCGGAAGTTCTTCAGCTCGTCGAGGGTCATGTCGGCGTAGCCGGTCAGATGCAGCAACGAATAGAGCAGCATCGAGCCGTGGCCGGCCGAGAGGATGAAGCGGTCGCGATCGGGCCAGTTCGGCTCCGAGGCGTCGAACTTCAGGAACTTCGAGAACAGGACGGTGGCGACGTCGGCCATGCCCATCGGCATGCCGGGATGGCCGGAGTCCGCCTGCTGCACGGCATCCATGGCGAGGGCCCTGATGGCGTTTGCCATGTCGCGGTTGGCGGCGGTCTGTTCGGTCATAATGTGCGCACGCCGTATGGTTTTTGAGGGCGGCGCGCAACATGCCGACCGCACTTTGGCGCGTCAATGCGCAAAACCTCGCGCGAGGCCAATATCTTGCGGCTGGCGTTGCTCCACAGGGCCCAGATGTTGACCACTCCCGGCCGCTCAACTTATCCTGACGGTATGGAGCAGATGGGGGCGATGTCCAAGGCAGCCAGTGCAACGGACCGCGTGGACGATGCGCTCAGCCGGCTCGAATCGATGGTCGAGGAGCGGCTGCGGGCCGAATCGACCCGGTCCGAGGAACTCGCCAAACGCCTCAACAAGCTCGAACAGCAGCACGACGAACTGAGAAAAGTCGCGATGGATGTCGAAGGGCGGCTGGAGCGGGCGATGGAATATATCCGCTCGCTGCTCGCCGCCGACCAGGAGTAGCGGCTCGCTCGGGCTCCCTCAACGAGGGTGCTTCGTCGGGCGCGACGTGTCAGACTACGCATCCCCTCTAAACGCCGTAAGGCGCAAAAAAACAGGAGTAGCGGACAATGCCGCAGGTTTCGATTCAGATCGCCAATCGCACCTATGAACTCGCCTGTGGCGAAGGCGAGGAAGCGCGGGTCCAGGAACTCGCCGCCTACGTCGATGAAAAGGTCGGTGAACTCCGCAAGCAGTTGCCGGGTGCTCCCGAAATCAAGCTGATGGTTTTTGCCTCGCTGCTTCTCGCCGAGGAGAGCCGCGAGGCCCGTGGCGTTGCCAAGGCCGCGGAGAACGCCCGCGCCAGCGCCACCGACAGCGCCGAGACGCTGGCAACGGCCTTGGAAGACCTGATCACCGCCCGGGTCGACAAGATGTCCAAGAAGGTGAGCGGCGCGGCCTGAAAGCGGGCCCCTGCTTATTCGTTGGGGCTCATTGCGGTACCCGCCCCGAGTGCCTAGATTGAAGGCGGGGCGGATTTCTGCGCGGCGCGTGGTTCGCTTAAAACCCCGGGGCCAATAAGAACTCCCGGGAACTGTTCCTGGTTGGGATCTTGGTCCCGATCACACGGTGCCCACCTGCACTAGCAGGCTCTGGAGGTCTTACGAACTATCGGCCCATCGTGGAGCCGCCCCACCTTGTTATCTCTCCCGGCATGACCCTGATCGACGACAAGCGCACCTTGCGCAGCGCCATGCTTGCCTGGCGCGCTGCCCTCAGCGAGGAGGAGCGCCGTGCCGCCGCCGACGGCCTGCTCGTGACCATGCGCCGCGAGCGGCCGATCGCGACGCCGGCTGTCGTTTCCGGCTTCTGGCCGATCAAAGAAGAGATCGACATTCGGCCACTCATGATCGAGCTGTTCAACCAAGGCTGCCAGATGGCGCTTCCGGTGGTGCAGGGGCGTGGCCAGCCGCTGCTGTTTCGCGCCTGGCGCCCGGGCGATCCACTCGAAGCGGGGGTCTTCGGCACTCTGCAGCCTGCGGCGCGGCGCGAAGTCGTGGAGCCCGACGCCCTGCTGGTCCCGCTGCTGGCCTGCGACGAGGAAGGCTGGCGACTGGGCTACGGCGGCGGCTTCTACGATCGCACGCTTCTCGGTCTCAGGGCGCGGCGCAAGGTGACGGCGGTGGGCGTCGGTTTCGACGCACAGGTCGTGCCCGATGTGCCGCACGGTCCGAGCGACCAGCGACTCGATTGGATGTTGACCGACCGACGCGCTTCAGCCTTTGTCTAGCGCATGAAAGTCCTGTTTTGTGGCGACATCGTCGGTCGCGCCGGTCGCGATGCGGTGATCAAGGAGATCCCGCGTCTGCGGCGCGAGCTCGGCCTCGATTTCGTGGTGGTGAACGGCGAGAACGCGGCGGCGGGCTTCGGCATCACCGCCAAGATCTGCGCCGAGCTTCACGACGCCGGCGTCGATTGCATCACCACGGGCAATCACGCTTGGGACCAGCGCGAGATCATTCCCTACATCTCCCAGGACAAGCGGCTGCTGCGGCCGATCAACTTTCCGCCCGGCACGCCCGGTTGGGGCGCCAACCTGTTCCAGACGGCGCGTGGCCAGAAGATCGTCGTCATCAATGTCATGTGCCGGCTGTTCATGGACGCGCTCGACGATCCGTTCCGCGCCCTCGACGTCGAACTCGGCAAATACGGGCTGGGCCGCGGGGCGCATTTCATCCTGGTCGACGTCCATGGCGAGGCGACCAGCGAGAAGCAGTCGGTGGGACACTACTGCGACGGCCGCGTGTCGGCTGTCCTGGGCACCCACAGCCATGTGCCGACCGCCGACTCCTGGATCCTGCCCGGTGGCACCGCCTATCAGACCGATGTCGGCATGTGCGGCGACTACGATTCGGTGATCGGTATGAAAAAGGACGTCGCCGTCCAGCGCTTCCTCAAGAAGATGCCGGGGGAGCGCCTGTCGCCGGCCGAAGGCGAGGGAACTTTGTGCGCGGCACTGGTAGAAACCGACGACAAAACCGGCCTGGCCCGGTCGGTCCGGCCCCTCCGGCTGGGGGGCCGCCTACCGCCTGCCGAGTAGGTCGCAGCATCTTGTGTCTCACAGACCCCGTTCTTAGCTATTAGAAGTGCCCAAAAGACGGCCATTGACGACCTGGGGAAAATTAGTCATCTTGTTGAAGTTAAACGATTTTTCGCCGCGTTGGCGAGACTGTCTTCAAGGTTAGAGGGGGCGTCGGAATCTAGGTTCCGACGTTTTTTAGCGGGGGCTTCGGCCCCCGCCTTTTTTTGTCCGCAAGCCCGGTTGATTGGTCTGCGATCCTGCCAAAACCCACGAGAAGTGGTATAGCCGACCTTCCAAGTCACTTAATCTGGTTGTCGGGCGATGGCGGGGCATTCCCAATTCAAGAACATCATGCACCGCAAAGGGCGCCAAGACGCCCAGCGGGCCAAGGTCTTTACCAAGATCATCCGTGAAATCACCACGGCGGCGCGGCTCGGCGCGGCCGATCCCAATGCCAACCCCCGCCTGCGGGCGGCCGTGATCGCGGCCCGCGATGCCAACATGACCCGCGATACGATCGACCGGGCCATCAAGCGCGGTTCGGGCACGGATGCGGACGCCAACTACGACGAGGTCCGCTACGAGGGTTACGGGCCGGGCGGCGTGGCGCTGATCGTCGAGGGGCTGACCAACAACCGCAACCGCACGGCGGGCGAAGTCCGGTCGAGCTTCAGCAAGTACGGCGGCAACCTGGGTGAATCCAACAGCGTGTCGTTCATGTTCGACCGCCTGGGCGAGTTCCGGTTTCCGCTGTCGGTCGGCAGCGCCGACGATGTCCTGGAGAAAGCGATCGAGGCGGGTGCCGACGACGTCGTGAGCGGCGAGGGTCCGGAAGGGATGCACGAAATCTACTGTGCCCAGGACAGTTTCAATTCGGTGCGCGAGGCGCTCGAGAAGTCGCTCGGGCAACCGTCGGCGGCCAAGTTGACCTGGCGGCCCAAGACGACGACACCGGTCGATGGCGAGATCGTCCAGACCCTGTTCACCTTGATCGCGGCCCTCGAGGACAACGACGACGTGCAGAACGTCTACGCCAATTTCGAGGCGTCGGACGATGCTCTGGCGAAGTTCGCGGCCTGAAGCGTGACCCGATGAGATTGCTCGGCCTCGATCCCGGTCTGCGAGCGACCGGCTGGGGCGTGATCGACGTCGAAGGCAACCGGCTGCGCCATGTCGCCCATGGCGTCGTCAAGGTGGCGACCACCGGAAGCCTGGCCGAGCGGCTGCGGGAATTGTTCGATGGCGTGGCCGGCATCGTGGCGGCGCAACAGCCGCTTGAGGCGGCAGTCGAGGAGACTTTCGTGAACGCCAATCCCGGCTCGACCCTGAAGCTCGGACAGGCGCGCGGCGTGGTGATGCTGGCGCCGGCCCAGGCCGGCCTGCCGGTCTTTGAATATGCCGCCAACCTCGTAAAGAAATCCGTGACCGGCGCGGGCCATGCCGACAAGCAGCAGATCGCCATGATGGTCGGCCGCCTGCTGCCCGGCATCGACGCCGCCCAGGACGCCGCCGACGCTCTCGCCGTCGCCATCTGTCATGCCCATCACCGCGCCACCGCCAAGCGCATCGAGGCGGCGCTATGATCGCCAGGTTGAAGGGCGTGGTCGACGAGGTCGATACCGACAGCGCGATCGTCGATGTCGGTGGCGTCGGCTATCTCGTGTCGGCCTCCGCCCCGACGTTGCGCAACCTCGTGGTCGGCCAGGCCGCGACCGTGCTGGTCGAGACCATCGTGCGCGAGGACGCCATCGCGCTCTACGGCTTCCTGGAGACCGCCGAACGCGACTGGTTCCGAATCCTGACGACGGTGCAGGGCGTGGGTGCGCGCGTGGCCCTGTCGATCCTCTCGACATTGTCGCCGGACGAGATTGCGCGCGCCATCGCCGCGCAGGATCGCGCGACGCTCAGTCGCCCAGCCGGCGTCGGGCCGAAACTCGCGGCGCGCCTCGCCACCGAACTCAAGGACAAGGCGGCTGCCTTCGGCATCGCATCGCCGGTGTCGAGCGCGCCCGATGCCGCGGCATCGGCGCCCACGGGCTCGCTCAACGAGGATGCCGTCTCGGCCCTGGTCAACCTCGGTTACCGTCGCGTCGAAGCCTTCGGCGCCGTGGCGCGCGTGACCCAGCGCCTGGGCCCTGACGCCAGGCTCGATGCCCTCATCCGCGCCGGCCTGCAGGAGCTGGCGCGATGAACGCCGTTCCCGATCGCCTGGTCGCGCCCAAGCGGGCCGAGGAGGACACGGCCGAACTCGCGCTCCGGCCGCAGACGCTCGACGATTTCATCGGCCAGAAGCAGGTCCGCGAGAACCTGAAAATCTTCATAACCGCCGCCAAGGCGCGCGGCGAGGCGCTCGATCATGTGCTGTTCCACGGGCCGCCCGGCCTCGGCAAGACGACGCTGGCGCAGATCGTGGCGCGCGAGATGGGCGCGGGCTTCCGCGCCACCTCGGGCCCGGTGATCCAGAAGGCGGGCGATCTCGCGGCGCAGCTCACCAACCTGCAGCCGCACGATGTGCTCTTCATCGACGAGATCCATCGTCTCAATCCCGCAATCGAGGAAGTGCTCTATCCCGCGATGGAGGATTTCCAGCTCGACCTGATGATCGGCGAGGGGCCGGCAGCCCGCTCGGTCCGCATCGAGCTGCCGCCCTTCACCCTGGTGGGGGCGACCACGCGCTCCGGCCTGATGACGCGGCCGTTGCGCGAGCGCTTCGGCATTCCCCTGCGGATGATTTTCTACGAACCGGCGGAACTCGAGACCATCGTCCAGCGTGCGGCGCGCGTGCTCAAGATGTCGATGTCCAAGGATGGCGGCGCCGAGATCGCCAAGCGCTCGCGGGGAACGCCCCGCGTGGCCAACCGCCTGCTGCGCCGCGTGCGCGACTTCGCCGATGTCGCCGGTCACGCCGTCGTCGATGCCAAGGTCGCCGACGATGCGCTGGTCCGGCTCGAAGTCGATGGCCGCGGGCTCGACGCCATGGATCGCCGCTATCTTGGCTGCATCGCCGAGAATTACGGCGGCGGCCCGGTCGGCGCGGAAACGCTGGCCGCTGCGCTGTCGGAGCAGCGCGACGTGATCGAGGACGTGATCGAGCCTTACCTGATGCAGCTCGGCCTGCTGATGCGCACGCCGCGCGGGCGGCTGCTGTCGGAAGGCGGCTATCGCCATCTCGGCGTGGCGGTACCCAAGGACCAGAAACGGCAACTCGACCTGTTGGCAACAGGCGGATCGGCGGAGGAGGCGTGAACGCGCCCACCTCTGGCCACATCGCCGACGGCACCCATGTGTTGCCGCTCAGGATCTACTACGAGGACACCGATGCGGCGGGCATCGTCTACTACGCCAACTGGCTGCGCTTCCTCGAGCGCGGCCGCACCGAGCTGCTGCGGCTGCTCGGCCAGGAGCACAGCGCCTTGCGCGAGGAGCGCGACGTGAGCTGGGTGGTTCGCCGCTGTGCCATCGATTATCTGAAGCCCGCGCGGCTCGACGAGGCGATCGAAATCGTCACCAGCTGCGGCGAACTGCGCGGCGCCTCGTTGGACATGCTTCAGCAGGCTCGTCGCGGTGAAGAGACCCTGGTTCGCGCCGAGCTGACCGTCGCCTGCATGGGCGCGGGCGGCCGTCCGGTCCGATTGCCGCCGCACGTGCGGACTGCCCTGGCCCAGGTCGTGGTGAGCGACTCGCCCCGCTCACGCCATATTCGGATATAACCATGTTGAACCAACGGAGAACCTAAAATGGACGCGTTTGCGCAAACCGCCGGAGCCCCCCTCGGCGGCGCAGGAACAATCGACATGTCGGTCTACGGCCTGTTCATGCAGGCCGACTGGGTCGTCAAGGCGGTGATGATCGCTTTGCTCATCGCCTCGTTCTGGTCGTGGGCGATCATCTTCGAGAAGGTGCTCCGGTTGCGGACCCTGAAGCGCAGCGCCCAGTCCTTCGAGGACACGTTCTGGTCGGGCATCTCGCTCGAGGATCTCTACGACCGTGTCGGCGCCAAGCCCGACGACCCGATGTCGAGCGTCTTCGCCGCCGCCATGCGCGAATGGCGCCGCTCGGTCTCCAAGGGCCTGGCGACCAGCGCCACGGCGCGCGCCGCACTCCGCCAGCGCATCGAGCAGGTGATGAGCGTCACCATCCAGCGCGAGATGGAGGCGATCGAGAAGCGTCTGGGCTTCCTCGCCACGGTCGGCGCCAACGCCACCTTCGTCGGATTGTTCGGCACTGTCTGGGGCATCATGAACAGCTTCGGCCACATCGCGCAGTCGAAGAACACGTCGCTTGCCGTCGTGGCGCCGGGCATCTCCGAGGCCTTGTTCGCCACCGCCATCGGCCTGGTCGCCGCCATCCCGGCCGCCGGCGCCTACAACATCCTGTCGGGCCAGGTGCAGCGTTACAGCCATCAGCTCGAGGCGTTCGCCGGTGAATTCATCACAATCCTGTCGCGTCAGCTCGAGGAGCAGGTCTGATGGCAGCCATCGTACCCAGCGCCGGCGGCGGAGGCGGCGGCAGCCGGTTCCGGCGGCGGCAGAATTTCAGCCCGATCGCCGACATCAACGTGACGCCGCTGGTCGACGTCATGCTGGTGCTGCTGATCATCTTCATGATCACCGCGCCGCTGCTGCAGGTCGGCGTGCCGGTGGATCTGCCGAAGACCAGCGCGCAGCAGGTCGGCGGCAAGGAAGAGCCGCTGGTCGTGTCGGTCAACTCGAAGGGCGAGGTGTTCCTGGGGGAAACCCCGTACGACATCCCCGGATTGGCGGCCAAGCTGAAAGCGGTCCACCAGGAGAAGCCCGACCAGCGCGTGTTCATGCGCGGCGACAAGACCGTCGACTACGGCAAGATGATGGAAGTCATGGGCGTGGTGATCGACAGTGGCTTCCGTCAGCTCGGCCTGCTCGGCGAGCAGGCGCAGGCGCTCGGCAGGGGCGGCGGCACGGTGACGCCGGTTCCGGTCCAGCCCGCGCCGGCGCAGCCCGCGCCGCGCCGGTAGAAGACCGGAGGCGAAGGGATCGATGGCCAGACGGGCTCCCGCCAGCGTCGAGATGCGCACACCGGCGGTTGCGTCGGCGATGGTGCACGTCTTCGTTCTGGCGGCGGCGGTCCTCAATCTCGATTTCTTCAGCCGGCCTCCGCTGGTCGAGCCGGAGCCGGTGATGGTCGAGTTCGAGGCGATCGCCAAGAGCGCGGCCGCACCGACGATCGGCAATCCGCCGCCGCAGCCCAAGGACGTGCCGATCGCGCAGGAAACGACCAAGGCGCCGCCGCCCAAGAGCGCCGAGCCGCCGCCGGCACCGCCTCAGCCCAAGCCCGACGTCGCGGAGGTGAAGCCGCCGCCGCCCGCACCGGTGGAGAAGCCCAAGCCCGAAGCGGCCAAGCCCGCTGAAGAGACGATTGCGCTCAAGCCCAAGGAGCCGGAGCCGCCCAAGATCGAGCCGAAGAAGCCCGAGCCGCCCAAGCCCGCGGCCGAGGTCAAGAAGCCGGATCCGCCCAAGCCGCCGCCGCCCAAGCCGGCGCCGAAGGATCGCGTCGACTCGCTGCTCGACGACATCCTGAAGAACCAGCAGTCGACCACCAAGGTACAGACGCCCGAGCAGCAGCCGAAGCCGGTGCAGCAGGTGACGCGCCAGGCACCGGCGGCGCCGCAGTTCGCCTCCGTCGTGACCGCGTCGGAAATCGAGGGCGTGCGCCAGAAGATCCGTCCGTGCTGGAATGTGTTCGGCGGCTCGAAGGAGGCGCCGATCGTCTCGCTCGTCGTGCAGATGAACCAGGACGGCACGCCGGTGAAGGCGGAGTTCAAGGACACCGGCCGCTACAACAACGATCCGACGTATCGCGCGGCGGCCGATGCCGCCCATCGCGCGATCATGAATCCGCGCTGCCAGCCGTGGCCGCTCTCGTCGGAGAAGTTCACCAACTGGCGCACCATCACTTTCAATTTCGATCCACGCGACTACTAACGGATGTCGCGCTATAGAGGCCCCGCACTCATGAAAACGAGGTTCGACATGATGCTTCCCCGACGGCAGACGATTACGGGTGGCGTTGCGCTGGCAGCCGGCGCCAGTGCGGCGGGCCCGGCTTCCGCACAGCTCACCATCGACATGACCAAGCCCAGCTTCGAGCCGGTGCCGATCGCGATCGTCGACTTCAAGGGCGACAGGGTGGGTGCGGATATCGCCGGCGTGGTCCGCAACGACCTGCAGAACTCCGGTCTGTTCAGGTCGATCGCGCCCAGCACATTCATCCAGCAGAATATCGATCCCAATCAGCCGCCACGTTTTCCCGAATGGCGCAGCATCGGCGCGGCCGGCGTCGTCATCGGCCAGGTCACGCAGGCCGGCGGCAACATCAAGGTCGATTTCCGGCTATGGGACGTCGTCGTCGGCCAGCAGGCGACGGGCCTCTCGTTCACCAGCCAGCCCAACAACTGGCGGCGCCTCGCCCACATCATCGCCGACGCCATCTACAAGCGCGTGACCGGCGAGGAAGGCTACTTCGACACGCGCGTGGCCTACGTCTCCGAGACCGGTCCGCTCAATAACCGCGTCAAGCGCATCGCCATCATGGACCAGGATGGTTTCAACAACCGCTACATCACCGATGGCAAGACAATCGCGCTCACGCCGCGCTTCTCGCCGACCTTGCAGGAAATCGTCTACATGGCGTACGGCGAGAACAATACGCAGCCGCGTGTCTATCTGCAGAACGTCGACAGCGGCCGGCGCGAGTTGCTCGGCAATTTCCCGGGCATGAGCTTCGCGCCGCGCTTCTCGCCCGACGGCACCAAGGTGGTGATGAGCATCTCGGCCGACGGCAACAGCGACATCTACTCGATGGACGTGCGCGGTCGCGCGCTGCAGCGGCTCACCAATTCGCCGGCGATCGACACCTCGCCCTGCTATTCCAACGACGGCACGCAGATCGTGTTCAACTCCGATCGCGGCGGCACGCAGCAGCTCTATGTCATGAGTGCCGGCGGTGGCGGCGACCGCCGCATCAGCTTCGGCGAAGGCCGGTACGCCACGCCGGTCTGGTCGCCGCGCGGCGACTTCATCGCCTTCACCAAGATCTCCGCCGGCAGCTTCGGCATCGGCGTGATGCGGACCGACGGCAGCGGCGAGCGCATGCTGGCGAGCGGCTTCCTCGTCGAGGGGCCGACCTGGGCGCCGAACGGCCGGGTGCTGATGTTCTTCCGCCAGCAGCCAAACTCCGGCGGCCGCGCGGGCTCGGTCACCTTGCACCAGATCGACATCACGGGGCGCTTCGAACGCCAGGTGCCGACGCCGACGGATGCGTCGGACCCGGCCTGGTCGCCCTTGATTCCGCAGTAGCGAACGATATTCTTTTCTTGTCGACCCGAGCGTACCCTGCGCCCGGGTCGATGTTGTCAGGGAGTGGATGGAAAATGCGCATGATCAAGGCTTTGGCCGCTATCGCGGCGACGATCTTCCTGGTCGCCTGTAGCGATCAGCAGGCTGCCGCTCCGGCAACCACGACCGTAACCCCCGGGTCGGTTGCGGATTTCCGCCAGAACGTTGGCGACAGGGTGTTCTTCGACACCGACCAGTCGACCGTCCGTGAAGATGGACGGGCGACCCTCGCCAAACAGGCCGAATGGCTGAAGAAGTACACCAACTATCAGATCACCGTCGAAGGCCATTGCGACGAGCGCGGCACACGCGAGTACAACCTGGCGCTGGGCGAGCGTCGTGCCAATGCGGCGCGGCAGTATCTGATTGCCCAGGGCATTCCGGCGGCCCGGATCAAGACGGTCAGCTTCGGCAAGGAACGCCCGGATCCGGTCGGCTCCGACGAGGCTGCATGGTCGCGCAACCGCCGTGCCGTGACCGCCCTCCAGTAGGGCATCCCGGAAATGTTTCGAGCGCCGGCCGCCCATCGGCCGGCGTTTTCGTTTGGAGGCCCGGCGGCCATGCCTGAAAATGGCCGCGTTTGAAGTGAAACAATCGGCCGCCATGAAGAAACTGCCCTTACGGCTCCTGATCCTCGCCGCCCTGGCGCTGCCGACCGCGGCGGTCGCCCAACGGGCCGATCCCGTCTACATCGAGGACCGGCTCAATCAGTTGCAGCAGTCGATCTCGCTCCTCACCGGGCAGATCGAGCAATTGCAGTATCGCAACAACCAGCTCCAGCAGCAGTTGGAGAAGATGCAGGCGGACTACGAATTCCGATTGGAGCAGGTCGAGAAGGGCGGCGGTCGCCCGGGTGGCGCGGCACCTGCCCGTCCGCCGGCGCCGTCGACGGCCGCGGCACCGCCACCGGCCGCAGGAGCAGCAGGCGCCGCAGGAGCAGCGGGTGCCGCCGACCAGGTCTACAACGACGCCTTCAAGAAGCTGCAGGACGGCGACTACGCCGGTGCCGAAAAGGGTTTCAAGGCTTTCGTGCAGCGCTATCCGCAGCATGCGCTGGCTGGCAACGCCCAGTACTGGCTGGGCGAAACCTTCTACGCGCGCCGCGACTACCAGAACGCGATGACCGCCTTTGCCGAGGGCTACAAGGCCTACAAGGCGAGCCCCAAGGGGCCTGACAATCTCCTCAAGCTCGGCGTCACGCTGGCGACCCTCGGCCGCAAGCCAGACGCCTGCGCGATCTTCGCGCGCTTCGCACAGGATTATCCGCGCGCCACCGACCTGCAGAAGCGGCGGATCGATCAGGAGCGCCAGAAGAACGGATGCGGGTGACGACGGCAGACGCGGAGCCCGTCGAGCGCGGCGCGTTTGCGCGCCTGATGACGCCGTTCGAACCGTTCGAGGCCGCCCCCGTCGTCGCCGTGGCCGTCTCCGGTGGTCGTGATTCGCTGGCCCTCGCGTTGCTGGCGCGAGACTGGGCCGCGGCGCGGGGAGGGCGCATCGCAGCCCTGATCGTCGACCATGGCCTGCGCCCGGAATCGGAACAGGAAGCGGCCGCCACGCGCGATCTGCTCGGCCGGCTCGGCATCGAGGCCAGCATCCTGCGCTGGTCCGGACCGAAACCCCGAAGCGGCCTGCAGGCTGCCGCGCGGACCGAACGTTATCGCCTGTTGTCCGGCGAATGCCGGCGCCGCGGCATCCTGCACCTGCTTCTCGCCCACCACGCCGACGACCAGCTCGAAACCGTGACCATGCGCGCGGCGCGCGGCAGCGGTCTCGATGGTCTTGCCGGCATGGCGGCGCTGGCCGAACGGCCTGAGGTACGGTTGCTGCGTCCGTTGCTCTCAGTACCCCGGGCGAGGCTGACCGCCACTCTGCTGGCACAGGGCGTGCCGTGGATCGACGATCCGTCGAACATGGACGTCCGCTTCGAGCGAGCGCGCCTGCGGGCGGGCGCTCCCTTGGCGGACGTCGTGCCGGCCGACGAGAGGGGCCGCCGCGCCGCCGGCGAGAGGCGCCTGGCCCAGGCGGCGGTGGAAACGCTGGAATTCGACCAGGACGGCGGCGCCGTCATCGATCGGGCCGGCTTCTGCCGGCTGGGCGCGGGCCTGCGGGCGCAGCTGCTGAGCCGGGTCGTTCTCGCGGTCGGCGGCCGCGATCATGCGCCGCGCCGCGACCGGGCCGAACGGGCGGCGGGCCGCCTCGCGGGGCCCGTTGTTCGTGGCAAATCGGGCAAAGCCCAGGATTTTACGCTGTCGGCGTGCCGTTTGACGCTGCGCCAGGCCCCGGGAAGTCGCCGGCTACGCTGGATTGTGTGGCCCGAAAATGGCAGGAACGGACGCCAGCCCCTCGTTCCGGCTGAATTTTTCGCTTGCGGCGGGCTTGCCGCATCCCATGTAGATTGAAGCCTCCTTCAACGGAAAAGAACCCTGTGAACCCGTTCAATCGCAACGCCGCCCTGTGGATCGTCATCGTGCTGCTGCTCGCGCTGCTCTACAGCGTCTTCCAGGGTGGTGCGACGCGGACGGCCGGCAACACGGTCTCCTACTCCGATTTCGTGCGCGCGGTCGAACAGCGCCAGGTCCAGGATGTCCGCATCCAAGGCAACACGATCACGGGCACCTTCCGCGAGCCGCGCAACGGCGTGCAGAAGTTCTCGACCTACGTGCCGAGCACGCCGCCCGACGACGCGCTCATGCCGATGCTGATCAAGAACGTCGACCGTGTCGACGCCGGTCCGGCCGAGGAGGGCGTCAATCTCGGCAGCATGTTCGTGAGCTGGCTGCCCGTGCTGGTGCTGGTCGGCGTCTACATCTTCTTCCTGCGCCAGATGCAGAGCGGCACCGGCCGTGCCATGGGCTTCGGCAAGTCGAAGGCGCGCCTGCTGACGGAAAAGCACGGCCGCGTCACCTTCGACGACGTCGCCGGCATCGATGAGGCCAAGGCCGAGCTCGAGGAGATCGTCGACTTCCTGAAGGACCCGCAGAAGTTCCAGAGGCTGGGCGGCAAGATTCCCAAGGGCTGCTTGCTCGTGGGCCCGCCGGGTACCGGCAAGACCTTGCTGGCGCGGGCCATCGCCGGCGAAGCTAACGTGCCGTTCTTCACCATCTCGGGGTCCGACTTCGTCGAGATGTTCGTGGGCGTGGGTGCCAGCCGCGTGCGCGACATGTTCGAGCAGGCCAAGAAGAATGCGCCCTGCATCGTCTTCATCGACGAAATCGACGCGGTCGGCCGTCATCGCGGCGCCGGTCTCGGCGGTGGCAACGACGAGCGCGAACAGACGCTCAACCAGTTGCTGGTCGAGATGGACGGCTTCGAGGCCAACGAAGGCGTGATCCTGATCGCCGCCACCAACCGCCCCGACGTGCTCGATCCGGCGTTGCTGCGGCCCGGCCGCTTCGACCGCCAGGTCGTGGTGCCGAACCCCGATGTCGGCGGCCGCGAGAAGATCCTGAAAGTCCATATGCGCAAGGTCCCGCTGGCGCCCGACGTCGATCCGCACGTTCTGGCGCGCGGCACGCCGGGCTTCTCCGGCGCCGATCTCGCCAACCTGATCAACGAGGCGGCACTGCGCGCCGCGCGCGTCGGCAAGCGCCTGGTCACCATGGCGGACTTCGAATACGCCAAGGACAAGGTGCTGATGGGCACCGAGCGCCGCTCGATGGCGATGACCGACGAGGAAAAGACGCTGACGGCCTACCACGAGGCCGGCCACGCCCTGGTCGCCCTGCACGTGCCCAAGAGCGATCCGCTGCATAAGGTCACGATCATCCCGCGCGGCCGGGCGCTGGGCGTCACCATGCAGCTGCCGGAGCGCGACCATCTCAGCCACACCAAGCAGTTCCTCGAGTCGCGGCTGGCGATCCTGTTCGGCGGGCGCACGGCCGAAGACATGATCTTCGGACCGGAGAACGTCACCACTGGTGCCGCCAGCGACATCCAGATGGCGACCCAGACGGCGCGGGCCATGGTCACCTCGTTCGGCATGTCGGACAAGCTCGGGCGTGTCCGTTACCAGGCGAACGAGCAGGAAGTATTCCTCGGTCACTCGGTCGCCCAGACGCAGAACATTTCCGAGGCGACCGCGCAGATCATCGACCAGGAAGTCCGCCGCCTCATCGAGGAGGCAGAGGGCCGGGCGCGAGTGATCCTCACCGAGCGTCTCGACGAGCTGCACAAGATCGCCAAGGCCCTGCTCGAGTACGAGACGCTGGGCACCGAGGAGATCGGCCAGGTGCTGCGCGGCGAGAAGATCGTTCGCGACGACACCGGCGGGGCAGGCCAGGAGCGTCGCCGGCGCGCCTCGGTGCCGACCAGCAGCGGCAGCACCAGCGGTCCGGCACCGGGCGCCAATCCCGAGCCGCAGCCGGGCATTTGACGGCGGCCTACGCCGGCATTCCGCTCGATCGCCCGCGCTTGATGGCGATCGTCAACGTAACGCCCGACTCGTTTTCCGACGGCGGTGAACGCCTCGACCCTGCGCAGGCCATCGACGATGGCCTGCGTTTTGTTGCCGACGGCGCCGACATCGTCGATGTCGGCGGCGAGTCCACTCGCCCCGGCTCGCAGCCGACATCGCCGGACGAGGAACTGCGACGCATCCTGCCGGTGGTGGAAGGCCTGGTGCGGCAGAACGTGAATGTTTCGATCGATACGCGGCGGGCGGCCGTCGCGCGTGCGGCGCTCGATGCCGGCGCGCGCATCGTGAACGACGTTTCGGCCTTGCGCGACGACGCCGCGATGCTGCCGCTGGTGGCCAGCCGGGATGCCGACGTCGTGCTGATGCACCGGCGCGGCTTGCCGGAGAACAGCTTTGCCGGTCCGGCCTACGCGGACGTCGTGGAGGAAGTCCGCCAGTTCCTGCTCGAGCGCGCCGCGGTGTGCCTGGCGACGGGCGTGAAGCGGGAGCGGATCGCTCTCGATCCGGGCATCGGCTTCGGCAAGAGCGTCGGCCAGGAACTCGAACTGATCGCCGGGGCTGGCCGGCTGGGCGATGCGGGCTATCCGGTGCTGATCGGGTGCTCGCGCAAGAGCTTCATCGGCAAGCTCACCGGCATCGCAAGCCCACGCGACCGCGATCCGGCCTCTGTCTGGCTGGCGGTCGAGGCGGCACGGCGGGGGGCTGCGATCCTGCGGGTGCATGACGTCGCCGCCACGCGGCAGGCTCTCGCTGTTTCGGCGGCAATGCGATAGTCTCGGGCGCATGTCCCGTTCCCTCTTCGGCACCGACGGTGTGCGCGGCCGCGCCAACAGCGCGCCCATGACGGCCGAGATCGCCATGCGCATCGGCATGGCGGCGGGTCAGGTTTTTAAGCAGGGCGGGCATCGCAACCGCGCCGTCATCGGCAAGGACACGCGGCTCTCCGGCTACATGATCGAGCAGGCGCTGACGGCGGGCTTCCTCTCGGTGGGTGTCGATGTCCTTCTGCTGGGACCGATCCCGACGCCGGCGGTGAGTTTCCTCACCCGGTCGATGCGCGCCGACATGGGCGTGATGATCTCGGCGTCGCATAACCCCTACGAGGACAACGGCATCAAGCTGTTCGGCCCGGACGGTTTCAAGCTTTCCGACGCCGTGGAAGACGAGATCGAGGCGCTCGTGCTGTCGCCCTCCGGCATGCAGCTCGCCGCGTCGGCTGCCATCGGCCGCGCCAGGCGGTTGGACGATGTCGAAGGCCGCTACATCGAGGCGGTTAAGGCCTCGGCGACGCGCAGCCTCGATCTCACCGGCCTCAAGGTCGTCGTCGATTGCGCCAATGGTGCGGCCTACAAGGTGGCGCCCACGGTGCTGTGGGAACTGGGCGCCGACGTGATTCCCGTCGGCGTGTCGCCCGATGGCTTCAACATCAATGGCAAGTGCGGCTCCACCCATCCGGCGGTGCTGCAGGAGCAAGTCGTCGCGCATGGCGCCCATATCGGCATTGCGCTCGACGGTGACGCCGATCGCGTCCTGCTGGTCTGCGAGCATGGCCGGTTGATCGACGGCGACCAGTTGATGGGCACCATCGCCGACCAGTGGTCGCGCGACGGGCGGCTGACCGGCGGCGGCGTCGTCGCCACGGTGATGTCCAACCTCGGGCTGGAGCGCTATCTGGGATCGCGTGGACTGTCGCTGGTGCGCACGCAGGTCGGCGACCGCTACGTCCTCGAGCGGATGCGCGCCGACGGATTCAATCTCGGTGGCGAACAGTCCGGCCACATCATCATGACCGATCACGCCACGACGGGCGACGGTCTGATGGCGGCGCTGCAGGCGCTGTCGGCCATGATCAAGACGGGCCGGACCGCGAGCGAGACCTTCCATGCCTTCACGCCGGTGCCGCAGCTCCTGAAGAACGTGCGCGTAGGCGACGCCAACGCGGCAATGGGGGCGATGTCGGTCGTCAAAGCGATCGCCGCCGCCGAACGGAAGCTCGGCAAGAACGGCCGCATCCTGGTGCGCAAGTCCGGAACCGAGCCGCTGATCCGCGTCATGGCCGAGGGCGACGATCCGGACCTCGTGCGCACCGTCGTCGACCAAATCATCGAGGCGATTCCCCGGCAAGCAGCATGAAGGGCCCCACGTGAAGGGTAGAGTCCTGATCGTCGCCGGATCGGATTCCGGCGGCGGGGCGGGAATCCAGGCCGACATCAAGGCCGTTACCGCGATGGCAGGCTTTGCCGCCACGGCGATCACCGCGCTGACCGCCCAGAATACCGAAGGCGTGCACGGGGTCGTGGCGGTGGAGCCCGCCTTCATCGCCCGGCAGATCGAAGTCGTGCTGATGGACATCGGCGCCGACGCGCTCAAGACCGGCATGCTGCACAGCGCCGAGGTGATCGAAACGGTCGCCGCCTCTTTCCGGAAGCACGCGCCCGGCACGCCCCTGGTCGTCGATCCGGTCATGGTCGCCAAGGGCGGGCATCGGCTGCTGCTGAGCGCGGCCGAGGCGGCGCTGCGCGACATGCTGCTGCCGATGGCGGCGCTGGTGACGCCGAATCTGCCCGAAGCGGAAGTCCTCGTGGGCTTCCCTGTCCGGACCGAGGTCGATATGCGCCGCGCCGCCGAGCATCTCGGCGGGCAAGGGGCCAAGGCGGTGCTGATGAAGGGTGGGCACCTCGAGGGCGATCGCGTGATCGACCTGCTGTTCCACGAGGGAAGCTTCGACCGCTTCGAGGATGCGCGCATCCAAAGCCGCCACACGCACGGCACCGGCTGCACGCTGGCATCGGCGATCGCCGCCGGCCTTGCCCAGAAGATGAGCCTGAAAGACTCCGTGATGCGCGCGCGCGCCTATGTGCGTGCCGCCATCGCGACCGCGCCCGGCTTCGGCCGCGGCCACGGTCCGCTCAATCACGCGGTGACGGTCAAACCGGGCTAGGCGGACCTACGCGCCACCTAAGCCCCGAAGCGTTCCAGCCGCTCCAGCACCGTGGGGATCTTCTCGTCGGCGACATTGGCGAAGGCCAGTCGCACGAAGCGCTCCTGGCCGGCGCCGAACATGTCGCCCGGAATCGTCAGCAGGTTCTCCTCGTCGGCGAGGCGCTTGGACACGTCGGTCGAGCGCTGGCCCGTGAAGGGATGCTCCACATAGGCGAAGTATGCGCCGATGCTGACCAGCCGCCAGCGGTTGGAGCGGGTGAGGCCGTCGCCCAGCATGTCGGCCCGCGCCTTCAGCCCCTCGGTGTTGCGCCGCGCCCAGGGCAGCAGGTACTGCAAGCCGTAGAGGGCCGCTTCCTGGCCCAGTCGCGGCGGGCAGATCGAGACGCAGTCCATCGCCTTTTCGATCTCGGCCATCAGGCCAGGTCCGGCCGTCACGCCGCCGACCCGGTAGCCCGTCAACGCGAAGACCTTGGAGAAGCTGTAGAGATGAACCAGCGTGCCGCGCCATGTCGGGTCGGCAAAGAGATCGTGTGGCCGCTCGCCTTCCGGCAGGAAGTCCTTGTAGGTCTCGTCGAGGATGAGCGCGATGCCGTGCCGTTTGGCGAGTTCGTAGAAGGCGTGAATGGTCGCGCGCGGGTAGACGGCGCCGGTCGGATTGTTGGGCGAGATGAGGATGATGGCGCGGGTGCGCGGGCCGATCAGCTTCGCTGCGTCCTCGGCGTCGGGCACGGCGCCCGAGCCGGGACGGAAGTCGAGCGACACCGGCTCGACGCCCTGCATGCGCATCCACATGTCGTGATTGAAGTAGTGCGGCCGGGGCACGATCACCTGGTCGCCGGCCTTGGCGAGGCTCATGAGCGCGAGGCAGAAAGCCTGATTGCATCCCGAGGTGATGCCGACCTCGGCGGCGCCGATGGCCGCGCCGTAGAAGCTCGAGAGATGGGCTGCGTAAGTTTCCCGTAATGTCGGCAGTCCGAGGATGGGTGTGTATCCGTGCATCGTCGGATCGAGCAGAAGTTCGCCGAGGTGCTTGCGCAGTTCCATCGCCGGTGGGTAGCCCGGCACCGCCTGGCTGAGATCGATCAGCGGCCGCTCCGAGGGAAAGCTGCGGCCCAGCACCCAGCGCTTCGTTTCACCGATGGGCGAGGGTTCGACGGTGGCGAACCAGGGATTGGGGATGAGAGTTCGGTTCATGCTCAAGGGGTCTAGCCCGGATATCTCACAGATGAAGGGTGCATCGGGGCACGGGCTTTGAGAGAGTTGTTGTGTGGCAACACTTTCCTCAGTCCCAAGGATTAGCCCCGATGCCGACAGAGTGTAGCGCAGATC